>Ga0209737_10000838_pt1 | contig 23603 bp, 24 predicted proteins | sample TergutCu122P3_FD_187284 | JGI IMG/M metagenome (GOLD analysis project Ga0209737, IMG submission 187284) | Cubitermes ugandensis P3 segment gut microbial communities from Kakamega Forest, Kenya - Cu122 P3 (SPAdes) (version 2) | ecosystem: Host-associated > Arthropoda: Insects > Digestive system... | reverse complement strand
CAGAATACTGATACCGAAGTGCTTCCTCAGTAGCTGCTAATTCCTCATATTGTGCTTCAATAGTAGAATATGCATCATGGAGACTCTGTTCTCTTTGAATACGTTCAGTGATATCGATAAATTCCCACAATCTGCCATAATAGGTGCCATGATCCCCATATACTGGCGAAGAAGTAGTCTGAAAAATTCTTCCATCTGACAGATAGGTCTGATCATTCCAAGTCATATCCCTTGAATTAACCATCATCTGGGCATTAGACATAAACTGATCAGGGTCGTTCACCCGCTTCATGCAATGGCTCAGGATCTCATGCCCATCAGCACCAGGATGGACTACATCCTCTGGCAGGCACCACAGTTCGCTGAAGCGCTTATTAGAATGATGAACACGTATATCAGAATCAATGATGATGATGCCATGAACAGATGCATCCAATAGTGCAAAAAATAAACTATTTTTCTCTTTCAAATCACTTTCAGTCTCTTTGATAACAGAATACTGATACCGAAGTGCTTCCTCAGTAGCTGCTAATTCCTCATATTGTGCTTCAATAGTAGAATATGCATCATGGAGACTCTGTTCTCTTTGAATACGTTCAGTGATATCGATAAATTCCCAAATTCTACCATGATATACACCATTTTGGTCAATAAGGGGAGTAGAGTGACGTTCCAGTGTAGTACCATCAGCTAAAACAACATCATCATGTAAAGAACGTGTTTTATCATTTGAAACTTCCTCAAATAAGGCACGTTGCGCATCGGGATCAGGAAATAATTCAAAAGCCTTATTAACATATTCCCAGGCGTTACTTTTTTCTAAATTTTCTCTTGAAATGCCCCATTGATCTAAATGCTTCTGATTAAAAGAGATTATCCTGTTACTTTCATTAACGACGCAAAAAGCACCAGTCAAATGTTCTTGAAGCACAGTTAAGATGGTGTTCTGGTAGATGATTTTGGTTTGAATAGCTTTTAATTCCGAATTTTTGGATTCTAAATGAATATATGCTTGTGAGAGGGCTTGTTCCCTTCGAGTATGCTCAGTCAAATCAAAGAATTCCCAGATTCTGCCATAGTATGTGCCATCCACCCCACGTACTGGAGAGGATGAACTCTGGAAGATCTTTCCATCTAATAGATGGTTTTCAGCATTCCAGATCATATCTCGTGAAAAATTAACTTTGTGGTGATTCAGATAAAAAATCTCAGATTCGAGTGTTTTATTCATACAATGTTTTAAAACGTCGTGTATCTTCGCTCCAACATAGATCTCCTCCTCTGGAATAGCCCACATTTCGCAGAAGTGTTTATTGAAATGACGAATTCTCTTTTGAGTGTCAGTGGTTAAGATGCCATGAACAGATGATTGCACTAATGCAGATAAGGTGTCCTTCCACACGATGTATTTTTCATTGATATCATGCAGTGCAGCTTGTGCTTGAGTTAATTCAGTAGTTTGTACGGAGATGATGGCTATGCTGCGTTGTAATTCTGATCTTGCAGTTTTTAGTTCACTTTTTTCAAAATGTATTCTTGTTACATATCCAATTAGGAATGAGGCGCACACACCTACAACAATTAAGAGAATATCTATTATTTCTATGAGCATTATATTCAACTCCTAATCAATTTTTGGAGTGTTGACAAAGTAATAATCCATATGAATATAAAATGAAATATAAAATGAAATATAAAATGAAATATAAATCAGATCCGTTTTTTGGTAGGATAATTACTTGTCAGTACTTTCTTAATTTAAATTATTAAGAGTTGTTGTAATATTAATTTAACGGTTTGACATTGCACAGCAAAACCAATACTGACATAGCACTATTCTGTGGTTTGTCAGGTAAATCACGTTAAAAAGAGTGAAGAGTACTGCACAAATGGCAATGATTATTAGGGTCTCAAGGGGAAGTTCTTTGAGGCTACTTACTGTACTTTTATGCTACCATGGAATAAGGTTATATTCAGAAAATTAGGATAGAATTTCAACTAATTATGGGAAGAACCGAAATTTTAGAAGGAATAAAGTCGGAAATATGTCATTTTGTCAAAACAATGGACTTGAGTGTAACATTTGCATGGCTTCATCATTCGTGGTAGACAGGAAGCTATGATGCAATTCCTCATTTTCCAACTTTGTTAAGACATCGGACGTGTTTGCTTATGAATACAATTTCTTAACAATTATGCATGACAATGTTGTTTCACACCAGTTAGAAATACGTGGTATGACCTGTAGTGGATGTGAACTCCGAATTGAAAAGAGATTACATTCCACAAAAGGTGTGATAGATGTCAAAGCCAGTTATGTGCATGAAAAAGGAGAGGTAGTTTATGATGCAAACACTGTAAGCCTTGGCAGCATTATATCGATAATAGAAAAATTAGGTTACACCGTCATTCAGGAGAAAAAAGAGAATAAAATCCGAAACTTTTCACAAATTGCACTTATTGTAGTTATTATTCTTGGAACATATATGCTGATAAACCACTTTGGTGGATTTACCTTCTTTGCTTATTTTCCGCAAGCCACAGAGGGAATGGGTTATGCAGCAGTGTTTGTGATAGGACTTTTAACATCCGTGCACTGCATTGGGTTTCAATATGATGCTAAAAAAGGAAAAAGCGAAGCATCAAGAATTTTTGGAGGGTATTATGAAGGAAAGATTTACAGTCATAGGCATGACCTGTGCTGCATGTGCAGCAAGGATAGAAAAGGTCGTTAAAAAAATCGATGGAATTCTCTCTATTTCTGTAAATCCTGCAACTGAAAAAATGGCCGTGGATGTAGATGCAAGTCGCGTATCAACGAATGATATCATCCAAAAAGTTGAAAAAATTGGGTACAAAGCAGAACTGGAAAAGAAAGCAGGAACTCATACTCTTAAAATCATAGGCATGACCTGTGTTGCATGTGCAGCACGGATAGAAAAAGTCGTTCAAAAAATCGATGGAATTCTCTCTATTTCTGTAAATCCTGCAACTGAGTTATTATCTTGTGAGATTGACAGTCAAAAAACCAATATGGACGCTGTAAAGCGAGCCATTGAAAAAACAGGATACAAGTGGGCTGAAATTGAGAATAAGACATCCATAGAAGAGAATAACATTAGAAAAGAGAAGGAGATTAAAACTTTCTGGACTAAATTCACAATTTCCGTCATTTTTGGAGTTCCATTGCTGTATATTGCAATGGGACATATGTTGCCATTTGGTCTCATCCTTCCTCTTCCAATGTTCTTGGATCCGATGTACTATCCACTCAACTTTGCACTTGCACAGCTTTTTTTGGTGTTGCCAATTATGATTGCAGGATCCACGTTTTACACTGTTGGATTTCGTGTACTTTTGCAAAGAGCTCAAAATATGGACAGCCTTATTGCAGTTGGAACGTCAGCTGCTTTTCTGTACAGTCTCTATGCAACATATCAGATATATGTTGGAGACGTTACATTTGTACATTATCTCTATTTTGAGACAGCAGGCTTGATAATTGTGCTAATTTTGCTTGGAAAGTCATTAGAGGCTGTTTCAAAAGGCAAGACAATAGACAAGTGTATAGACGGTGCGAATTTCAGAAACCGTTCTCACTTCTTCGAATTGGTCGCAAACAAATATCTAAGTGAATTAGAGAAAAACGAAAATGAACAGAGTTAAAAGTAATTTCGGTGTGAGATTCCAGCCAAACACCGAAGAAAGACCCGTTAAGTCAATAGAACAAGCATTCACAGACGTTAGGGGTGTGTGAACTTATGTCTAATCATACATGCGATTCTAAAGCAGATATAGATTTTGTTACAGACAGAATCCTTAATTATGAGACATTTGATCCTTTTTACCTCGTACTTCACATTGTGAGCAAAGGCAATAAGAGAGTAGATGTGAGAGAACTTTTTGAGCAAATGCTATGTGACTCACAACAAGCAGAAGAACTCTTTTCCTTCATTGCCACCTTTTTCAAGTCTGTACGTGATCGGAATGTGAAGGCTCTTCATGAGTCATTGAAGGAATGGAACAAAGCTTCAAACATGTACATGTATTCTTTGTCAATCGGTGAATCCAATGAGGATGATAACGGATGACTCTTTGGATGACAGCATGAGATATGTAGATAATTTGACTGATTTCCAGCCTCTTACGATTGACTACATCAAGGCGTATAGAATGCGCCTTAGTGTTCTATCATTTGCAGGCTGGCTTTTACATGGGAAAATATAATACTTGTTAAACAAAAGATTATATCATAAATTGGGGGTAACTCTCATATACCTATGATTATGAATAAAATCTAACCACTCGTGATACATTTATTTTATCCGCAAAATCATAGTTTGAACATATGAGAACATAAAGCACCTCTTACAGACAACAAAAACTCAGCAAACAAATCAAAATGTACATGAAACTATGAAAGATATTACCATACGTGGTGCGAGGGAGCACAATTTACAAGATATTTCAGTAACTATCCCCAGGTACACGTTAACCGTCATTACTGGGCTATCTGGGTCTGGAAAATCCACCCTTGCATTTGACACGATTTATGCAGAAGGACAGCGACGATATGTGGAGTCTCTTTCTGCATATGCCCGTCAATTTCTTGGCTTAATGAATAAACCTGATGTCGATAGTATCGATGGCCTCTCCCCTGCCATTGCGATAGAACAAAAATCTACTTCTAAAAACCCCCGTTCAACAGTTGGCACTGTTACAGAGATTTATGATCACTTACGTCTGCTCTTTGCCCGCATAGGCATTCCACACTGTCCAGAACATGGTGTTGTTATTGCAGCCCAGTCACCAAGTCGCATTGCAGAGCGAATTGGTGAAGAGCTCTCTGGTATGGTGACGATCCTTGCTCCGATTATCCGAAAAAAGAAAGGGACCTATCAACAGCTGTTTAAAGAACTCAATCAGGATGGATTTACCCGAATGCGGGTGAATGGGGAAATGTACCGCACAGATGATGAAATTATTCTTGATCGCCAGAAGTGGCATTACATTGATATCGTGGTTGATCGTGTAGATAGCACAGAGCAATCCCGTATTACTGAGGCGATTGAAGTCTCATTAGCGCGTTCTGATGGCTTGGTTATCGTAGTTGATGAAAATGGAACTGATCACACCTACTCCTCAAAGATGGCTTGTCCTATCTGCGGACTCATGTTTGAGGAACTTGAACCTAGAATGTTCTCTTTTAACAGCCCGTTTGGTGCCTGTCCTGAATGCAATGGCCTTGGGTTCAAGCGAGAATTTGATCCTGATCTCATCATCCCTGATAAAAATCTTTCAATGAAAGGTGGGGCTATTGCCGCTTATAAAAGCTTCCTTGACGGATTTCGTCATCAATACCTCACTTCGGTTGCTCAGCACTTTGGATTTACTGAGGATACTCCTATAGCAGATCTGACACCTCAACAGTACAATGTCTTGATGTATGGCTCTCCTGAGGAGATTCAATTTGATATTGTAATGAAAAAAGGCTCACAACACTATTCTCACCGTGGAATCTGGGAAGGTCTGCTTCCACAATCAGAACGTTTGTATCGTCAGACCGAATCAGAATTTCGCAAGAAAGAACTCGAACGTTTCACTCGTGACAGCCCGTGTTCGGTATGTCATGGAAAACGCCTGAAAGATAAGGTACTTGCTGTACATGTGCATGGCAAATCTATTATCGATATAACTGATCTCTCTATTGCAGATTGTAGACGTTTCTTTTATGAACTAGCTCTGACGAAGCGTGAAGAAGAGATTGCATTTCAGGTAATCAAAGAGATCCGAGAACGACTGAGTTTCTTGGAAGAGGTTGGTCTTTCTTATCTTACTCTCTCCCGAAATGCAGGTACACTCTCTGGTGGAGAGGCCCAGCGTATCAGGCTTGCAACGCAGATAGGATCAAATCTGGTGGGTGTATTGTATGTGCTTGACGAACCATCTATCGGTCTTCATCAACGTGATAATAATAAGCTCATTACAACACTGAAACACTTGCGAGATATCGGTAATACGCTTATTGTTGTTGAGCATGATGAGGAGACGATTATGTCTGCCGATTTTGTGGTAGATATGGGTCCTGGTGCTGGGATTTATGGCGGAGAGATCGTGGCGCTTGGTACTCCGGCTGATATTGAGGCATCTGATTCATTGACTGGTCAGTATCTCTCAGGAAAGCAAAGCATTGCTCTTCCAAAATCACGAAGAGCTCATGATCAGTTCATTCACTTAACTGGATGTAAAGGGAATAATCTCAAAAATATTGATGTATCATTTCCAATTGGGAGCCTGACATTGGTAACTGGCGTGTCTGGATCTGGAAAATCAACGTTGATATATGATACCCTGTACAAAGTCCTCCAGCATCTCGTGTACCGCAGTCAAGCTCCTTTTGCAGGGTTATATGATTCAGTTGTGCTCGATGCTCCAATCGACAAAGTTATTGTGATAGATCAGTCTCCGATTGGTCGAACTCCTCGCTCAAATCCTGCGACATATACAAAGGTATTTGATGAGGTCAGAACCTTGTTTGCACAGACTCGTGAAGCAAAAATGCGTGGATATACTCCTGGTAGGTTCTCATTTAATGTAAGGGGAGGAAGATGTGAGGCATGTGAAGGGGACGGCGTCATCAAGATCGAGATGAACTTTCTTCCTGATGTGTATGTGACCTGTGAGGAGTGTAAAGGTGCCAGGTACAATCGTGAGACACTTGAGGTAACATACCGAGGAAAGAGTATCGCTGATGTACTTGCAATGAGTGTTGATGAGGCTCTGGAACTTTTTGAGAATGTGCCAAAGATCGTGCCCAAGCTTCAGACCCTTTCTGATGTCGGACTTGGATACATTAAGCTTGGGCAGAATGCAACCACTCTTTCCGGGGGCGAAGCACAGCGGATTAAGTTGACCCGTGAACTTTCGAAGCGGGCAACAGGAAAGACGATGTATCTTCTTGACGAGCCTACAACTGGACTCCATTTTCATGATGTACACAAGTTAATTGATGTGCTAAATCGATTGGTTGAAAAAGGAAATACTGTGATTGTGATAGAGCATAATCTCGATGTCATTAAATCAGCGGATTATATTATCGATCTTGGTCCTGAGGGAGGAAGTGGAGGAGGTACTGTAGTTGTGAGTGGTACGCCTGAGGATGTTGCAATGTGCAAAGAGAGTTATACAGGCCAATTCCTAGCTCCATATCTTGGAAAACAAAAGAAAAAAAAGTAAAAATAAATAATTTTTCATTTGAATTGTGCATTGACTATAAGGATGCTTTTGTAGAAGATATCAAATACTTCATCATGGCAAAGTATAGTAGAATCAATAAGCCTTATTTGTTTACACAATATAGGGCTTAATGCACGACCAGAACCAATTCGCGATATTTGGCGTGGTATCCTTCATGTTTTTGACGCATGTTGTGGTGAGATTGTAAATTATACTCCTAATCTCCTATCGGTGGGTACGTCCGCCGATAGGAGGTCACCACGCCCTCTCGCGGCGTGGCGAGGTAACGATATGTCTAGTGATAATAGTAACACTGTTTATGTCCTTGAGGACACTTGTAATGTCTCTGATCTTCTCCCTGGAAGAACGTACAAAGGTACTGTCCAAGGATTTGCTACATTTGGAACCTTTGTATATCTCAATGCGAGTGTAAAAGGATTGATTCATAAAACAAAAGCACTTACGACCCATAAAGAGAATACACCTATTCTTGTTCTGGTGAGTAATATCAGAAATAATGGAAATATTGATCTTGAAGAAGTTGTTTTGTCAGATTACTCACTTCAGCCTGTTCATTGCAAAAGAAAAACCGTATTGCTTGCTGATCTCAAGACAAAGGTCGGAAGAAGAGTTGTTGTAGAGTGTGAGATCGCACAGATTAAGCAGACAAGTGGGCCGACTATTTTTACCCTTGTTGATGCAACTGGAACTGAAAATGCTGCAGGATTTATAGAAGCTGGAAAGAGAGCATTTCCTGAAGCAAATCAAGGGAATATCGTTCGAATTACTGGTGAAGTAATGCAACGAGGAGGTCAAGTACAGATCGAGATAGATACTCTCAAAGTCCTCTCACAGGAGGAGGCAGATGAGGTAAAAGAACGTCTTGATGAGGCTCTTAATGAGCGTGCTGAGCCAGAAGATATTCCATTCCTCGTTGAGAGCGAGGTACTTGAGCGGCTTCGACCAGAGATCAGAAAGATTGCACGACTTATTCGCCGTGCAGTTTTTACTGCTCAGCCAATTCTCTTACGTCATCATGCTGATGCTGATGGGGTCTGCTCTGCGGTTGCGATAGAGCAAGCAGTGATCGGCCTCATTAACGCCTCTGGTGGAGATTATGACTCTGATCACTTTCTCTTTAAACGAGCACCTTCTAAAGCACCATTTTATGAGGTGGAAGATGTTGTGCGAGATCTTGATTATGCAACCCGTGATAACGCTCGCTTCGGACAGAAGCTGCCGATGATTCTCCTGACTGATAATGGTTCTACAGAAGAAGATATTCCATCCATGCGGTTTGCACGTACCTATGGTATGCCAATCGTTGTATTTGATCACCACCACCCAGATGAAGTTGTTGATCAGTATCTTGAGGCACATGTAAACCCCTACCATGTTGGTGGCGATTATGGCATTACAGCAGGCATGCTCGGTACTGAGATCGCAAGAACGATTCACCCTCCTGTTGAAGCGAAGATACGTCACATTCCTGCCATTGCTGGTGTTGGAGATCGAAGTGAAGCAGAGGAGCGATATAAGTATCTTGAGCTTGTGAAGAATGATTTCGATGAAGAGACATGCAAAAAGATAGCACTTGCTATTGATTACCTTCAGTTCTATCTCAGATTCAATGATGGCCGTGAATTAGTCCGAGATCTTTTGTTCTTGAATGACAATGCTTCCCGCAGCCGTCAACTTATGAATCTGCTTGTGGAGGAAGCAAATCAGATGATTGATGAACAGATGAGAACGTGCTTCCCACATCTTGAGCGTTCAAAGCTTTCAAATGGTGCTCATCTCATCAAAATTGATGTGGAAATTCATGCTCACAAGTTTACGTTCCCACCACCTGGCAAGACGAGTGGTGAAATTCATGATCGTATCTGTAAAGAGGAGGAGCAGAGTGCAGTCGTTACTCTTGGATATGGTCCAGATTTCGTTGTACTCCGTTCGAGAGGAGTACTGATGAATATTCCTCAGATGGTGCGTGAGCTTCGTGATGAGCTACCCGGAGCAGGTGTGAATGGGGGCGGTCATCTGGTTGTTGGTAGTATCAAGTTTGTAGAAGGGATGAGAACTGAAGTTTTAAATCGACTTGTCGAAAAAATTGAAGCATTTTCTCTTGAAGCAAGTTAATATGGCCTCATTTTTTTAAAATTCTTTCATTTTTCATGTATTGAAATGTGTTAAATCATGATAAATAGAGAAACCTTATATTATGAGAATACGACCTATTAGATACGTTGATGGAGAAATCCTTATGCCATCAAATACTAAAATAAAAGATAAGTACAACGAGACTCAGTCTCGTCTTATTACTTATCTAAAGGGTGGATTGAAGAGTGGGAAACACTACTTCAAATCCAAATATATCGCAAAGGATCTTGGCCTGTCTTCAAAGGAAGTGGGAACAAATATGGCAATTCTTGCAGATATCTGCGAAGAATTATCAATTGTTCGTTGGAGTTACTCCAACAGCACAACGTGGATGGTCAAACCTTTCGGTATTTAAAAACCTTTTTTTCGTGGAATCTCCTATATTTAGGTATGGTTGATCCGATTTCATTTGAAGGACGAATCCAGTTCATTGGAAATATTAACGCAGAAAAAGATTGCCTTATGTCTCAGGATGAGACGCCCGATTCCCCATCATTATGGTTCAATATTGATGTGCCAAAGGGTCATGGAATTTATGAAGGTGATCTTGTACGAGTCACTGTAGAAAAAGTTGAATGAAATTTTTATAACCCAGATTTCGCAAACCTTGAAAAAATGAAATGAATTTTAAATCGCTTTTTTCTCCAATTTTTCTCCATACTCACATTTTTCCTATTTTAGTATGCAGCATTAAAAAACATGATGGAGAAAGGAGGAGGATCTTGAGCTTTCATAACGGACTGTACTAGGAGTTGACGTGTTTACATAAAAAAAAGACTGCAAGTCTCTTGAGAAGAAGGTCAGTAGAGAAAATGGCAGAATTATGTGTTTTTTTGAAAACGGAGAGATAAAAAAAATACATTTTTTGTGAAAATATCTGCGAAAAGTGGATTATAAAATTGTAAGATTTCTTTCTTTAAAAAAGAAAGAGGAGCTTCTCTTATGCCTCAGTATTTGGTTTTGCAAAGGTTTCTCGAAGATCTATTAGTCGTGCATTCTGAAAAGTCAGGTTTCGAGACATATTATTGATAAGCGTTTTAATACCTCCAGACACTTCATTTGGCATGTCGTCATATTCATACGCACTTTCGAGAAGCTTAATAAGTCGTCTAGAGACCACAACCTGATGTACAAGGCGTGCATATTCTTGGATCATCGGCTCAGGATATCCATTTTTCCTTCCGAGCTCAATATCCTCTTTGGTACTTTTCATACGTGTGAGAATAGCATCAATTGCAGCACACAAGTCATTATGAGTTACTGGTTTTAAGATGTAATCTTCAATATAGATGCCATATGCTTCAGCCTCTTGTGGAGTGATCTGTTTTGCAGTAAGCATCATTACTGGAATATCCTTGAGATCTGGGTTTTGTTTAATGGCAAGTAGTGTCTCCCATCCATCCATAGGCTCCATAATGATATCAAGCATAATCAGATCTGGTCGAAACGTTTTGAGTTTCTCAAGTGCAGCTGGCCCTCCATCTGCTGACTGCGCTGCATATCCTGCCCTCTTAAGCATTGTTACAAAGATATCAACAATGAATGGACTGTCATCAACAACTAAAATATTTGCCATCAAAAGCTCCCTGCAATCTCCTCAGCAACAATAGATAGTGTTTCATATGTTTTATCGAGCTCTACGGAACTATTCATATATACTGCAATAAGTAACTTTTCTCCTGCCCCCATGATTACAGTTCTTCCACTAGGTGATTGAATTGTGATGTGATGAGGTGCTTCGCTCTTCACAATAACTGCAATTGATTCAGCAGAAGCAAGAATTGTTGCGCACATTGCAGCAAACCAAGCTTCATTCGAATCAGAAACGCTTTTCCCGAGGAGGACTCCATCACGTGAGATGAGTGCGCAGTTCAGAACTCCTGATATATTTTCTATCTTCTCTACAATTCCAGCAATTTTCTCTTTCAATGCGCTCATGCCACCAAAACCATATCTCTATTATCCTTTATATCAGCTAGATTCCATCTGTTTTGCAACTTATACTACATAATCATTATGTTTTTGATCAAATAGCTTTATTTGTACAATTTGTGTCAGCACTTAAATAATCTATTCTATTTGCTGTGATAAGGTTCTTTGATGACTCCAATTAATTATAGTGAAATAAAGCTCTGTGGGAGCTTTTGTTTTGTACCATGAACTTGCACAGGTTTTTTGGGTGTAAGCTCCCATCAGTTATAGTAGTTTAATTTAATATTACGAAAGTGGAACAATAATGTAATTAATGACTTACAGTGTAGATTTTAAGAGGCAAGCCGTCGAATACAAGCAAAAAGGCCATACTTTCAAAGAATTGAAAGAAGTGTTTGGAATTCATCCCTCTACTTACTATCAATGAACAAAAGAGTATGAAAATAATTTTGAAAAGTCAAAAGGTCCAAGACGAAATGAGAAACAAACGGCAGATATTGTTTATATTCTCATTTTTTACCATAAATGACACAAAATAGTATTTATAATAACATAATTGTAAAATTCACATGTAAATGTAATTCCAGAATATTTTCAAAAATTGAGCATTTTAAAATTAAACTACTATAACTGGAATTGATCAACTCTTTCACCAATCTCTTGGGTAATGAGATGTATCTCATCAAAAATCTCTCCAAACTTCGCGATTGCAGCTCCTGTTTGAAATTTGCAACCCAAGCACATCGTCACGCTTGACATTGATCATCTCTTCTGCCTTTTTGTTTATTTCAAAGGTCCAATTTTCATTTAGAACCGTTACAGAGATTAGAACAGATAATGAATCAAGAATGCTCAGATAAAAACGAGTTTTCTCTTCTTGTTTCTTTCCTTGTTCTAAAGCAACGTTCAACTACTTTTTCCAATCTGTTATCTCTGCTATCAATTCATCATGTTGCATTGCTCATATCTGGTATCATTTCCCTTCCTCTATTCCTCTATATACAACAACTACTTCTTGTCGGTAGCTTGCCTGTGTCCAGGTACTGTAATTTAAGTAAGTAGGCCGGAGGAACTTCCCCTCCAGCCCCTCTCAGAACCGTACGTGAGATTCTCGCCTCATACGGCTCCCAACCATCCAGCCGAGCAGTAGTATTCCAAATTCGCCTTTGAAATAGTACCTTAACTGGGCTTTTGTTCTTTTCATGAGATTGTCCTTCTTTCAGAGTTGGCTTGTTAAAGAATCTGGATGATCCCGAGCCCTTCGCTCCACTTCCATTACAGAAGCTTCTTCACTACTACGGCTCAGTGTGCCCGCCCCCATGACTGCATCGGTACTCTTATCTTGCGACTTTTGCCGCTTGAATATACTCCCTTAACATCAGCCCTTGGGTTCTCAAGTTCCGTACAAACGCCTGCGTTAAGTTCCTGCCTCCTTTGTGCCGTCCATCGCTCAGTCAGTAAACAGGTTTCTTCTAAGCTTTATCTCGGAGTATAGTGTGGCCCCGGTTTTGATGAAATCTAATCGCTTTCGACACTTTCGTAAGAGGTTCATTATGGTCATTCAGCTCCTTAACGCTCATCTAACAGTTTTGCACTGCCTTTTCCTTAAACGCTCAATACCATGGATTTTGGCCACAGCACCATAAGGTGATTTGAAGTCTCTGCCTACACAGCGACTCTGGCGGGCCAGCCGCCATCATTTGTACAGCATTGCCTTGTTCAAGCGTTTTTACGGCTTGAAATCGCATTCTTGGCACACACACTACAACGACTACAGGAACTTTCATGGCAAAAAAAGCAATATTTCAATACACTCCAATGTGAAAATTCTGTTTTTCTTCTGCAGTGTCTGTGATAGATATGCTTTGAGGTGTGGTCATTTGTAGTGTCAAACTGTCGTTTATGAACTATTTCTCTCAAGGTATGATTTTGATGCCAGGCTATTTAACGTTTCATAATTGGAGCTTTATTTCTTTTTTCTATGGTTTTTTTTGAAATAATAAAATTCAGAAGACTGATTATCCCTCTATCAGGCGTTGAAAATCGTTAAAATGCGAAAACTTATTAGTAGCTGCAACAAAGATGAAGATGTAAACGTTGCATATTCACCAGATTATGCACAGTCTATAGGGGAATATCTCTTGTGGGTATTCAAAACCCTGTGGATTTACCTGCATTATGCTCATGTAAAACTTGGAAACATAGAATGAGTAATGCCATGAACAGCGCGGAGAAATGAGTTAAGTGTGACTTGATTCATTTATTCCTGATGGATTGACATGCTTTAGATCGTTTCCGATTACATATTAATGCATGAATGTAGCATAGCACTTCGAACAACACAATATATCAGAGGCGATAGTATTGGCAAAAGTAGTAGAGGTTAGCCCAACAACCCGGCATGAGGGTCATACCAAAATCGTTATGAAAGTTGACGATAATGGTATCATCACTCGTGGTGACTGGTTGAGTCTTACTCCGGTACGAGGTATCGAGAAGCTCGCCGTCGGAAAGACAATGGACCAGGCACCAAAGATTGCATCCCGTGTCTGCGGTATTTGTCCAATTGCTCATACCCTTGCAGGAATTGGAGCAATGGAAGGCGCAATCGAATGTGAAATTCCACAAGATGCGTATCTTCTTCGCTTAATCATTCAGTGTTCTAATAAATTACACTCACATGCATTGAACAACATTCTGTCATTACCAGACATGTATCTTCCCGGTACTGACACGAAGATCAACCCATTCACTCCTGAGGAGCCAGTCAGAACCGTTGCAAAACGCATTCAAAAACTGCGTGAGATCGGACAGACGATTGGTGAGATCGGTGGTGGAGAGGCAGTCCATCCAAGCAACCCTCGTGTCGGTGGTATGTACAAAAATATCACTGAGCAAGCAAAGCAAAAGATGTACGACCTTGCAAAGGAAGCTCTTCCCCTTGCAATTGATCAGATGGAATTCATGATCTCAGTCTATAAGAACTTTGAGAACCGTGAAACTGTCACCATTGGTAAGACTGAAGTTGAGATGCCCAAGAACTTTGGATATCACGACCAGGGATACATGGCAGTTGATCCTATCTTCTGTTCATCAAGCCTTGACTTTGATCCAAAATGGGACCCATCCCGCTGGACTGATGTCTCCCCATATAATTGGTTCATGAACGAGGAACTTGAGATCACTGACTCAGATCCAAATTACCCAATCGGTGGCTCAACTCCTGCTGGCAATAAAGCATGGCCAGCAATGGAAGCTTGTCAGTCTGTGCCACTATATGATGGGAATGCTGTCGAGGTCGGGCCACGTGCGCGACTTGCCACATTCAAGAACTATGACCGTAAAGGTGCAATGGGCCTGCAGATCGCACGACAGATGGAATATCCAGATTGTCTGTACACAATGATCGAGGCAATTGATGCACTTGACTGTAATGGAGCAGTCATGCCACTGGCAGGTCAGCTTCCACAGGGTAATGGAGAAGTTCTTGGATGGAATGCAAATGAAGCACCCCGCGGAACAGATGTTCACCTTGCCCGTGTCAAGGATGGTCGTGTTACTGAGTACACACTGCTTGTGCCAACTACATGGAACTTCCCAGTCTGTAGCCGTGCGCTGACAGGATCTCCATGGCAGCTTGCAGAAGTCATCATGCGTGCGTATGATCCATGTGTCTCATGTGCAACCCATATGCTCGTCGTTGATGATAAGAATTCAATCGTAGCTGAAAAACTCATCAGTTAAACGTATACGCTTTAGATTTATGTTGTTCGAAGAGATTGTGGTATGTGGGTGTGGAAATCCCCTGTATGCTGATGATGGTTTTGGACCTGCTGTCGTGGAAGAGATAAAAGAGAAATACTCAGATCTCATTCCTGCAAATGTTAAGATCATTGATGCTGGACTCGGAGCTCCACATTTCCTTTTTAACCTGATTGAAGATTCTGATTCAATTTCCGTCAAAAAATTAATTATTATAGATATAGCTGATTTTGGCGGGACACCTGGTCAACTCGCTTTGTTAGAAGTGAATGATCTTCCGCCTGGGACATATCGTGATGTGCATTCCTGGGATCTGACAGAGCCACTTCACAGATTAAAATCAACGATTGATATCACAATTATCGGATGTCAGCCAAAGCGTGTAACAGAACCCGAATTTGAAATTGGGCTTACTGATGAAGTAGAAGCTGCGATACCAAAAGCAATTTCTCAATTATTTGAATTGCTTGGGGTTTATCATGGGACTTCGAAAGTGGCTATCTAAGATCTTTGGATCAACAGAAGAGTCAACAATTCCTGCACAGACGAAAACAACACAACCGTCAGCAGGAAAGGCCAGTGTTTCCACCACCCCTCCAGTCCAGGAGAAGAAATCTGAAACACCAATACCACCACAGAGTTCAAAGAGCTCTGTTGTGGAAGAAGCAAAAACGGCTCCTGTAAATCCAACAAGTGTTGAGAACAAAGAGAACAAAACAAAAAAGGAGGAGAGACTTGTGGCAGACAAGATAACTATCGGACATGTGCACATGTGTGGCTGTACCGGATGTTTGATTTCCCTTGCCGATAACTTTGAGGGATTATTCACACTTCTGGACAACTACGCAGACCTTGTCTACTGCCTGACCCTTGCAGATGTGCGAGACATTCCAAAAATGGATGTTGCACTTGTAGAGGGTTCAGTCTGTATTAACGATCATCACTCAATTGAGGATATCAGAAAAACACGTGAAAATGCAGCGGTTGTAGTTGCACTTGGTGGCTGCGCATCATATGGAAACATTACTCGTTTCTGCCGTGGTGGCCAGTGGAATCAGCCAGGACATGAAGGATTCGTTCCAATTGGAGATTTAATCAATGTTGATATTTATCTTCCAGGATGTCCCCCATCCCCAGAGGCTATTCGAAATCTCTGTGTGATGGCATACCTGCTACTGAAAGGTAATGAAGAGCAAAAGGCTCTTGCCAAGAAGTACCTTGAGCCATTGATGAAGCTTCCAACTCTTGGAACTGAAGCATGTGGCTGCGATCTGATGGCGAAAGTCATTAACCATGGCCTGTGCATGGGATGTGGAACATGTGTTGCATCCTGCCCAGTTCGTGCTGTCACGATGCAGGGCGGCAAGCCAAATATTGAGCGAGACATGTGCATGAAGTGTGGAGCATGTTATACAGCCTGCCCACGCAGCTTCATCAGCCTTGAGCTTACCGCTCAGTTTGAGACTATCCTTGGTGCCATTGAAGGTGCTATGAATCCATAAGGAGGCGGTAAAAATGGTTCTTGGTAACTATAAAGCAGTCTGCTCCGCACGTGCAGCAGATGCAAACATCCGAAGCGGTGCTCAGGATGGTGGGATTGTCACAGCAATGTTTGCCTATGCATTAGAAGCAGGCATTATTGATGGTGCAATCGTCGCAGGTCCAGGTGAAAAACTCTGGGAGCCTGAGCCAACAATCGCAACAACTGTTGACGAGCTGCTTGCAGCTCGCGGTACGAAGTACAGCATCTGTCCAAACATGTCTGTGATCAAAGAAGCAACCCGCAGCTATGGTCTTGACAAGATTGGTATTGTTGGTACTCCATGTCAGATGCAGGCACTTCGTAAATCACAATTATATCCAATCGGTGTCCGTGGCGTTTCAGACAAGATTGCACTCGCAATTGGTATTTTCTGTATGGAAAACTTCCCATACGATGGTATGAAAGCAATTGTTGAGGATCACTGTAACGTTGCAATGCAATCCCTTGCAAAGGTCGATATCGGAAAGGGTAAGTTTTGGGCATATACAAACCGTGGTGCCGTATCTCAAATCCCACTGAAAGAGACTCACAAGTACGAACAGCCAGCATGTCATGTCTGTCTGGACTATGTCGCAAATCTTGGTGATATTTCAACAGGATCTGTTGGCAGCCCAGATGGATGGAGCACTGTGTTTGTTAGAACTGCACAGGGAGATACAATCTGGGGAGAGGCAGCAAAAGCAGGTGTATTCGAGATCAAAGAGATTGGATCCGTCCAGCCAGGTCTTCCACTTGTTGAGAAGCTTGCAAACCAGAAGATCAGCAACAACCAGAAGTACATTGCACAGCGTGCAGAGTATGGTATTGGCAAGACGCTGAACAACCCCTATATCTAAATATTTTATTCTTTTCAGACATTGTCCTTCCACCATTTGTTAACTGTGATTCCATGGTTTTGCATAGCAGAATCAAAAAAAATTATCCTGGGATTATATATAGCATTGCTTAATTATTAATATATGTCGTGATTTATTTTCATCGAAGTTACTGTACGTATGGTAAGTAATATCGAAAAAATATGTGCATATGACTACGAAGTCTCCTTCATCCAAAATTTCGAAATCATATCAGATTTTGATTTTTGCTTAAGTCAGAGTAACATCTCAGGATTGCTAACAAGACCTGGATGTTGTTCTCGAATAAAAAATTTAAGATATAAAACCAGTGATATCACTGCCGTCCAGGCACTGCTTGAACTTAGAAATCAATGCATGCATGTAATGCACAATCAACTCGAATTTCAAAGATGTTATCTGGAACTTGGCGTCCATGGGGCAACATGGCAGGATGCAAATGTGTGCATTGAAAAAGCAAAGTCTCTCTTGATTCACCCATCAGTTACGTTAATGACAGATAATCTTCCGATGATATTTGCAGATCAATCTCATTGAGAACTCAATAAGACATGGGGAGCGTGTCACTGAGATGAAAATAACATTTTCAGTTGGGGATGACAATAATGGATTACTCATATTCGAGGGTAATGGAGTTGGCGTCCCCGATGAGCATAAAGTGAGAATATTTGACAGAACATTTGGCAAAAATACAGGGCTTGGATTGTTCCTCATTCGTGAGATTCTCAGCCTGACTGATATAACAATTCATGAATGTGGAACATTTGGGCACAGTGTTCGATTTGAGATTACGATTCCCTCTGGCTATTGGAAATGGTAACCTGTCTGTCGACAGGTTACATAATACTTATAAAAACAATTGCAGAAGTACATTCATAGAAATCGCGATCACAATAAAACCAAAACCAAGGCGTAGCTCCTTTTCAGGCACATAATGAGCGATTCGTGCTCCAATAAATGCTCCGAGCATAGATCCTACAATAAAGACAACATAAACAGGAGTTGGGGCTGTGTGTCCAAGAGAGAGATGGACAAGAGCAGAAGTAATGCTTATACAAAATACTGCAAAGAGTGATGTCGCAACAGCGATATGAATTGGCAGCCCCCCAAGGTTCATTGCAGGGACATTAATCATTCCCCCTCCAATACCTGTGAAGCCATTTGTAGAACCAGAAACTAAGCCCCATAGAAGGAAATGAAGATATGAGAGTTTAGCGTATATCTTCTCTCCAAATGAGGTCTTTTTTTCTTCTTCAAACGTAGGTCCATGTGCTATTCGAAAAACTATTCCCTTGCCAGGAAATATCATCTGTATTCCTATCAGAAAAACGAAAAGTGCAAAAAAGAGGGAGAGATGAAACGTGGAAATAAACTGAGTAAGATATGAACAAATTGCTGATGCAATGAGACCAGGAATGGCAACACAGAGTGCAACACGGAAGAAAACTTGATTTTGTTTTATATAGGTTAGCGCAGAAGTTAGCGTACTACATACAATGATAACAAGACTTGTTCCAACTGCAATCTTGTAATCAAGAGAAAATAAAAACATAAGGATAGGAACATAAAGAGCTCCTCCTCCGATTCCTATAATAGCAGATAACATGCCAACAAGAATCGCAAGAAAAAATGCAAGAGGTAAGAGTTCACCCATATGAACTATTTGTTTAACTGTGTTTCATAAAATTCTACCACATCTGCTCCTTCAATGAACACGAGATTATTCTTTTGTGCATACTTAATTGCATCTTCTTTTGAGAGAGCGTGTCCAGATTCATCATCTAGCATCTCGCAGATGGTAACTGTTGGATTAATCCTTGCTATCTCAGCAAGGGCAACAGAAAGTTCAGTCTGACCGCGTCGTTTTGAAAGCAACTCCTCTGCAGCAATGAGGATTGGAGTATGACCAGGCGTTCGAAAGTCCGTAGAAAACGAGAATGATCCCCCAGATAAAACCTTTGAGACCGCATTCGCAATCTCTGACGCCGTAAGAGCCCTATCTCTGTCAGTAATTCCTGTAAACGTGTTCTTATGATTCACCCACAATGAGAAAGAGGACTGATTTTGTGGATCATATGGAATATCACCTAGCTTTTCTACAAGCGCAACAGACCGGAGAATATCACGAGCATATGGAATCCCAAGTTTCTTTCCAGCTTCATATGGTATTGCGGTACAGATAAGTCCTCCAGCATCCTTTCGCAATCGTGCGATATCTTGATGAGTAAGTCTATCACTGCGTATCGCCATGTCAGTCTCTTTTTCACGGTTATCAAAGTCGTATAAGAGGACAATATCACCTGCTGCCAGTGCACGGCATGCCTCTTCTACAACTCGCTCTGAACTTCTATTTACCATTATTGTGACTCCATTATTTCATTTCTCATGTCTGTTATTCTATCGCTCTGTAATGCAACAGTATCACACTGTGACATGCACAGATACCTCATTACCATCTGTAAGTGAAAGCACCTCTCGAAGTTTTACAGGTGCAATGACCTCAATAAGTGAATCTGGATAATGGCTACGCCCTGGTATTACGATCCCACACTGAACACGCTCAATAGTGCACGGATAACACAGTACTTCGCCAAATGTCCTTCCACCAGATTCAAAACCTGAGATGGTAATCATACGTGAACTATGAAGGCTTTTTCGAATTTTCGTTCCAGCAGGTGTGAGCTGAATATTCAAAGTTCCTGGATACGGACGAAATCCTAGATTTTTGCGGAATTGAACACAGTATGGCTCAAGTCCAATATAATACGCCCCTTCTCCGAGTCCAGAAGTAACAGTACCCAGCATCACCCATTCATCAGGTTCTGACTGAAAAATTCGGTGATATACAGCATGTTCTTCACGAAGAATCTGGATACCAGCCGCAGTTAAGGTAATATCTTGTCCATGGGGGAGAAGCGTTCGCTCAAGCAGACCAGCCAGTTCAAGATCTTTGAGTCTGCGTGATGCAGTCTGGGGACTGAAGCCGAGCTCCTCACCAAGCATCTGCGAATTAAGAAGGACAGAACCTGAAATTCCACCCAAGAGTGCGATCTGCTTCAGGCACGCAAGATTATCCACAGATATCATCACATATAGGTTGAATAGGGAACTATTTACGCATTACCTTTTTTGAGGAATATCCCATATTTGTTAAGCACTCGCCACGCCGCGAGTGCGCGCGAAGATCCCTGCTATCGCAGGGATCTAAATAGTTCTTGTTTGAGTGCGCCGCGAGAAGATTTTATCATAGGAGAACTCTGATAACCTCGTTTTTAATCCCATATCGGAGGATACGACGATATGGGGTCATCACGCCTACTCGCGGCGTGGCGAGGTGGCGAGAGCATGATAAGATTGCTCGGCATTCACAAGGCCAAAACCATAGACAGGATTCCACCCGGGGAGACCAAGATCTGTGGCACCCGCAAAAAGAGCTTGCTTTATCTCATCGCGGGAGGCATCAGGGAACGCAGATGCAAGCTGTGCAACAAGTGCAACAACATGGGGAACTGCAGCACTCGTTCCTGGAAAAGAAGAGGGAAAGTCCCCTACTCCACTGACATCAACATTGGTCGGAGCTGAGACATCTGGTTTTTGCCTCATCTCACGTGTGGGATACATAATAAGCGCGGGCCCCTGTGAAGAATCAACGGTGATGCGATCAGGAGAGAAAGCACTTACAGATGCTACGGTTATAACGTCAGGAACTGCGGCATGGCCAAAAATAGCATTTTGATTCGTAAAAATCTCAGGATTGCTAACAAGACCTGGATGTTGTTCTCGAATAAAAAATTTAAGATATAAAGAATCAGAAGTCAAAGGTTCAGTTCCGAGATATAACACACCAAGATGAGCAGTTAGTGGCGTTATATCTGGATTTGTGACCACAAGGTGCTCAAATGGATCTCCAGTACCATTCTGAATCCCGTCACTCATCGCAAGAACCGAACCAGTGTCATCAATTACAACCAGATCCAGATCGATTGCTGCCTGACCAAATGGCTCACTCCACTGCAGCGTTATAATTGCCCGTGAACCAGGTGGAATTTCAAGTGTAACAAATGGCAGATCCATCCCATTCAGATCTTGAAGATATCCAGTAGCAAATGGAGTAATAAATCTAGCAGTATCAAGGTAATGAAGAATTGAGAAGTTTCCTGCAACAGTGATGTAGATCAGATCTGGATACTCATCAAGTACCTGTTTCAGATGGCGAGCAACAGTTCCATCTTCAAAAAATGGCTGACTAAAAAAATAGACATCATCACAGATTATCATGCATCCAAGCCGTGCAAGCATTGAGACAACACCTTGGAAATTATCAGAATTTCCTCCATATGCCGCAAAATAGAGTTCTGCTTCTGGTGCCATATCATAGATTATCTCCATCATAGCTGTTCCTTCATCTCCATTTCCAAGTGTTAGAATATGGAGCGAATCAGGAAGCTCACCTGCTGCTTGTGCATCAGCATATGACTCCGCGCCATTTGAAATGACACAAACCTTAACACCACGTCCAGTCGCATCAAATGCCTGTCTGATACTATTGCTTCGAACGATAACATCTCCTTGTGTGATAATGCTGTTTCCATGGATTATTTTTGGATCAAGGCGCTGAGGGATATGTTCTGATGCAGTATAAGAGAAGTTTGTTGCAGAAAGGAACGTTACAGCAGTAGAAGCATGAGAAGAATCACTGAGAGGAACTGTTGCTCCAGAGACACTAAGAGCGAAAAACCCAATCAGTATGATGAAGAAACCTACTCGAAAGAGAGATCGGGGCAAGTAGCCCCAATCATTCAAGAGACATCGTATCTTATTATATTTCGCCATCGATTGGAACAATATCAAATAGGAGCGCAATAGGTGAGCCAGTTATGTCGGTTACCCCTTCAACAACAACATTGCATACCCGAGGTTTACCTGTAACAAATTGAATTGTACATGACTTATTGATGCCAAGTACCAGTGCCTCATTGAAAACATCAGATAAAGGTGATGTTATCGGTCGGTTGCTTGACGAATCATAGAAAGTGATCTCTTGAAACGCATACGTGCCATATGTTGGCTCTCCTTTAAACAGAGCTCTTTGAGACATACCGCTTGCATACAGGAGTTTTCCATCAGGTGTCATGATACCAGCTACAGAACGCTTTGTTACGGCGATATTGACAAGCAGCTTTACCCGTGCCAAATCAACACCAAGCATCGTATTCACAGCAGAGCGAAATGAGGTTGCAAGTGCAATGTTTGCATAGAGTTCCTCAGGTGCAAAGGGCTTTGTGATAAAGCAGGCAGGGTATGCAACTTTTGTTTTCTCTATATACTCTGGTTGATGGCGTGCAGAAATAAAAATGACTGGAATTTTGAGAAAAGCACCAACGACCTGAGCTGCGATAACTCCATCAATAGAGCCTTTCAAGTTAACATTAGTAAGCAAGAGATCTGTTTGGGACCGGAGTGCAAGTTCAATGGCTTGTTCTCCAGAAGATGCAATGCCTGATATTGAAAAACCCTGCTTCGTTAAAATTTGTTCAAGTAAGCTCGCAATGATTGTGTCATCCTCAACAATGAGGATCCGTGGCATCGATCCATCCCATCCAATATTCATCATATTAATGACCTTTTTTAATTTTTACACGTAATTACCGGGGCTTTATGTGTTGGAGTACTATTGGTTTAAGATTTTATTAGAGTTATGGTTTCATTTTGAACATGAATAAGACTAGACCGAGATTATCCCTTGCTCAATGTAGGCATCTGCCAGTTCCTCGGCTTTCAGGTTCAATCCTAAAACGGTTATGCCATATTGATCAATTAATTCAAGCATCTTCTCACGCTTTGCACTTACTGCATCTTGTAATTCACTTACTACATAATCGGACGTATATCCCAATGCATTGTTCCTTAATACTTTGGAGCTATATGTAGGAATTGAATCAATCTCAATCTGCCAGAAAAGTATGCGTAATTTTTATTCGAACTGCAGGTAAAAAAAAGTTATATAAAAAATTTATTCGAATTTATATTGATTTACATCTCTTACAATCTTTTCTGCTAATTGTGCAGAATGAGCAGCAGTACTCTTGAGCTGATCGATTGAGGCACTAATCTCTTCA
>Ga0209737_10000837_pt1 | contig 23604 bp, 19 predicted proteins | sample TergutCu122P3_FD_187284 | JGI IMG/M metagenome (GOLD analysis project Ga0209737, IMG submission 187284) | Cubitermes ugandensis P3 segment gut microbial communities from Kakamega Forest, Kenya - Cu122 P3 (SPAdes) (version 2) | ecosystem: Host-associated > Arthropoda: Insects > Digestive system... | reverse complement strand
TTTGTGGGAAGAGGAGCAGCAAACGCAATGGGCGAAAGAACACAGCTTGTCTGTGTTCTGTAGCTTAATGAAGTTTGCTGCGACGAGGCGTGCAATGAATACTTTGGCACTTCCTTAGACAAGCAATTCAATCTGCGAAGCAGTCTACTTGCTCAACAGGGCGCAGGCTTCCAGGCGCTCGGTGATGCGGCCGTAGCTGTTCCTGCGGTGCGGGAGCATGCAGGCGGAGCAGTCCTTCGTGCCCAGCCTAACACCCTGCTGACCGGCACCCAGCCCAGTGCTCTGGATAACATCCTGCAAACCACCCCACAGACCACCCTGCAGACCACCCCACAGACCACCCTGCAGACCACCCCGCAGACCACCCTGCAGACCACCCCGCAGACCACCCTGCAGATCACCCCGCCCAACATCCTGACCGGCAAAAGCCATGTCACCTCCACAGTCCGCTCCCAGATGGTATAGCGGGCAGAAACAGAACAGGCAGTTAAAGTCAGTGGGACGGCTTGTCTCATGGCAGGGGAAATGCTCACACTCGACATTCTGGAAGAAGGAGTATGCGCGGTTACGCCATAGGTCAGGGCCAACTGTCTCCCATGAACTGAACACACCGGCACTCCAATCCACCTGCTCAACCACAATACGGTAGCCTCCGCAGTTAGGCATCCACCAGCGATAGAACGGCAGCTCAGGGCGGGCAAATCGCGTCATGAGCGTCATGCCCACTCCACCATGTGTAACGATAAACAAGCGCTCCTCTCCATTCTCAAAAGCGTCAGCAATCAGCCTTGTCAGCGCATCACAGACCCGTGCACTAAACTCGATCCCGCTCTCGCCGTTAGGGCAGGACGGAATACGCTCCGCCTCGACCCAGCTGACATAATCCGGGTTGCCTCTCAGCTCAGCGGAATGCTTCCCTTCAAAATCGCCGAAGTTCATCTCTATAAAATCGTCTACGACAATCTGCTCAGCAGCAGGAAACAGAATTGCAGCTGTCTGTTGCGTGCGTTGCAGCGGAGTGACATAGGCCCGCTCCGCCTGGGGGAAGCACCCAGCCTGCGCACACTGCTGGGCAACCTGGATACCCTTCTCAGTCAGGAGTTGGTCGGTTCTCCCTACATAGAGGTTGCTCAGATTGCCCTCGGTTTGTCCATGACGGATTAAATAAAGCTCCATATCGTTATCCTTTTAATAGTTGGCATTTCAGCGCTCAAAGCTGCGAAATCAACCGTTGTTGTTGTGCAGTAAACTATCTCACAGTCAGTCACTGATCGGCAGGAGCATCAAGCAGCTTTTCGGCGGGAATCCACTTTCTGAGCATCTGCGACAGATCGCCAGTCATGATGGGTTTTGACAGATAATCGTCCATGCCACCATCGAGCATCTTTTCTCTGGCGCCTACAGCTGCACTTGCGGTGAGGGCGACAATCGGGGCTGTAATCCCCAGCGCACGAATCTGCGATGTCGTCTCAATGCCATCCATTTCTGGCATTCGGTAGTCCATGAGTATAAGATCATATGCTTTTTGCTGAGCCATCACGATAGCCTGTTTGCCGGAAGTGGCTGAATCCGCAATGATCTTATGAATCTCCAACAAGCCGCAGATGACACTCAGGTTGGTCTGTATATCATCCACCACCAAAACGTCAGCGTGCGGAGCGTACAAAGCACTGTTTGCCATATCCGCATGGCGCACCAATGCCTCATCTCCCAAAACCTTCGGAACCAAAACGGTGAAGGTTGAGCCCATACCACATGCGCTTTCGACAGTTATCTGTCCGCCCATTGCCTCCACAATGGATTTCGTGATTGTCAGGCCAAGCCCCGTTCCCCTCTCTATCCGGTTTTGGGTGATATCAGCCTGCACGAATGCTTCAAAGAGACGAGAAACGTCCTCTTCGGCTATGCCAATGCCGGTGTCGCTCACGGCAAAACTGATATGCGTTTCAGTTGCGGCAACTGCCAGTCGTATTGTGCCCTTCTCAGTGAACTTTGCGGCATTGCCTATCAGGTTCATCAGCACCTGCCTGACACGCACCTCGTCACCATACAGATACCGAGGCACCCCCTCATCAACAAGCAATTCGAACGAGAGCTTTTTGTCCCTGACCAGAGAGAGCGCCATAGAATTTACATTGTCGATAAGCGCTGAAAAGTCGTAATGCACCAGCATGAGACTCAGCATGTCTGCCTGTATTTTGGACACATCCAAAATGTCGTTGATAATATCGAGCAGCCACAGGGCCGACTGTTTCATTTCCTCAACGCGACCGAGCTGGCGGGCGTTGAGTTTTTCTGCGAGCAGCAGATCCAGCATGCCTAAAACCGCGTTCATGGGAGTACGTATCTCGTGCGACATGTTTGCCAGAAACTGGCTTTTTGCATGATTTGCTGCCTGAGCTGCGACCATGGCTTCCTTCAGTTGCTCCCGATGCCTCATTCTTGCGGTTTCGTCGTTAACAGAGTTGAAAAACACCATTCCCCCGTCAACCCACTGCATGATCGCTGCTCTTCCACCGAGCCATGCCCCCAGTACTTCATCCCACAGATACTCATAATCTACGGAAGGATACGATTCCTTCTCCGGCATAAGAGAAGGCAATTGACAGACGGAGCAGGGCTCATCAAGGCCCCTGATTACCTTGTAGCACTTTTTGCCAATACAAGCGTCTTTGTCCATGCCAAAGGTGTCTATCATGCTGCGATTAACGTAGAGAAGGTTATAGTCGAGGTCGATAACAGAAATCATGGTATCCAGATAATCAGCAACAGCCATCGTTTTATGCATGGTTGAGATTGAGCGGGCCAGAACTCCTACGTTCTCAATAATCTCCCGGTATGAGCCGCTGTACTTCTCTGTGTCGATATGAAACTCGATATCGCTGTAGACGGTCAGTTCGCGGGTAAGCTGCGTCAGGTCTCCGACTATGGATTTTATAATGTCGATAAGCGAGTAGGTGTCGAGAATAAGCTCGCCAATCTCATCTTGAGGAACGTGCGACTTGTCTATTGGGACATTGATATTTCCTCGTGAAACATCAGTAACCAGATTTGCCAACTGACTGACAGGCCTTGTGATACGTGAGGCAATCAGCAACAATGCCAGCACCGAAAGGGTAAGTCCTACCAGGCCAATCAACACCCCCCTGAAGATAATTGTTGCGTTTTCCTGGAGCAGAGGTTCGCTTGGAAGACCTATGGAAACTATGGCAAACACTTCGCCCTGGGAGTTTTTCAGAGGCATGTAAAATGAGATGTAGTTCACGCCCATAACATCAACTGGTCCAAAATACTCCTGCTTCTCATTTATTACGATTTGAGCAATTTCTGGATCCAGCCTTGTTCCTACTATGCGTTCCCCATTGATAAAGATGGTAGTGGCCAATCTGACATCGCCACTGTAAACAGTAATATCTGCACCAAAGTGTTCTTTTAAGTGGTCGACAATTTCATCTGTGTCAAATCTCACACCGGCAATGATTACGCCTATCAGCTCACCGTCATTATCATAGACTGGCGAACCAGTGCGAGTACCAGCCTTTATCGCTACACCTGATTCATAATGAGAAGAAACCTTTCCCTGCAAAGCATCAATGATGTTCTGCTGATTGGCAATTGAGTCGCCATAACGCTCGGGGTCATGTGTTCTCAGTAGTATCGTTCCTTTTTCGTCTGTTATTGCGTAGTAGTCAACACCGAAGAGGGCTAACATGGGAGATAAGGCTTCTGATAGCTCTGCGCGGCTCCGATTTTGTATTGCGAGCATCACATCCTCATGCGTTGAAGCCGAAATTGCAGCAACCTTCGACCGCTGGATGCACTCATCGAGATAGTTTTTCAAGGCGCTGGCACTTGCAGTAATCCGCTCGTCCAAAAGCCTCTGAGTCGAACGGGAAAAATTGATGATGGAATAAATGGTCAAGGTGCTGACCAGCACAACAAGCATGATTACCATGGGAATGATGAGTTTTGCCTTTAAGCTTCGCAGCATGTTAACCCCTCACAATGCACGTACGCCCCCTTGCAGAGAGTACATGGTAAGGATAACACTCTCCTAAACATTACGAAGCCAACAAAAGGGAGCCTCATCAAAAGTGCTCCCATCGCAATCAGGTTATAACAAGTCAGAGGGTATCCAGAGTTTGTCATTCTGAGGGCTTTAGCCCGAAGAATCTTGCTGTAAAGCGGCTTCTTTTTTGATAGGCCAGGGGATGACAGGAATGACCTTGACCTCCATCAGGCCCAATAGGAGAGCAGTCCCTGCATCCATTCACGAACATCCATCCCGTAGACCTCCTGCAGGCGGTCATTCGACAACGCTACCTCGGGTTTGTCCAGGGCAATTATACGCCCCTTGTTCATCAGCATGACCCTGGATGCGAAGGCGCGGGCGAGGCTGAGGTCGTGAACGACCGCCAGAACGGCTTTTCCGCTGGTCTTCAGCCAGGTGTCTATCAGCTCAAGGATACGCTTCTGATATACAAGGTCGAGATGGTTGGTTGGTTCATCGAGTATCAGCAGCTGGGGGTTTTGGGCAAACACCTGCGCCAGAAAGGTGCGCTGCAGCTCGCCTCCGGAGAGCGTGAGAACCGACTGATTCAACATGCTTTCGAGCCCACAGCGCGAGATCGCCTTGGCGATTTGCTCCGCATTCTCGTCTGTGTGAGAAGCGAATAAGCCGCGGGCGGGCGAGCGAGCGAGCGAGGTAGTGACGTGGGTGGGCGAGGTGGTGACGCAGGCGGGCGAGGTGGTGACACGGGCGGGCGAGGTGGTGACACGGGCGGGCGAGGTGGTGACACGGGCGGGCGAGACGAATAAGCCACGGGTGTGCGCATAACGTCCCAGGCTGACAACTTCCTCGACCGTAAATGCATAACCAACCTGGTGATTCTGCATCAGCATGCCGATCTTTCGGGCACGCTCAGCTGGCTTGAAAGCCCTGACATCTACTCCGTCAAAACGCACCTCCCCGCTATAAGGTGCGCCTTGCATGATTGCGTTGACCAGCGTGCTCTTGCCTGCACCGTTGGGCCCAACAATCATCAGGACCTCGCCTTCCTCAACACAAAAACTCACGTCGTCAACAACGCGCAGGTCTTCGTATGTCACCGTTAGGTTGCGCACATCAAGCAGGCTCATCTCTTCACCTTCCTCATGACAAAGAAGATGCGGACAAAAACCAACGCGCCGACAATTGAGGTGATTACGCCGATGGGCAGCTCACGCGGGATGAGGATGGTGCGGGCGATCAGGTCTGAGACCATGAGGAAGACCGCTCCTCCAAAAAGACTGGCAGGCAAAAGCCGGGCATGGTTGGGGCCGGTGATCAAGCGCACAATGTGGGGTGTGACAAGACCAACAAAGGCAATGGTTCCGCCAACCGACACGCAGGTACCTATCAAGACAGAGGTGCAGATGAGCACAAGCAGCTTGACGCGGTTGACATTGACGCCGATGTGCCGCGCATTGTCCTCACCTATGGCAAAGGCGTTAAGCTCGCGTCGAAGCGACATCAGAATGCTCCCGAAGATTGCCAAAACAAGTGCCATCATCAAAACGTACTCATATCCTCTGCCCTGCAGGGAGCCCATGGTCCAAAAGACGATATGCGTTGCCTGTTGCCCGGCAAAAACGATTAAGATGCTGATAAGTGCCGAGGCAAACATCGCAAATATCACACCTACCAATATGATGGTATTTGTTGAAAGCGAGTAATCGAGTTTGTAGGTAAGTGCGAGGATAAGGAGCAGCGATAAAAACGCAAAGAGCGAGGCCATAATCGTTGTGCCAGCAATGGGAAGCAGGGGGATCGTCAGTCCAAAGCTGATAGCGATAACTGCTCCCAGGCTTGCGCCTGCTGATACTCCCAGTGTTGACCCGTCAGCCAGCGGGTTTTTGAGCAGACCCTGCATGGAGCAACCGCTCAGGGCCAGGGCGGCACCAACAAGGCCCGCGCAGAGCACGCGCGGCAGACGGATGTACGGCACGATGCCGGCAACAGCGTCCAGCGTTGAAGGCGAGCCACTTATCCAGTGTGCAAGTGCGTTCCAGATAGCTCTGAGGGAATCGGGCAGGGGGATGTATACGCTGCCTACAGCTGTGCATAGCAGTATCGTTGCCAGCGTCACGATGGCAAACAGGATGTATATCGGTGTTTTAAACCTCCTGTCAGTCATCGAGACGCACCTGACTGGTTTACGTGCAGTCTGTGTTTAAAAGCCCCCATTGTCATCCTGAACACCAAGAGGATTCTTTCTGAAAGCTTCCGATAAGATCCTTCGCTACGCTCAGAATGACAAGAACACAAGCCCCCCATTGCCATTCTGAGCGTAGCGAAGGATCTTACTAAAAGCCCCAGACATGATCCTTTGCTGCACTCAGGACGACAAAGATACGGGTTCTGTCTCGGCTCTGCACTCATCTATTTCTCACTTCATGCCTTTTTGCTTTTTACACTTACCACTCACCTTACGTTTGCCTTACACTCACTTACCGCTCACAAAGCTGTAAAGGGCCGATGCGCCCTCAGCAAGGCGAGGTCCCGGGCGGGAAAGCTCGTTGTTCGAAAGATTGAGAACCGCACCATTTCGTATTGCGGTAATGTTCTGCCAGGGAGAACGGGCCAGGATCTCCTCTGTTGGTGTCAGGCCTTCTCCAAAATACATTCCGACGGTTACGATGTAATCGGGGTTTCGCAGAAGCACCTGCTCCTCAGAGATTTCAACCCAGCCGTTTTGGTCGCAAAAGATGTTCTCAAGACCGATAAGCTCAGCAACCTCGTTCATAAAGGTGTTCTTTCCGGCGGTCCAAAGCCCGTATTCGAGAGGAGAGACCTCAAAGTACACCGTGCCCTTTACTTTCTTGGCGGAGAGTTCCTCGAAGGTATCTTTCATGCTGTCAACAATTGCCTGGGCTTGCAAATCCTTGCCCAGGAGCTGCCCTATCTGAAGGATAGACTCGTAGGTGTCGGCAATGCTGCGAGCGTTTGACGCATAAACCACGATTCCTGCATTCTCAAGCTGCTTGACCTGCTCAGGTGTCTGATCCATGCTGTCCATGAAAACCAGGTCAGGCTTGAGAGCGATGATCTGCTCGATGTTTGTCTGGGTACCTGATGCAACCGAAGGCTTTGCCAGTGCCTCTGTTGGCCAGTCACAGTATTCGCCTCTGCCAACCACAGTGTCACCAGCACCCAGAGCATAGACGATCTCGCAGGTACTCGCAGTGAGCGCCACAACCCTCTCGGCTGGTTTGTCGAGGACGACGGTTCTGCCGGTCATGTCCACAAGTGAAATCGCGGCAGTGTTGTGAGTGCCAGGGCTGGCGGAGTTGTCAGGGTTACCAGGACTGCTGGTGTTGCTGCAAGCTGCAAGCAGCGACATCAGCGGCAACAGTGCGAGAACCAACACCACTGAGACAACAACTGAGATAACCTTGCGCATCGATACATTCCCTTTCAAACCGCTCTCCGGGGCTATTAGAAATGTCTCGTGGATTAGATGCGCTGGGAACCAGCAAACCTGCACGCGACATCTCTACTCCAGGAGAGTCTTAAGGAAGCAGCGAACAAATCGGTACTTCCCTTGCTGTCGACTTGTGTCAGGTCTGCCGGCTTGGCTTCTTCCTACTGAGGCTCCTTCCCGCGCATTCTGCGCAGTGGATTTATGCCTGTTCGTCAGCTTCACGGCTACTGGGATAGCGCAGAAATCTCATCCGCTTCCCGCATTGCCCCTCAAAACACCAACGTAATCATCACGCGCCATCCGGCTCGCAGATAACTTGCAGGTGTCTTCGGTGGCAACAGTGCTCACGCACAACAAAAGTCCTTGTCTGTGCAATAGGGTAGCATATAAAAGCCCAAAGTGAGGGAAATGTTACAACCGTTAGAGATGTCACAATCGCTTCTCGGGTTGTAGAGAAAAACAAAAGCCATTAACACTCAAAAAGCATACTTTCTGGCAATCTACCTTCGGATGGCAATATGCCCACAAAAAGTGATTTTCGGCGTTTCTGCTAAAATATTGAAGAAATGCGAAAAACGAAAACCGTGATGACGGACAGCTCTCTAAATACAACCCTCTGACCAGCACAAATGCGACACTATTTTTCGATTCAAAAAAATTGCAGATATCAGAGGCCCTTTTGAGCCTCAGTTTTTTCGCATTTCTTCAATATTTTAACAAGAACTGCCGAAATTCACGCGTAGAGGGCGCGTGGAGCAGATCATATGTCATATGTCAAAGCTCAGCATTAAAAAGCATGTAAGTGGCTTTGATATCCGTACGCAATCCATGACTGATTTGGGTTTTCTGTGTAACAAACTCGATGAAACGTAGATGTATTATCAAAGATAAAATGGTTTTTAATAAAAAGTGTGGATTTTGAGATTCCAAGGATTCAGTGGGCGGCTCCAAGGATCCCGAATAAGATTCAGGTTGATTGAGATCAAAAATACCCGAAGAGATAGTTTACGATATTCAAGTTACTAGAGGAAAGCACCGATCGCTTCAGTTTGGACTACAGATGACTCGCAGAATTCACATTTTTGACACCACGCTTCGCGACGGGGAACAGTCACCTGGAGCCAGCATGAACGCCGACGAGAAGGCTATCATCGCTCGTCAGCTCCTAAGGCTTGGCGTTGATGTTATCGAGGCAGGCTTTCCCATCTCAAGTCCGGGGGATTTTGAGAGCGTGCGGCGCATTTCGCGCGAGGTGGGCGATGCTGCAGTGGTCTGCGCACTCACGCGCGCCATACCGCGCGACATAGAGGTTGCGGCTGAGGCACTGGCTGGAGCGCAGGCACCCCGCATTCACACCGGGCTGGGGGTGAGCCCCATACACCTTAAGTACAAGCTGCGCATGAGCGAAGAAGCTGCTATCGAGCGGACTACACTGGCGGTCAGGCATGCGCGTGGCTTCACCAGCGATGTGCAGTTCTATGCAGAGGATGTCGGGCGCGCGGACATGGCCTTTCTCATCCGCATATTGGAGGCGGCGATCCAGGCGGGCGCACGAACAGTCAATATTGCCGAGACCACGGGGTACTCGCTGCCCGACGACTTTGGCAGGCGCATCGCCACCTTGATGGAGCAGGTGCGGGGCATCGAGAATGTCACCGTGTCGGTGCATTGCCATAACGACCTCGGCCTTGCTACAGCACTCACGCTTGCGGGCATCAAGAACGGCGCAACACAGGTGGAGTGCACTATCAACGGGCTGGGAGAGCGTGCGGGCAACACCGCAATGGAAGAGATTGTTATGGCGATCAAGGTGCACCAGGAGACACTGGGGGCTTACACCACCATCGATACACGGGAGTTTATCAGGGCTTCGCGCCTGGTTTCATCGATCACCGGTATTAAGGTGCAACCCAATAAGGCTATCGTGGGAGCCAACGCCTTTGCGCACTCCAGCGGCATTCATCAGGATGGCGTGATAAAGGAGCGCACAACCTACGAGATCATCGACCCGGCAAGCGTGGGTGCGGATGGATCTGCCTTCATCCTGACGGCCCGCAGCGGGCATGCGGTGCTCAAGCGTCGCCTTGAAGATCTGGGATTTCCGCTCGATGAAAGGACTTTTGAGAAAGTATATGAGCGCTTTCTTGAGATAGCTGACAAGAAGAAGGAAGTCTATGACGAGGATCTGGAAGCTCTCATGGCGGAATACGACCGCAACATAGATGCCCTGTGGGCATTAAAGACACTGCAGGTCAGCTGTGGCGTGCCACTCATTGCAACAGCAACCGTCGTACTTGTTGACCAACAGGGCGAGGAGCACATGGCAAATGCCACGGGGACTGGCCCCATCGACGCTTCATACAAGGCGGTTGGTGAGATCGTGAACGTAGAAAACGACCTCAAGGAGTTTGCTGTTCAGGCTATAACGCGTGGAATCGACGCATTGGGAGAAGTGACCGTGCGTATTGAGGATTCCAGCGGTATTGTGTACTCAGGGCGAGGCGCCGATGGAGACATCATCGTTTCGAGCACAAAAGCTTACCTCAACGCGCTGAACAGGATGCTTCGAGCGACCCAACAGAAAGGAGAAACCGTGACAAAGAGAGCCTTGATACTGGTAGACATACAAAACGACTTCTGCCCGGGAGGGGCACTTGCGGTACAGGATGGGGACAAGGTCGTTACACCGGCAAACGCGCTGGCAGAGCAGTTCGCAGCAGCGGGCGACATCATCGTTGCAACCCAGGACGCTCACCCGGCAGACCACAAGTCCTTTGCCTCGCAGCAAGCGGACGCAAAAGTTGGAGATGTTATCAAGCTCAATGGGCTCAATCAGGTTCTCTGGCCAGATCACTGCATGGAAGGAACCCACGGGGCCGAATTCCATCCACAGTTAAAAACCAGCCTCATAACGAAGGTCTTCAAGAAGGGGACAGACGCAGAGGTTGATTCGTACTCAGGCTTTTATGACAACAAGAGAAAGCTGAGCACAGGGCTGGCGGATTATCTTCGCGAACAGGGGGTTGGGGAAGTTTGGGTTTGCGGCCTGGCCACCGACTACTGCGTAAAAGCCACTGCCTGCGATGCCGTTGACGAGGGCTTTAAAACCACAGTGTATACTCAGGCGTGCAGGGCGGTAAACCTACAACCCGGTGACGAAACGCTGGCACTCGAAGAGATGAAAGCAGCAGGCTGTATCATCGTATAAGGATCTGAGTATAGGGATTATTATCGGTACTGTCATGGTTATCATTCTGAGCAAAGCGAAGAATTTTTATACCGCTTCTCGGCAAGATCCTTCGGGCTGAAGCCCTCAGGATGACAAGAGGCAGAGGGATGGCAAGAGACTGAAGCTCTCAGGATGACGAGAGGCCGAAGCCCTCAGGACGGCAAGAGATAAGGGAACGGCAGAGGACAAGGAGAAGATGAAGAAGGAAGAGCACAAAAGAAAGAGCAACGTTCGCACACTGAGTTTTGGTGAGGAAGTTGGCAATGCCGTAACTCACGGCATTATGGCGCTTGTCACTCTGGGCGGGGTAGCGCCAGCTGCGATACACGCATATGTCCAACAGGGAGCACTGGCGGCAACAGGCACCTCTATCTTTATGTGCTCGATATTTCTGATGTTTCTCTTTTCCGCGCTCTATCACAGCATGGCAGCTGAGACAAAACACAAGCAGGTGTTGCAAATTCTCGATCACATCTTCATCTATGTTGCCATTGCGGGAACATACACTCCCATTGCGCTTTCGGTCATTGGCGGTTGGGTTGGGGTTCTGGTCGCGTCGCTTCAGTGGACGATGGTGTTGTTTGGTATTTTGTACCGCTCAGTAGCCAGACGCTCCATCCCTAAGGTTTCGGTGACTATCTACCTCGTCATGGGATGGTCGGTGGTATTTATAGCGCCGATGTTTATAAACAGCGCCAGCTTGGGATTACAGCTTCTTATATTTGGCGGAGGAGTGTTCTATTCAGCCGGTGTTTTGTTCTACTCAAGGAAAGAGAAGAAGTTCTTTCACATGATATGGCACCTGTTTGTAGGGCTCGGGGCCATCTGCCATTTTCTCGGGATACTGTTGTTTTTGTAGGACAAAGCTTCTACAAGAATTCCATTTGGCCACAATAATAGTTCCAACGTCGAAAAAATATTGGTATATCTCTTGATTAAATCTTTTCTAATCGAAACCTTTTTGCTTTATTGTTTGTCTAATGCTTGTTACGAAATAATTCTGACCAGAAGACTGAAACCAAGGGAATGCGAGTCGCGACATTGGATGCAAACGCCAAAATACTTGCTGCATCAAAAGGAAGGGCTTATAGCTTCAACCGTTCTCAGATTATTACTGATGATGAGTTCGTAATACTTATTTCTAAGCAACAGGAACTACTGTACAAAATCGCCTTTCACTACCTCAGAAACGAGCATGATGCTCTGGAGATGTTTTCTGAAACAGTATTTAAAGCATACAGGAGCAGAAAAACCCTTAAAAACAAAGAGTTCTTCAATACGTGGATAACCAGGATACTCATTAATTCTTGCCTGAATAATATCAAGCGAAACAAACATACAGTATCGCTGGACGATGACATACTGGAAAACACTGAGGATAACAATAGGCTTTCAATTGAAGATGGCATCTTGGTAGAGAAAGCCCTATCCCGTCTGAAAGATGAGTATCGGACAGTTTTGCTGCTCAGGTACTTTCAAGGCTTTAGCATAAAAGAGACTGCAATGGTTTTGAGCATCCCTGAGAACACGGTTAAAACACACACAGACAGAGCATTGAAACAACTCAGAAAGATCCTGAAGGAGGATGAGTTTAATGATTTATATTGACCTGGATTATGTTCATGTCCCAGTAAATCTCTCAGGTGTAGTTGAAAACTCTATCCAAAGAGCAAAAGCGCAAGAAAAGAAAGATAAAAGAGTGCGCGGGCACTTGATAACTGTTGCGTTGGCCATACTTTGTTTTGCAGTAACTACCACATCATTGAGTCTTAATGCCGTCGTCGTATTTGCCCAGCAAACTATTCCAACCATTTCTCTGGTTGTTAATCAACCTTTTTATGCGTATTATCAAAAAACTTACGCATATCAACACCAACTTATTGCGATTGAAAATGACTATTTCAGCAATGATATTCTTATTGCAACGAGTGAGTACAATGGTTTGAGAATCACACTGATAAACTACTATATCGACAAACACGAAGCCTGTTTCGAATACATTGTTACAGGAATGAATTTGGATAAGTACGCAAGCAATGTCATCTTGGCTTCAAAAAGAGAATTGAACATACTGAGTTCCAATGGTGAAACTCAGGCTTGGGTTTTAATGATGGATCCTGAAGCCCGCATTTCATCCCGTACCTTCCCTGGCGGTTTATTCTATCTCGATGAAAAAAACAGCATTTATGAATATGTGGCTGGTGGTAATGATTTCGGATCGAATACAACTCTCCGTAAAATTGATAATGGGACTACCACCGAAGATACTTATAGCTTAATCGTTGAGTATAGTTTCAGAAAGCCAATCACTATTGGAGACACAATAGAAACTAGCTTTACAAATATGATTTTCATAAAGAAAGCTAGCGAGATGGGTATCGAGGAGGGTATCGAGGAAAACATATTTGAGCAAATAGATGGCGAGTGGAGTTTTAAAATCATCGTCGATGAGAGATTCAAAAGCAACGAACAGTTCCAATATGAAGTTGTGAATGCTGAAGCTGGAATCAATAAAGGTATTACCCTGGAAGATGTTTCCATCAGTCCGCTCGTAACAAAACTGGTGTTTTCGGTTGATTACAGTAAAAACGACATTGCTGATCCGAATAACATAACAATAGTAAGCGAGCCCCAATATGTATATAAGATCAACCTCATGAACTTCACTGAAGCAGTGAGGATTGAGTTTGACGATCAAAGCTACGGCTTTTACAGTGCTTACCGGATCAAGCAGGAAAATGGGGTCGATTTCTACGAACTGACAACTTTCTCATTGTACTTTGAAGATATTGACAGCTTCAGCATTGTCATTACAGAACGAAATGGTAATGTAACAGTTTTGGAGATAGTAAAAATTGAGGAGATAACGAATTAATACTTGCTTTCTACGTTACAAGTCACACAATGGCAGAAAATGGTACTAATCCACGCTTTAGTCTAGTATTTCGAGGCATTTATGTCGAAAAACTAGACAAAAGCGTGGATTAGTGCGATTTCCTGCGATTTCCTCGTATGTCACTTGTCTTCTCATAGTAATGAAACCTCCAATACTGATGTTTTTGTAAAACATGACGGTAAAATTACAGCAATAAACCATACCTGAAGCCAGGCGTCGTGTTAGCATAAGCGGCACGACTGAATCGAGTTATGAGAAAAAAGAGCGCCCAGTTATACGATCAGAGAGGTCAGGCATGGCAACACAAAACCGAAAATGTAAGATCATCATCGACTCGTGTTGCGATTTGCCGGCAGACCTGGTGAAGTCCTTTGAAGTAGATGGGTTTCTTTCGCTATCATATATCATAGGTGACACTGCTTATCCAGATGACCTGTGGAAGACAATTACGCCACATGAGTTTTACGAGCGCATGCGCAAGGGCGAGCGGCCAACTACCTCACAGATTCAACCAGCGGACTTCCAGAAAATGTTCACCAAGGTGGCAAAGGAAGGCACGCCTACCGTCTATATTTGCTTTACCAGTGGTCTGTCTGGCACGTACGAAACCGCTGTGACGGTATGGAATGATATGAAGGCTGACTACCCGGGTTTTGAGCTATTCATCGTAGACAGCCTGCTCGGATCGGGTGCTGAGGGCTTGCTGGTGATAGAAGCTGTGCGTCAGTGCAACAGGGGCTTAACTGCTGCTGAGCTTGCCGACTGGATATCAGAAGCGCGCTTTTACGTGCATGGGTATTTCACCTTAGCCAGCCTGGAAACGCTGCAAAGGGGCGGTCGCATTCCCGACATGGCAGGTGCTATCGGCACTAAACTCGACATCAAGCCCATCCTTAGCTTCGATCTTGAAGGGCACCTTTCCTTTTTTGGTTTTGCCCGAGGTCGTAAGAAAGCCATCAAACAGATGATCGAGACATTCGAAGATCGCTTTGACGTCTATAGTACAGGTGAAGTAATCATTGCCTCGTCAGACGCTGTGAAAGAGCAGAAGGCGTTAGCAGAGCAACTGCAGAAGTTACCACATAAATCAAGAATCATGCACACCAGCGTTGGCCCGGTAATCGGCTCACATGTTGGACCAGACATGCTGGCCTTTGCCTTCTGGGGCCCTGACAGGCGACAATACCGGTCGTTGTCAGACAGGATAGCCAAGGCAGTCTCAGGCAAGCGAAAGAATGCTGGTGAAGAATGATTGCTCTGATTTGTAAACACGACTGGAGCGCTTTGGGTTACCAGTTTGCTCGTAAACTCACTTCTGCCGGGTTAGAAGTGAGTGTCTTCATTAAAAACGAACAGCAAGAGTTAAAGAGAAAGGCAAAGAGTAAAACCGGAAGCAACTTCATTGACGTTGATCTTTCTTCTGAGGCTATAAGGGCAGACAGCTTGGGCTCTGCAGTAAAGAGAGCCGGAGTTGTTTTAACCCTTCTCAATACATCTCAGGAAGTTGAAGATATTTATCTTGGAACTGGAGGGGTATTCGAAAACGCTGCTCCGGCAAGCCTGTTCATCGACTTAAGCACCTCTAACCCCAAATTAGCCAAGGAGATTCATGCTCTGGCAGCGGTTCATGACCATGGGTTTATCGATGCACCGCTCGATGGCGACGCGGATTCGTTTCAGACTGGGAGCTTCAGGATATACGCAGCTGGTGAACCAGATAATCTAGAGAAAGCGCTGCCGATTCTTCATGCCCTGACTCCCGATGTAGTGGTAGCAGGGTTACCTGGAAGTGGTTCGACAATGAAACTTGCGTCGCAGATAGCATTGGCAAATGCCATTATGGGTGTGGTAGAAGCAATTACGTTTTCGCTGGTTGCAGGCCTCAGGGGCGAGCAGATATTAAGCGCTCTTGAACGCAATGCTGCTGCAAGGATTACTGCTCAGGCTTTTGGAAAGAAGATTATTGATGAGGAATTCTACTATGGGCTGGAACTACAACAGTTCTTCTTTGACCTGAGCGCCGCTCTCAATGCGGCAGATGATTACGGTCTGGCCTTGCCTGGGCTGGAAACAGCCCACCAACTTTATGATCTGCTGGTGCTTGTTGGTGGGGCAAAGAAGGGAATCCACGCGCTGGCGCTCATCTATTTTGAGGAGGACAGGTGCACTCGGCACGGGCTTAACTGGGAGCTTGCTCAGCAGGCGATGGACATATATGAACGCGCAAACGATGGTGCATATGACGACCTGGACTATGATGACGAGTGCGACGATGAGGACTGTAGATACCATTCGCATTACAGGCATGATGAAGGGCCACCAACAATGAGTAGATATTTCTCGTCAAACTGATGACAGCACGTGTTACTCATCCTGCGAAGTGCCGAAGCAATGCTTGCAGTAATGGCGCCGTTTGCACGGGCAGAGCTGGAGCAAATTGGCCGCAAGATGGTGTGCAATGAATACTCAGGTGCTTCTTTAACATGAACGAGTTCATTCTGAGTGATGGAACCAGTCTGCCGGTACGAGCGCGAGTTTCTGCGCGTGCAAAAAGGCTTCGACTCACGCTTGATTTTACAGGACAGATTGAAGTTGTGATTCCAAGGCAACTCAGCAAAAAGATGGGCCTAGTGGGTACAGGCGCTACGGGTGCAGGCGCTACGGGTGCAGGCGCTACGGGTGCAGACGCTACGGGTGCAGACGCTACGTGTGCAGGCACTACAGGTGTAGGCGTTGCGGAGACTTCTGCCCAAGCTAATTTCCCGGAGCAGCTTGCGCTTTTATTTCCGCCATCTCAGACTCCGCAGACCCCACAGACCCCACAGACCCCACAGACTCAGCAGACTCCGCTTCGCGCACAACCAGGCTTTTCTCCACAGTCTACCCTGTCTGGGCCTGTGCGAGATTTTATCGAGCAGCACCGTTTATGGATAGAGCGAGCGGCTAAACGCTCCCGACCTCAACGTGAAAACTACCACGAGAGCAGGGCAACCGGGTTGCCCGTGCACCTTGATTTTCCGCTCTGTGACGAAATATGGCTTGTGGAGTACAGGCAAACGCAGGCTCAAGGCATCACCATTAAGGCGGATGGGCTCAGGCGTTTTCAGGGAACCAGCAAGGTGTTTTCCCTCAAGCTCAGCGGAGCAGTTCAAAACGAGGAATTGTGCCGCAGGGCCCTGATACGTTTTGTTGCCCAGTACGCCAAAGAGGTGATTCCCAGGTTTGCGTGGAGAATCTGCAGCGAAGTAAACGCAGTGCCCAGGAGCATTACGGTCAACAATCGAAAGTCAGCCTGGGGTGTCTGTACAAAAAACGGTGATATTCGCATTGACAGGCGAGTAATGTTTCTTCCCAAAGATCTGGCACGGCAAGTTGTGCTTCATGAGATAGCCCATCTCAAGCACCTCAATCATTCACCATGTTTCTACGACGAACTAATGTCATACGAAGGAAGTACAAAAGAAGCAGAAAAAGCTGTGAAGAGTGCAGTACGCTTTGTCCCAGCCTGGTTCATTTCAGGCTATAATCAAAGCTAACGGCAGGAGACGTGAGCTTACGCTGAATAATATGGAGGAGGGACAGGGTTGTTGATGGCAGATACTACTGTTGGCGATGTCGAAAAAGCGCTTTTCGAAGCATTTTTACCAACGGATGCGACGGAAGATGACCGTTTTGGCCTGCTTGTTGGCAATCGCAAAGCTCTCATAACAAAAATCGCCGTCTCGCTCGACCAGACTATCTCCATGATTGATGCTGCCGTTGCGCTTGGGTGCAATCTACTTGTTTCCCATCATCCAGTATTCTGGATGGCACCGGATAGTTTTCTGGCAACAGACTCAGTTGCAGCTTCCAATGGGGCACGGGTCTATCGGGCAATTCAAAACGACGTGGCGTTGCTGAGCATGCATACCAACCTGGATTGCTCACCGGTAGCAGCAGGAATGCTGTTAGACTCTGTTGGTCTTGAATACGCTGCTCCGCTCAGAGCACACGGAACAGGTTCTCTCGGGCAGATTGCCCGTCCGGCTGCAGGCCGCGCGTTTATCACTCTGGGTGAGCTTGCTGAGAATTATCGTCGCAGCTTCAGCAGAGTTGCCAAGGTATGGGGAGACCCGCAAAAACCGCTCTTTACCATAGCGGCTTGCTCGGGGGGCGCGGGTGAAGTAATTCCCGATGTACTTGCAGCAGAAGTCGACTGTTTTGTGACAGGCGAAGTCCAGCATCATGAAGCGCTGAAGCTTGAAGAAGCAGATGTTGCGCTGATAGAGCTCGGCCATGATATCTCGGAATTATCGTATCGTTATTATATTCAGAGAGCACTCGTCTCTGCAGGTTTTCCTGCGGATGATATTATTATCCTTGAACCCACTGCGAAGTGGTGGCAACCAGGCATAACAATACCGACACCAGAAGTGGCTGGTGTAACAGCACCTGAACATGCGTGGGCTGGGGCTGGAGTTCCGGTATACAAGGAACACGGAGTTGTGCCATCGGTCTTTGAGGAGCTTGGATCTGTAGACATGGCACATGAGGAGCAAAGATGAGTGATGCTGGCGTACTGCTTGAACTTGCTGAAGCCGATTATTCGATACTCAAGCTTAAAAAACAGCTTGATGAATTGCCTCAACGAGCACGTCTTTTAGAACTGAGAACCAAGAAAGCAGAAGTTGACGCTAAAGCTGAACAGGTTGCCCAGATGCGACGCGAGAACGAAAAGGCGATAAAAGCTCTGCAGGATGAAGAAGTTGTTCTCAGTGATAGGATTGCCAAAGCAAAGGAAAAAAGCAACAACGCAGCCAATTACAAGGAAGTCCTGGCACTTGGCAAGGAAATCGACAGCCACGCAAAACGTCTGGAAAAAACTGAGTTTGAGTTATTAAAGTTGATGGAGAAATTGGACAAGATTATCGAGGTTGAGGCACAAGTACAAACTGCTTTGTCAAGGCTGAAAAAGCAAGACGGAGAGCTGCTTTCGGTATACCAGAGTAAAGCCGGGGCTATAAAGAGAGAGATGTTATCATCTCAGGAGATGCGTGAGAGACTTGCCAAAGAGCTGCCTGCCAACCTGTTGGCTCGCTACGAGAGAGCCTGCAAGGCAAAGGGCGGAAAGGGCGCTGCACATATCATACGCACGCATTGCAGCGGTTGTCATGTAGAGCTTACCGAGGGGCAACTGGAGAAGCTCAGCGGTGGCTCGCAGATAGGCGAGTGCCCCTATTGTCATCGGCTGTTGGTAGTGGGAGACAGGCAGGGTCATGCCAGATAAGCTTGTTACAGGTGGGGCCACAACAGGCAACATTGCAATACCGAAAGCTCGGCTCAATACCGATGGCGGAAGCAGAGGAAACCCAGGAGACAGTGGGATTGGCTTTACCATTGCTGTCGATGATGGCAGCAAGAAGGCAACTATTTGTCGGGGCGGTGCCTATATCGGTCGGGCAACGAACAATATCGCAGAATACAGCGCATTGATATGGGGGCTCCAGAACGCCATGGCGCTGGGTGTGCTGAAGCTTGATATCCAGTTGGACAGCGAACTGCTGGTCAAACAGCTTTCTGGCGAATACCGGGTAAAGAACGAGGGGATAAAGCCACTTTATAACACGACTTGCCATCTGCTGGAGAGCTTCGAATCCTACGCTGTCAAGCACATATCCCGCGAACTCAACAATGAGGCGGATAACCTTGCAAATAAAGCCATGGACACCAGGGGGATGGTGGGGGATTACATGGTTGCCTACGAGGCGGGAAGCTTGTTTTCAGAGGATGTGACAGGGGATAAGACAGGGGGACGGTTCTCTTGTCTTGTTTTGCCGGCAAAACAAGACAAGAGAACCGTCTCCCTGTCTTATCCCCTGTCACATCTCCCAGGAGTCTACAAGCTGACAGTCAAGGATCACTTCGACGCAGCCCATGCACTGGTCGGGTATCCCGGAGAATGTAAAGACCTGCACGGGCATACCTGGGACATCGAAGTTACTATACAGGGAACCCAGCTGGACGAGGTAGGGATAGTCTACGACTTCAAGAATCTCAAGACAGACCTCTCTCGGATTCTGAGTCAGTATGACCACGAGTATCTCAACAAGGTACCGCCATTCGACTCCATGAATGCAACTGCCGAAAACCTTGCCCGCGTAATCTATGAGCAGATGGAAGAGGCGCTGCCTCAAAACATCGATCTGGTGGAGGTTGCCGTATGGGAATCACCACAAGCACGATTGAGTTACTCAAGAATGTGACAGGGAGACGGTACGTTTTTGTCACATTTAATGCGACAAAAACGTACCGTCTGTCACACCGTCCTCCTGTCGCACCCCTGTCACGCCGTCCCCTGAAAGCTTAAGCCCGAGACAACTGGAGCTCACATGACACCAGACACAGCAACAGCAAAAAACAGTGAACCAACCGTCCTGCTTGGAGTGACGGGCTGCATCGCAGCTTACAAAGCCTGCGAGCTTGTGCGGTATCTCCAACGAGAAGGCGTTCGGGTAAAGGTCGTCATGACCCCGTCTGGGGCTGAGTTTGTGACACCAACAACTTTCAGGGCGCTGACCAACACAGAGGTGGCGTTGGAACCCATCGACGACCCGAGCGCTCCCATCCATCATATATCGCTGGCGCAAGAGGCCAACGTATTTGTTATCGCTCCGGCTACCGCCAACACAATTAACAAGCTGGCATGGGGCATAGCCGACAACCTGCTTACTACAACCGCGCTGGCTACCGAAGCACCCCTGATCATCGCGCCGGCGATGAATGTGCACATGTGGCGCGACGAGACGACGCAGGAATCCCTGGCGCTTCTACGCAGGCGCGGAGCCCAGATAGTCGAGCCCGAAGCCGGTTATCTTGCCTGCGGCGAAGTGGGTGAGGGCAGGCTTGCTGCAGTTGAGGAGATTGCCACAAGTGTGCTCAATGTGCTCAGGCGTTCGCGTGATCTTGCGGGCAAGACCCTGCTTGTCACCGCCGGGCCCACCAGAGAATACCTCGATCCAGTGCGTTTTTTATCTAACGCATCAAGCGGTGCGACCGGATATGCGATAGCCGAAGAGGCAGCGCGCAGAGGTGCAGAGGTTGTGCTCGTCAGTGGCCCTTCCACCCTGCCCGACCCCTTTGGCTGCACGACGACACGCGTCACCAGCGCTCAGGAGATGTACGAGGCAACAGCGAGCGCCTTTGCTGGTCTCGATGCAGCCATATTCACAGCGGCAGTTGTTGATTATCGCCCAGCATCCTGCGAGCAACACAAGGCAAAAAAAGCAACACTGGGGAGTGGGCATACGGTCGAGTTCGTCCAGAACCCCGACATACTCGCAACACTCGCTGCAGGTAAGGGCTCAACTTATGTTGTTGGCTTTGCAGCTGAGACTCAGGATGTTATCGAGGCCGCCAAAAAGAAGCTCGTGGAGAAGAACGCCGACCTCATTGTTGCCAACGACATCTCCGATATATCGTTAGGTTTTGCAAGCACCCATAACCGCTGGTTTTTCGTCACCGCCGATGACGTGCAGGCAACGGACATGCTCCCCAAAAAAGCGCTTGCCGCGCTCCTTCTGGACAAACTCGCCGAAAAGCTTCAGGAAGCACCGAAGTCCTCTTTGCTTCCTGAAGCAGGTTAACGCTCGCTGATGGGCTTAACCACACGGGGGTTTGAAGTTGCCTTGTATGCTGGTCGTATAAGGCGGTTACCAGAAACAGTTTCCTCAAAGCGATGTGCAGCCCATCCTGCCATGCGGGCGCAGGCGAACATCGGCGTGATCATTTCCTCCGGTATCCCAAGCAACTTATATACAAAGCCGGAATACATATCCACATTGGCGCATATCTGTTTGGTGCTGCCTTTGACCTGAACGAAGACCTCAGGAGCAAGGCGCTCTATGCTTTTCAGCAGGTTGAGCTCGGCCTCAAGCTCGGTGCCCTTGGCCAGCTCTGTGGCAAAGTTTCGGCAGATAGTCGTGCGAGGGTCTGAGAGTGTATACACTGCGTGTCCCATTCCATAGACCAGTCCGGTCTTGTCAAATACCTCTTTTCTGATAATACGCGCCAGATAATCAGCAACCTCATCGTCATTATCCCAGTTGGCCACATGCTTCTTGATATCGTTTTGCATGGCAAGAACCTTGGCGTTGGCACCACCATGACGGTTTCCCTTCAGCGAACCAAGAGCTGCCGCATAGGTTGAATACGGATCGGTGTCTGAGGAAGTCACAACCCGGCAGGTGAAGGTGGAATTATTGCCACCTCCGTGTTCGGCGTGCAGGCACAATAAAATGTCAAGCATGCGGGCTTCTTCCGGAGTGAAGGATCGATCGAGGCGAAGCATTGAGAGAATGGTCTCAGCAGTTGATTGCCCGGGAATAAAACGGTGCATTATCATCGACTCATTATGGAAGGCAACACGCAGGGCAAAATAAGCCAATACGCTTATGCGAGGCAAACGCGAAATAAGAGAGATGGCGGTTCGTATCTCATGCTCCGGTGAGCGTGACTCTGCTTCAAGATCCTCAGCATAAAGAAGCAGCACCGAGCGAGCCAGGCAGTTCATCAGGTCGCGGGTCGGCGGGTTCATGATGAAATGGGCGGTAAAACCGTCAGGCAACTCGCGCTGTGAGTCGATCGCATCAATAAACTCAGCAAGCTCGTCTTTATTTGGCAGGTCACCGTTAAACAGAAGGTAGCAAATCTCCTCAAAACAGAAACGAGCGCTTCTGTTTTTGTCATCAAGAAGATCTTCAATACTGTATCCCCTGTAGTTGAGAATTCCTTTATCGGCAACCACTTCGTTGTCGGATACGATGTAACCATGAACGTTGCAGATATTGGTGACACCGGCAACCACACCGGTTCCATTGTCGTTACGCAGCCCCCTTTTTACCTGATACTGGTTGAAATAAGAAGGGTCGATGGAGTTGATCTCCTTAAACCTGTCATTCAACGATAGCTTTGCAATCTCAGCCATGAGTATCACCTTCCTTTGTATGGGGTAAAAATAAGTATGTCGGATGATATCACGAACGACAAAGCCATAGATAGCCACTATGCCGCAACTGGCAGTTTTCCAGTAGACAGTAGATGCCAAAAGATTACATCTTTACAATCTGCCCAAAAAGTGTAAAATTACACTATTCTTTTCATGCCTGGCATTTGCGACAGTTTTCAGGGAGAAAGCATCGACCGTACAACCTTCATATCACAATGTGACAGCATTCTTAAACTGGTGAGAACAGAATACAGTCTCACCCAGGAGGAGATGGCATATACCCTGGGGCTTTCAAAAAAAACTTTGGTAGATATCGAAAAAGAACGCAGGTCACTGGGGTGGATGGGAAGTGCCGCGCTGTGCCTCATCTTCCAGGACAGCGAGGTACTCGCAGGTGTTTTTGGTGGCCAGCCGACCGACATCATCATGGCGCTTGCCTTTGAAGGCAAGCCGTCGCATTATCCCAGAGCATCAGGAAGCAAAATCTGGTGGATCAGCCTGTATGAGAATAAGAATTTCTGTATCCAGCAAAATGTCATATCACAGCACTATCGACTATTGACCATGGACGGGAGGCGTATTGCATCGTCTTTTGATCTGGACGATCTATTGCCCCTGTTCAATGGCACAAAACGTTAGGGGGAATCATGGACTTTTTTTCATCTGCAACAATCCTGGCCATTCTGGTAATCGTCATTGTCATAGCAGTACGGATCGGCTCTCTGGAACGACAGGTCAGCGACCTGAAAAAAACACTCCAGGCGCTTGCTTACGACTTGCTGCATGCGCCTCCAGCGTCAGCACGGATTCAGCCTCCAGCGTCAGCTCGGATCCAGCCTCCACCTGTGCAACAGCCTTATACGCAGACACAACAACAGCCTGCTCAGTACCAGCAGCACTATACACAGCAGTGCCAGCAGCAGTATGCTCCCCAGTTTCCACCACCCATGCAGAATCAGCTTCAACAACCACCATCCTTTCCGCCACCACACCCCCTGTCCACATACCCCCTGCCATCGTACCCCCTGCCATC
>Ga0209737_10000836_pt1 | contig 23607 bp, 24 predicted proteins | sample TergutCu122P3_FD_187284 | JGI IMG/M metagenome (GOLD analysis project Ga0209737, IMG submission 187284) | Cubitermes ugandensis P3 segment gut microbial communities from Kakamega Forest, Kenya - Cu122 P3 (SPAdes) (version 2) | ecosystem: Host-associated > Arthropoda: Insects > Digestive system... | reverse complement strand
GCCATCAAGGACTTTGTCGAAGACGCCATCAGCAACGGCCTCAAGATTCTGCCCCCCGATATCAATGCTTCCGACTATCGCTTCGTGCCGGTCGACCGCAAGACCATCCGCTATGGACTCGGCGCGGTCAAGGGCGTGGGCGAACCTGCCGTGCGCGCCATCCTTGCCGCGCGCGAGCAGGACGGCGCGTTCCGCGATCTGTTCGACTTCTGCGCGCGTGTCGACCGGCGGCAGGTCAACCGCCGGGTGATCGAGGCCCTGATCCGCGCAGGCGCGATGGATACGCTCTCCGGTCATGCCGATTGCCATCGCGCGCAGTTGATGGCCTCCGTCGCCCTGGCGATGGAGGCCGCCGAACAGGCCGCTGCCAGCGCGATGCAAAGCGGGCTCTTCGATGCGCTGCCGGACGCGGCGCTTGCAGCGATCGAATTCGTTGCCGCGCGTCCCTGGACGGAACGTGACCGATTGAAAGAAGAAAAACTGGCTATCGGGTTTTTCCTCTCCGGCCACCTCTTCAACGTCTACAAGGATGAAGTGCGCCGCTTCGTCCGCCAGCCGCTCGCCCAACTCAACGCCTCGCGCGATCAGGTCATGCTGGCCGGCATCGTGATGGAAGTGCGCTACAAGATGGGCGTGCGCGGAAAAATGGCCTTGGTTCAGCTCGACGATGGAACCATGCCGCGCGAAGTGATCGTGTACAACGAAACGCTCAGTGCCTGCCGCGACAGGATTACCGTCGATGAAGTGCTGGTGATCGAAGCCAGGGCGAGTGATGACGAATTTTCCGGAGGGCTGCGCATCGTTGCCGATCGCCTGCTGAATCTTTCCGAAGCCCGCGCCCGCTTTGCGCGCGGCCTGCACCTGCGGCTGGATATTGGGGCGTTCAATGGCGCTATCGGCGCGGCCATCAAGCGTTTATCCGCCTCGCTCGAACCTTTCCGCGCCGATATTTGCCCCGTGCAGGTCAGTGTCCGCAACGGTCAGGCGGAAGGCGAGCTTGCTCTGGGGGACGCCTGGCGGGTAAGACCTGACGAGGCCCTGCTCGAAAATCTGCGTGAATGGCTGTCGGCCGAGGCAGTAAAAGTGGTGTATGGCACTTGATTGATGGGGGCGAGAATGGATCGGTGTTTTTGCCCGGCAGTCGAAAGCTGCCGCACGCCTTGCCAGCGGGGGCGTTCATTTCATTTTTCTGCTGTTTCCTCTATTATATTTACAAAATTCTGTGGAGCAGAACATGCGTAATGTTTCCTACAGTTCTGACCTGGGAGCGTCCCAATCAGGGAGCTTGAGCCAGCGGATCCTGCCCACGCTGTGGTTTACGCCTGAACCTGTCGGATTTCAGGGCGCGGAGCGCAGGCGCAACATGTCCGATTTTTTCCGGCACTACATCAAAGTCCAGTGGCTGACCAGATTTCTGGTTGTTTTCGCCGTGATTGTGCTTCTGGCATGGTGGGGGCTGGACATGGGGAAAGCGCCTGTTCCCAGGCAATCACCCGCGCCTGACCTCGGAAGCGATATTCATCTGTCGCAAAATGCGCCTGCGCCGGATGTATCCCCGCCCGTAAGCGAGGCAGCGCCTGCCGAACCTTCGGCGACAGATGCTCCTGCGGCTGTCGTCCAGCGGGATCGTATTTCCGACCTGCTTGCGGCAGGGGGCGCAAGAGCCCGGCCGGACGTGGTCAAAGGCAAAAAGCGCTTCAAGGTCGAATTTCTGACAACGGAAGGGACTGTTTCGGAGGTCTACTCGGCAAATGCCCTTTCGCGCGAAGGCTGGAAGCTGTCCGTCTTTCCGAACAGACAGATGGCGAAATTGAGCAATGACAAGGAGGCGCACGATATCCCGGTCGTTGACTCGAAAAAGAACAACTCCAGCCGCTCGTCAAGAACTGCCCACCGCGTAAAACCCAAGGCGTCGCCGGTAGGGGATCACGCGACTGTCACTTATATAAAACTGCCTTGAGGGGGAAAGCAGTTTTTGGTCGCAGACAGTCTAGCTGGTTGAAACGATAGTCATGACCAGTACCCGTGTTTACCGGCCTGATCGGGATCAGGAGGCGATCCGTGCCCAGTTGCAGCAGGGCCAGCGGCTGGTTGTTTGTCTGTGCGCGGAATGGTGCTCCTCGTGCCGGGCGTGGTTGGGCCATTTTTCAGACCTGAGCAAAGACTTTCCCGACGATTGTTTCGTGTGGGTGGATATCGAGGATCATCCCGACCTGATCGCGGAAATCAATCTGGAGACGTTGCCGGTATTGCTGATCCAGGATGCCGAGGCGGTGCATTTCATGGGGCCGATTCAACCACGCAGGGAGCTGGTCGCCAGGGTACTGGCGCGCACCGAGCCGAGCGGAAATTTTCCCGATCCGGGAATGCGTGATTTCCTGATGGAGCCGTTGCCGTAGGAAAACGTTGAGCAATTCCCGATCGTTCGGGTTGAGTTCATTGGAACCCTTGGCGGTGCGCCATTCGCCATGATGAACCCCTGGTTCAGGAACGATTCAGGTTCTCCTGTCTAAAGTGTTGCCATGTTCGTCACAATCGCGTCTGACTCGCATGAACGCGGGCAGGACGCTCAGAATCAACAGGAATTTACGAAACGAGTTCTCTCGTTTCGATACAAGGAGAATCCGATGCGATTCAGAATGCTGGTCGTGGCCGCTGTATTGGCCGTGGCCGCCGGGTCGGGGACGGCCCACGCGGACGCGGTTCGTCCGCTTTCGCTCGATGAGGCATGGCAACTCGCGGAACAGGCCAATCCCGCGCTGCGGCGCAAGGCCGCCCGGCAGGCGGCTGTCGACGGCGCGGCGCAGGATGCCGGCGCGCTTCTCTTCAACAACCCGCAACTCTCGCTGGACGGGGCGCGGCGCAATGTGCCGCAACCGAATCTCCCGGACGAACGTTACAAGGAATGGTCGGTCGGTCTCTCGCAGACGCTGGAGATTGCGGGGCAGCGTGGGCACCGGATTGCTGCGGCCGAGTCCTCGCGCACTGCGCAGGCGGCCGAACTCGATGCGTTGCGCCGCGAGATTCGCGCAACGGTTGCCCGGCAGTTCTACCGCGTGCTGGCGTTGCAACAGCGCGTGGAAATCGAGGAACAGGCGCTTGCGCTCTTCGACCAGACAGCTTCTGCGGTGGGTAAACGCCAGAGTGCAGGCGAAGACACGAAGCTCGATGCCAACGTTGCCACGGTCGAAGCCGAGCGCGCCCGCAGCCAGCTCGATGCCGTGCGCGAGCAGTTGATCGAGGCCCGCGCCGAGCTCGCCGCAACGTTGCAGTTGCCAGCCGGGGGGCTGTCCAGCGCAACCGGAAACCTCGCGCATAATCTCGACGAGCCGTTGCCCGCGGTGGATCGCCTGCTGACCGACCTGCCCACGCAGCCGCATCTGCGCGCGCTTGCCGCGCAGGAAGACGGCGCGCGGGCGCGGTTCGATCTGGAGCGCGCGAGCCGCATTCCGGACGTGACGCTGGGACTCAACGTCGGACGCGAAGGCGCAACGGACGCGCGCGAACGCCTCACTACGCTGTCGGTTTCGATGCCCTTGCCGCTTTTCAAGCGCAACGCTACCGGCATCGGGCAGGCGCGTAGCGATCTCGATCAGGCGCAGATCGATCATCAGGCGGGCCTGCGCGACAGCGAAGCCAATATCCGCGCGCTGCTTGCCCGGCTGCAAAGCCTGCAACACCGCGTTCAGCGGTTGCAGAACGTGGTTGCGCCGACGCTTGCCGATAACGAGCAACTTTCGCGCAAATCTCAACGTGCCGGACAGATCGGCCTGCTCGAACTCATCGTCGTGAACCGCCAGGCGCTCGACGCCCGGCGCGATCTCGTCGATGCACTCCTCGATTTTCAGAACACCCGTCTCGCACTCGCCCAGGCCGCCGGTTTGCCGCTGGGTTCAGAAGAAGGAACCCGATGATGAGAACCCCCAATCGCTCCGCACGCCTGCTGGGTACATTTGCGAGCGTTGCGCTGCTTGCGCTTCTCGCCGGCTGCGATGCTTCCAGTGAAGCGGCTGCACCGTCCTCCGGCGCGCTTGAAGCGAGCGGCGCAGGACACAATGAGTCGACACTCAAACTCTCGGCCGAAGAGCTTGCGCGCGCAGGGGTCAGGATCGAGCAGTTGAAGATTGCGCCAGTGACGGACGCCATCGAAGTCACCGCCACGATTCAGCCGGATCAGGATCGGTTTGCGCGCATCGCCGCGCCGGTCGAGGGGCGCATCGTGTCCGTCTCGACTCCGCTCGGCACCGTGGTACAGGCGGGCCAGACGCTGGCGGTGATTGAAAGCGTGGCGCTCGGCGAGGCAAGTTCGGCGCTCATGGCCGCGCGCGCGGCGCATCGCATCGCGGAGGCGGATTTCAAACGCGCCGAAACCCTGCAAGCCGAAGAAATCATCGCGCAGAAGGACTACCTGCGGGCGCGCGCCGAATACGACAAGGCCAGCGCGGAACTGCGTGCGGCGCAAGACCGCGTGCGCGTCCTCGGCGCGAATCCCGCAACGGCGGATCGCATCGGCGCACGGCTCGTTCTGACCGCGCCCTTTGCGGGAACGGTTGTCGCACGCAAGGCCACCGTCGGCGAACTCGCAAGTCCCTCGGAACCGCTGTTCGCCGTGGCCGATCTCTCAAAGGTCTGGATCGAGGCCAACATCGGTGAAACCCTGCTTGCGCGCGTGCACAAGGGGGCAAATGCCACCGTCGGCGTATCCGCGTATCCCGGCGAGCGTTTCGAGGGACATGTGACCTATGTCGCCGCCACGCTCGACAAGGATTCGCGCACCGTGGTGGCGCGGATCGAAGTCGAAAATCCGGATGGACGGCTCAAGCCCGAAATGTTCGCAACTGCACGGATCGAAGCGCCGGGTGCACCGCGCGAACTGCTGACGGTATCGAATGAAGCCATCATCCTGCTGCATGGGCAGCCGACGGTCTTCGTGGCCGAGGGGGACGGCTTCGAGCCGCATCCGATCGAAACAGGCGAAAAGCTCGATGGTTACACCGTGGTGAAGTCCGGCATCGAGCCGGGCGACCGGATCGTCGTATCAGGCGCGTATGCGCTCAAGGCGCGGCTGCTGAAATCGCAGATCGTCGATGTGCACTGAGCGCGGGGAGTAATCATCATGCTCAATGCGATTGTCGACGCCGCGATGCGGTACAAGGTACTGGTTCTGACGGCCTTTGCGGTTGTCATTGGGCTGGGGGTTCAGGCGTTTCGCAACATGCCGGTCGATGCGTTCCCGGACATGACGCCGATCATGGTGAGCATCTATACCGAATCGCCCGGCCTTGCGGCCGAGGATGTCGAAAAACTGCTGACTGCACCGATCGAGGGCGCGCTGGCGGGCCTTGCGGGGGTCGAGGAAGTGCGTTCGATTTCGCTGTTCGGCCTCTCCTATGTCGGCGTGTACTTCAAGGACGACGTCGATATCTATTTCGCGCGGCGTCTCGTGGGCGAGAAGCTCCAGGAAGCGAAGGAACGTCTGCCGCAGGGTTACGGCGAGCCGATGCTTGGCCCGAACAGTTCGGGACTCGGACAGGTGTTCTGGTACACGGTCGAGGCGGCCGACGAAAAGCTTTCGATGATGGATTTGCGCACGTTGCACGACTGGACCGTGCGCGTCATCCTGCGCACGGCCTCGGGCGTGGACGACGTGACTTCCTGGGGCGGCGAGGAGAAGCAGTATCAGGTTCAGATCGACCCCACCAAACTCATCAAGTACGGCCTCGGTTTCAGGAATGTCATGGAGCAACTGGCCGCAAACAACAAACAGGTGGGCGGCCAGTATCTCGACATCGGCAGCGAGCAGTACCTCGTGCGCGGGTTGGGGCTCGTGTCGAACACCAACGACATCGGCGCCATCGTGCTCGCAGAACGCAACGGCACGCCAATCTACGTGCGTGACGTTGCTACCGTCACCGAGGCGCCAGCATTGCGTTTCGGCGCAATCACGCGCGACGGCAAGGAAGCTGTGCTCGGCATGGCACTCTCCCGTATCGGCGAAAACGCCCAGAGCGTCGTCGATGCCGTCAAGGCGAAACTCGCCATTGCGCAGGCCGCACTGCCCGATGGCGTAAACATCGTGCCGGTCTATGACCGCACCGAACTCGTCGAAAAAGCGCTCGATACCGCTGAAACTGCGCTGATCGAGGGTTCGATACTGGTCGCCATCGTGCTCTTCCTGTTTCTGGGCGAAGTGCGCTCGGCAATCGTGGTGATCGTGACGCTGCCGCTCGCAATGCTGATTGCCTTTCTGATGATGGAGCAAATCGGCCTGTCGGCGAATCTGATGTCGCTCGCGGGTCTGGCAATCGGCATCGGGATGATGGTCGACGGGGCCGTGGTGATGGTGGAGAACGCATTCCGGCTGCTTGCGCACGCAAAGGAATCCGGCAGGCCGATCAACAAGACGCATGCGATCCTCGAAGCCGCGCGCGAAGTCGTCAACCCGATTGCGTTTGCAATCCTCATCATCATTGTGGTGTTCATACCGCTGTTTTCGCTGACAGGGCTGGAAGGCAAACTCTTCAAGCCGATGGCGCTGACGATCACCTTTGCGATGGCGGGTTCGCTCGTCCTCTCGCTCACGCTGGTGCCGGTGCTGGCCGCGCTCATTCTGAAGGCCAAGGAGGAGAAAGACACTTTCCTCGTGCGGTATGCGAAGGCGTTGTATCTGCCGCTGCTCGACTGGGCGCTCGGACACAGGAAGCAGGTCGTCGTCGGCGCGGGCGCGCTGCTGATCGGGGCGCTTGCGCTGTTCCCGTTCCTCGGCAAGGAGTTCATGCCGACGCTTCAGGAAGGCGCGATCATGTTCCGTATCACGAGCATCCCATCGGCTTCGCTCGATGAGTCGATCCGCGTGACGCACGTTGCCAACGAAGCGTTGCGCGAACATTTCCCGCAGGTCGTCTCGGTCCTGTCGATGATCGGCCGTGCGGAGAAGGGAGAAACCGCCGATGTGAACTACATCGAAGTGCTGCTCGACTTGAAGCCCCAGTCGGAATGGCCGGAAAAGATGTCTTATTCGAAGCTCTCGGCGAAGATGCAGGAGGCGCTCGAGCAGGCCGTGCCCACGGCGGTGATCGGTGTGACGCAGCCGATTCAGATGCGTGTCGAGGAACTGATTTCCGGCGTGCGCGCGACGCTGGCGCTCAAGCTCTATGGCGAAGATCTCGCAACGCTCGACCGGCTGGGCGGGCAGATCAAGTCCGTGCTCGACAAGGTGCCGGGCGTGACCGACCTTTCGATGGAAGCGAGCAAGGGCAAGCCACATCTCGTCATCAAGGTGGATCGCGAAGCGGCGGCCCGCTACGGCATCAACGCGGAGGACGTGCTTGAGATCGTGCAGTCCGGCATCGGCGGCAGCGCCGTGTCGACGGTCATCGACGGCACGAGGCGCTTCGACATCGCGGTACGGCTTGCCGAACCCTATCGCGCAAGCCCGGAGGCGATTGCGGCGATTCCGCTACGTACCCGCGAGGGGGCGCTGGTGCTTTTCGGGCAGGTTGCGAAGATCGAACTCGACGAGGGGTATTCCTTCGTGCGCCGCGAGGCGTTGCAACGTCACGTCGTGTTGCAGATGGATGTGACGGGGCGCGATGTCGACGGTTTCGTGAAGGAAGCCGATGCGCGGATCGGGCGGGAAGTTCAACTGCCGCCGGGTTACTGGATTCAATGGGGCGGCGCTTTCGAGAACCAGCAGCGCGCAATGGCCCGCCTCAGCATGATCGTGCCGCTCACGATCGGGCTGATCTTTCTGCTGCTCTATACCGCCTTCAATTCGGTGCGGCACGCGACGCTGATCATCGCCAACGTGCCGTTCGCGATCATCGGCGGGGTCGTAAGTCTTTTCGTGACGGGGCAATACCTCTCGGTACCTTCCGCAATCGGCTTCATCGTCGTGTTCGGTGTTGCAATGCTCAACGGCATCGTGATGGTATCCTTCCTGAATGATCTGCGGCAGCGCGGGCGTTCAGTTCGGGAGGCGGTCAGGGAAGGCGCGGCGATGCGTCTGCGGCCGGTGTTGATGACGGCAACGGTGGCGATTCTCGGGCTTGTTCCTATGTTGCTCTCAACCGGCGTCGGCGCGGAAACGCAACGCCCGTTGGCAACGGTCGTCGTTGGGGGGCTCTTTACCTCCACGGCGCTGACGCTTCTGCTGCTTCCGCTCATCTACGAATGGGCCGAATTGCGCGCGGAAGCCCGTCGCAACGCCCACCGCTCCGAGCTTCGTCAACGAAAGGACCTTACATGAAGGAAATCAGGGCCTATGTCCATCGCAACCGGATTGCGGATGTCGTGCAGGCGCTCAAGGACTCCGAGCCGTTCGCAGGGCACGATGGCGCAAGCCGCCATAACCTCACCGCTTATCAGGTGAAGGGGTCACTCTCCGTGCTCGACGAACATGACCGGTGCTATTCGCTCGATCTGGGGGATAGCGTGATCGACATGTACAAGCTGGAGTTCGTGTGCAGGGATGAGGATGTCGATGAACTGGTGTCGATCATCAAGGAGGCGGCGCACGCGGGGAAAGGCTACAGCGGGTGGGTGTATGTGGTGGATGTGGCGAGGGTGGAAAGGGTTGAGTGAGGGGAGGGGGTTTCGCGCCCCCAAAAACCATCGCTCCATCCCCGCTCGCGCTCTTCTTTCAAATTCGTCCATAAACAGCTTTACAGACCTGAAAACGCACACTACAATGCGCCCTCTTTCGTTGTCGGGGGTATAGCTCAGCTGGGAGAGCGCTTGCATGGCATGCAAGAGGTCAGCGGTTCGATCCCGCTTACCTCCACCAGGAAGAAACTTTGTTGTACCCGCGTCCCCATCGTCTAGAGGCCTAGGACACCGCCCTTTCACGGCGATAACCGGGGTTCGAATCCCCGTGGGGACGCCACAGTTTAAGAAGTGCTGTTATAATGCAGCGCTTCGCGCGGAGCGGTAGTTCAGTTGGTTAGAATACCGGCCTGTCACGCCGGGGGTCGCGGGTTCGAGCCCCGTCCGCTCCGCCAACGTTTTTTGCAAGATGTTGATTGATGAAAAAAGCTGCCGGAAGGTGGCTTTTTTCATTACCGCTACCCGTAACGGGGGTTCCGTGTGCCAATGGTGAGTATCGGGATGGACATCGACATTGAACGTATCCGCGCCTTTTTCACGAAGGACCGCTTCGCCACGAATGCGGGCATCGTCATTGATTCAGTGACGAAAGAAGCAGTGCAATGCAGCATGCCGATCACGGGCGAGCACCTGAACGCGGCAGGCACGGTTCAGGGAGGCGCGATCTTTACGCTGGCCGATCTGACTTTTGGCGTACACGCCAACCTGCGACTGTTCCTTGGCGAAGATGCAGGCATCACGGTAGGGCAATCGATCAGTATCTCCTACCTCGCCGCGCCCAAGGGAAAGCGCCTGATCGCGCGCTCAACCTGTCTGTCCAGCGGGCGGAATGTCTCGGTATACCGCGTCGAAGTGCGGGACGACCTTGGCAATTTCATCGCGGATATGCGCGGGAACGGGGTCACGAAGGCGGCGCGCTGAAGGTTGTTTTTTCGTGGCAGGAGTCCTCTGCACGACGCACAGTCGTTCCATGAGATGTGATGTAAAAGATTGACATAGTTTTACATCGCGCTACCATCAAACCATGAAATGGAGGGCATGTCATGGGATTGCATGTGTCGTTGCCGCAGGAGTTGGAAAGGCTTGTTCACCAAAAGGTCGAAACAGGCATGTATGGCAGCGCAAGCGAGTTGGTACGGGAAGCCTTGCGCGATTTTTTCGATCTTCTGACCAGGCGTGAACTGGTAGACATGAAAGAGCTTCGCCCGGAAATGCAGGCACGGCGGCAGCGGGCGTTCAACAACCTCGATCACTTGCAGGGCGTTGAGGAAGCATTCAAGGAATTGTCTGACAAGCACGAGCTTGAGGCATGACCTATCGCGGTCTACTTACGGAAGAAGCAAAGGCCGAACTCGATCACGAGATTGCTTATTCAAAAGAGCGTTGGGGCGCAAAGCACGCAACCGTTTATAAGCGTGAGCTTTTGGAGCAAGTGCGCAAGATCGTCCGTAACCCTATGCTGTATCCGCTCAAACCCGACCTTGGAGACGGGTTACGCTCTGTACGCCATAAAGGTAATTACATCATCTACGCGCTCGACGATGAAAAAAAGGTGGTGTTGATCGTGGGTTTTCCGAGCATCTACAAGCAATTCGCGACACCATTCCAAAATCCCTGATGCTCGACTATGTAATCCCAGATAGCTTCCATGTCGGCTTGTACCGCCGGGGAGAAAACGAGCGATTTCATCCGCGCTCATACTCCGCCCGCTTGCGGGCCTTGAACGCATCGAAGTCGAATGGGCCAGATACGCCTGAGTTTTCGCCTTCAACCAGGGCCGCTTCCAGCGCCCTTACCCTGGTTTCGTGATCTTCCAACAACCCAGCCCGCACGACATCGCTGGCCGTTCCATACCGGCCTGTCTTTACCTGCTTGTCGATGAATCCTGCGAAGTGCTCGCCAAGGTATACCGAGGTGTTCCGGGGGCGTGTTTGCATGATGAAGACCTCCTGACGTGCTTTTTCTAGCTATACCAAAATCTGGTACAACTTGCCAAGTGCCGGCCGCCCAGTGTGCAGCCGCCTGTACCGCGAGAGAGCGGAATTGCTCATAACTCTCCTGCACGATGCTGCGGGACGGCTTGCACTATGGTTTCATGTGCGGTAACATGAAACTTGGTATGCAACCAATGGAGGTGCCATGCCATTAGTTCACGAATCAAAGGTAGCCCGACACCGCGAGCGGATGCGCGCGGCGGGGCTGCGGCCTGTGCAGTTTTGGGTGCCGGACACCCGCTCGCCTGAGTTCACGGCGCAAGTGCGCAAGCAATGCCAAAGCCTGAAGGGCGACCCTGCAGAAGCCGAGGTTTTGCGCTTCACCGAAGAAGCAGCGTCGCACATTGAGGGCTGGGAGTGATGCAGCGAGGCGACCTCGTGACGGTTTCATTGCAGGGTGATTACGGCAAACCAAGGCCTGCCCTGATCGTTCAATCAGACCTCCTAACCGACTTGGAAAGCGTTGTGCTGTGTCCAGTGACAAGCGACCTGCGCGATGCCGCGTTTCGCGTCACCGTGGAACCAAATCCAGCCAACGGGCTACGCGCACTATCGCAAGTCATGGTGGACAAGCTCTCGACGCTACCGCGCACCAAAATCAGCGAATCGTTTGGCCGCCTCAATGATGAGCGAATGAAAGCAATAGATAGGGCGCTCCTGCTAGTCGTTGGCGTTATTTGACCCAGTGCCGGAAATCTGGGATTCCGGCTTACGTGGGTTCGCTGTTCCATTGCGCCTGGATGGCGTCCCATGTTCCGTCTTGTCCGGCAAACGATGGTTTTTGGAAGGATACCGTGCTGATCGGCTAGGTCGCTTCGGTGAGTTGGTCACTATAATAGTCTTGACATTTGTTTGTGTCCTTTGATAAGTTGCCCGACATATCGTGAATGGTTGTCGTAGAAAAGTGAACGTAGCAATGGAAGTTGCTCCCGCTTGGCAAGGAATCGCACGGACTGTGGCCCGTCGATCTGGCACGGGTTTTGCTACACACACACACACACACACACACACACACACACACACACACACACGTTAACAACCTGTTGACGTTCCCTGCGCTTTGCGTCAGCGGCTTTTGCAGCATTTCTGAACAACCCCATTCCTCGAAAGAGGGACGGGGTTGTTTTCTGGTTGCTTTCCACCAAGGAGTTTTATCATGCGGACAAGTATGAAATTAATCGCTGCGGCAGCATTTGTCATGTTTGTCGCCAGCAACGCCAGTGCTTGGTCTGTTGTCGGTCCTGGTACCCCAGGTGCGTCGCCGGACACGCCGTTGCTGAGTGAGTTCGATCCGGTGACGGGCAGCTACAGCTACTATTTCGAGGTCGCGCTGTTCCAGCGCGTCTATGTCGATCCTGATGTGGCTATCGGTTATATCTACCAGGTCGATTCGGCCAGCCCGCTGATCACATCGGCCGAGTTCACCACCGCGCTTACCGATCCGGACGGCTATCAGATCTATGCATTGAACGCTGCTGGCGAGCGTGGCGACTTTCTCGGCGATGTCGCGGTTGGCGGCACGTTCACCTTCGCTTCTGCCGTGCGCGGCTTCTGGCTGGAAGGCATTGACCCCGTCAACATGCTGGACCCGCTCAACCCGCAGGCTTTCGTCGCCGGTTTCACCTTTGACAGAGCGGGCATGGTGACTCTCACCCAAACGCCGATCATCGCCGTGCCGGAACCGACGACCTGGGCGATGCTGCTGGCAGGGCTGGGTATCGTGGGCACGGTCACGCGCAGGCTGCGTACAAAAGCAGCAATGTAAGCGCGGTCAAGAGAAACGACAGCGCCTCGCACTTTACTCACGCAGTGCGGATCGTAGATGCTGTGATTACGTCATCCTGCGCGAAGTCGCAGGATCCATGCAGCGTCTGGATTGCAGCGACTTCGCTTCGCTTCGCGCTGCAATGACATGTATCCACTTGAACCGAAACCGCTCTAAACCAAGGGCCGCTATTGCGGCCCTTGGTATTTCTAGAGCAGTTTTTGTCCAAACCTATACAGTACGAACCAGTCTGACCGAAATTTCCTGGATCCCCGCCTTCGCGGGGATGACGCATTTCTGGGCGTTTTTCCCGTCATTCCCGCGAAGGCGGGAATCCAGTATGTATGCACTTGAATCGAAACCGCTCTAACGTCTCAAGGATTTCAATATTCAATTCTGCGAAGCATTTCCCCTGCGGTGACGATAGGAATGTCCTGAAACTCAGTCAGACGCATGGATCAATGTCCCGCCGTATCAGTGCGCCGTTGGGCGCGAGCGGCCTTGACCTCGGCGGCGATCTCTTCTTCGCTGATCGGTTCAGCGCCTGCCGCTTCCAGTGCCGGAGCCATCGCCAACAGCCGCTCCAGGGCTGAACGCTTTCTGGCCTTGCCCATCAGGAAATCCACAAAATCCTCGACCTCGGCCACTTGCTGCGCGGAAAGCGCCCTGATCTTCGAGACCAGCATCTGTTCGGTTGTCGCGTTCATAACGAGTTCCTTCTCTTTTTAACCCGCTCAATGCAGCGATGTTGCCGGATTGAAGGTGAAAAAGCGACACGTCCATGTTCAACTTGAAATGGACCGAATCATGGTCGCTTCGCCCGTTTTGCGGGCGACGACTTCTTGCGCGGAGCGGGAGACTTTGTCTTGGAGGGTTTAGTTGCCTTGGCGCCGGGCGATGCCTTGCTTGTTGCCGTGGGCTTTTGAGGCGCGATTTCGATGTTGCCGCCATCACGGCCCGTTCGGAGCGTGTCCGCCAGCTGAAATACCGCCATCGCGTAAAAACTGCTGCGGTTGTAGCGTGTAATCACGTAGAAATTGCGATAGCCGAGCCAGTATTCGGTGTCCACTCCCGGCGTTTCGAGGTCGACCAGCGTGGCCTCGCTGTCACTGGGCAGCGCGTTGGCGAGCGGGCGGATACCGGCTTCCAGCAATTGTTCCTTGCTCAGGCTGGGTTCGATGCCCGCTGCGATGAGCGGTGCGGGATTTGTGCCGGGGAGGAGCCGGACTCTCGCCGCCACGGGCGCGCCTGCCGTCCAGCCGTGTTCGCGCAGGTAATTGGCGATGCTGCCGATGGCGTCTACCGCATCGTTGTCGAAGTCGATTTTTCCGTCACCGTTGAAATCCACTGCGTAACGGCGGATGCTGCTCGGCAGGAATTGCGGCCAGCCGATTGCGCCCGCGAAGGAGCCGAAGTAACTGGCCGGATCGCGGTTCTGTTCCCTGGCGAGCAGGAAAAGCGACTCCAGTTCGCCGCGAAACAATTCGGCGCGCGGCGGATAGTCGAAAGCCAGCGTGGCAAGCGCGGAGAGCGCCTCGAAATTGCCCGTATTGCGCCCGTAGATCGTTTCTACCCCGAGAATGCCCAGAATGATTTCGGGCGGCACGCCGTATTGTTTTTCAGCCCGGCGCAATTCGCTTTCGTATTGCGCCCAGGCTTTGAGCCCGCCTTCGATATGCGTGCGGCTGAGAAACTGGCTGCGATAGCGATGCCATGAACGCGCGCCGCGTTTTGTGGGCGGCGTGATCAGATCGATTACGCGCGGCAGATAGCTGGCGCGGGAAAGCGCCACGTAGATCGGGGCGGCATCCAGACCGTTGCGCGCGGAGATTTCCTCGATGAAGGCGGAGACATCCTCGCGCGCCGTGAAATCCGCGTGCGCGCAGACAGGCCCGAGGGCGAGCGTCAGGAAGGCGACGCCCAGGCGGAGCAGGGAGGCGGGTGTTTTCAATGTCCTGCGTTTCATCGGAAAAACTCCTGTCATCGCGTGTTATCGGGTCGGTGTTTTGAGACCCAATGTGTCGATGGCGAGCGTCAGGGCATCGACTTCTGCACGTAAAGGCGGTAGACGATAACGCAAACAGGCATACCGGGTACAGATCGAAGTGAGCGCATCGGCGTCGGCAGGACAGGCGGCGGCCAGTCTTTGGCCGTAATCGAGCGGGCCTTCATTGGGTGCGCGGGCAAGCCCGAGCGGCGCAAGCCGGGTTGAAAACCGACCCCAGGCCCGGTCGAGCGGGTCCAGCCCATCATCCTTGCGGGAAAATTGCGCCCAGCCGTAAAACGCGGCCATCAAGAGAGCGATGACGATGGAGGCCGCGCCGAACGCCTTCGATGGTGAAAACTCATTCAGGCCGAAGGCTTTCATCAGGTCGCGCTGCCGCTTGCTGTCGAAAGCGATGACCTGCCGGTTCCATTGCGTCGAGGCGGCTTCCCAACCATAACGCAGTTGCCGGAGCCATGAATATTGCGGGCGCAACATGAAAGGCAATCCCCGTTCCAGCGCGCCTTCCAGACCATGATCGATGCGCGTCGGCGCGACGAGCGCGACGGGGTCGGCCCTGACCCAGCCGCGTTTTGCGTACCAGACCTCCGCCCAGGCGTGGGCGTCCGACTGGCGCACACTGATGGCGCCGTTGACGGGATTGACATGCCCTCCCTGGTAGCCTGTGACCACGCGCGCCGGAATGCCTGCCGCCCGCGCCAGAAAGACGAAAGCCCCGGCGAAGTGTTCGCAAAAGCCCATGCGGGTCTCGAAGAGAAACGCGTCGATGCTGTTCTCTTCCAGTGCGGGTGGTTGCAGCGTATAGCTGAATCCTTCCTCCGCAAACCAGCTAAGAATCCGGCCGACCGTCTGCTGGGGCGTTTGCGCTTTCAATTGCACGGCCAACGCCCGCGCGCGGGGGTTGCCCTGCAGGGGCAACTGGCGGGCCAGATTGAGCGCCATCGGATTTTCGTCCAGCCCGACCGCCGCATCGGGAAAGGAACTGAAGGCGAACAGCGCGCGTTTGTCGACCGGCTGCTGTGTCAGGGTCTGAAAATCGTGGGAAAAATGCACCCCTTCCATCGGCCCGGCAGGATATTCGAGCGCCGGTAGCCAGCGCTGCTGATGGGGCTCGAGCATGATCCGGTAATCGAAGCGGCGGCCGGAAGGCGTGTAGGTCGGGCGTTCTCCGGGCGGGCGCGTCGCCATGCGCCAGGTGCGGCCATCGAACCGGCTCAGTACCGGGCCGCGCCAGTAGCGGTCGCCCGGAGCCGGACGGGGGCCATCGAATTCCGCAGTGAACGCAAGGTCATCCGACAGGATCAGGTCGCTGATCGTGCCTGGCGACATTGAATCGGACAGGCCGCTGATGGCGGTCGTGTCGGCCGGAATGCCCCACAAGGGCGGAATTGCGCGAGGAAAAAGCAAAAACAGCGCCACCATGAACGGTAAACCCAGCGTGAGCAGGACTGCGCCGATCCTCAAACGTTCGCGCGTACTGCTGGCCGGGTCGGCCAGTGCAATCTGGCTGCCGAGCGTGGCGAGCAGGGCGATGAGCGCCAGCGCGGCGGCAGGCAGGGATTGATCGTTGAAAAACAATCCGAACTGGAGAAAGAAACACAGGAGCGCCACGACGCGGATATCGCGCATGCTCCGGATTTCCAGCAGTTTCAGACAGAGCAGTGAGGCCAGAAAGGCCAGTCCCGGCGTTTTGCCGAGAAACTGCCCCATATCGAGCCGGATGCCGACGGCAACCCCCAGCACGAGCGGCAGTAACACCCATCGCGATGGTGCGGCTTTCCCGTGCCACAACAGCCAGCCGCGCCAGATGAGCAGCGTCGCGCAAAACAGGGTAATCCAGAAAGGCAAATTCGGCAGATGGGCAGCGAGAGTCAGCGCTGCCGCCGCCAGCAGCCAGATCGCCTGATCGCGGCGGAGAGAGATTTCGACGGCGGGTTTTGGAGACATGCCTGCGAGTGCCGTTGAATGCCCCCACCCCAACCCTCCCCCGCTTGCGGGGGAGGGAGTCGGTTTTTTTTCTCCGCGAGCGGGGGAGGGAGTCGGGTATGTCGTTCCCTTCGCTTTCATCTCTTTTCCCGCTCCATCCCATGCCGGGCCAGCGCCCCGAGGCAGCGGCGCAGATGCGCCTCGCCCCGTGCGGCGGGGTACTCGCGCTCGGGCAGGCGTAGCGCATAGCGTTCCTCGGCCTGACTGGCATGCAGCAACCAGGTCGCCAGCCTCGACAGCCGCGCTTCCTCCGGCAATCCGGCAGGCAGATCGTCCCAGTTGAAAAACAATTCACCGCTTGCCGAGGCCGAAAACTCTTTCGTCATCATCTCCCCGTCCCGCGCGTAAACCTTCCAGGCCAGATGGCGGGGCGAATCCGTATCCCGGTAAGCGCGCAAGCCCGCGAAATCCTCGTTTCCCGGACACAGGCTCCCCATATCCGCAGGGCGATCACTCGGAAGACGCATGGGCGGGGGAGAACCGACTTCCGGCGAGGGAAAAATCAGAGCCTCCATATCCGGCATCAACACGCTCCAGGCGCGGATGAGACCGAGCGGCCAGCGCGTTTCGATGATCGTGCGGCCAATCGGCAATACGCCGCGCTGTTTTGCAGGCAGGGCCAGGAGGATTTCGCAGCAGGTAAAGGGAGGCAGATCGAAACTGGTTTCTCCGCCGTTGCCGATCAGACGCAAAGCCGGGCGGCGGTGCGGATCGGGATTTTCGATGAGCAAATGAAACACCACGTTACCGCCGGGAAACGCGGATTCTGCCTTGCCATACCGGATGACGAGCCGGAACAGATTGCGAAAGGCGCAAAGCACGCTGGCAATTCCCACGCCGCCAAGCAGGAACGTAAATGCGTAACCCAGATTGAGGCCGTAATTGATCGAAGCGATCAGCATGACGACCAGCATGCCCGCGAAGGCCAGCCCCGGTAACGTGGGCAGCACATAAATGCGTCCCTGTCGCAACCTGACCGGCGCGGCTTCCGGGCTGCCCGGCCCGAACCGGAACACGGCGCGCAGGCGGGCAGGCAGGGCGCTAGAGCGGTTTCGATTTAATTGCATACAGTGTTGTCTGCCCCCATCCCGGCCTTCCCCCGCTCGCGGGGGGCGAGGGCAGGGTTTCGCAGAGCACTGCTCTGCGCTGCCCGAGCGGGCTGGCTGTGCAAAGCCAGCCCTGGGCGGGTTAGGGTGGGGGTCAACAGTGCAAAAATGTACATAATTGCTCTAAAAGCTCAAATAACCGCGACGCTCTTCAGCAAGCGCGCGAGATCGTCCGGCCCCGGCATGCGGCCATCGCTCGCCAGCCGCAGACGATGCCCGGCAAGATAGGGGAAAACGCGCTGCACATCTTCCGGGAGCACATGGTCGCGCCCTTCGATCAAGGCCCACGCCCGCGCTGCGGCAATCAAACCCAGACCCGCGCGCGGACTGAGGCCCGCAGCGAATTCCGGGCATTGGCGGGTTGCGGCCAGCAGCGCCTGCGCATAATCGATCAGCCGCTCGGAAACGATCACCGTTCTGGCCGTGCCCTGCAATTCCAGCAGTTCAGCGGGACTCATCACCGGCTCGATATTCTCCAGCAGCGTGCGCCGATCCTCTCCCAGCAGCAACGCGCGCTCTGCGGCACGATCCGGATAACCGAGCCGGATGCGCAGAAGAAAACGGTCGAGTTGGCTTTCCGGCAAAGGAAAGGTGCCGATCTGGTACGAAGGATTTTGCGTGGCGATGACGAAAAAGGGTTCCGGCAACGGCAGGGTTTGACCGTCGGAAGTCACCTGACGTTCTTCCATTGCTTCGAGCAATGCGCTTTGAGTCTTGGGGGTGGCGCGATTGATTTCATCGGCCAGAATCAACTGCGCGAATACCGGGCCGGGCCGGAACTGGAAAGTCGAACTTTCACGATCGAATACCGACACGCCGAGAATATCGGCAGGCAGCAGGTCGCTGGTGAACTGGACGCGCTGGAATTGCAGTCCCAACAGGCGGGCGAACGTGTGGGTGAGCGTTGTCTTGCCCGTGCCCGGAACATCCTCGATCAGCAGATGCCCGCGCGCGAGCAGGCATGAAAGGGCCAGCCGCAATTCGTATTCCTTGCCGAGAATGATTTCGCTGGCGGTTGCTATGAGGCGTTCGATGCGGGAGGTCGACATATCGGGGGGCGGATGCAAGTGACAGTCCGGCCATGATAGCCGATGGGTATTTTTGTCTGGCGTGGATAAGGGACGGTTTCAGGGCAATTGCGTAGAGATGCGGCTCTTCAGTTAGAATGCCAGTGTTTTTAATGTGCGGGCACGTCTGCCGATAGCGTTTTTCAGGAATGTATCCATTATGAAAGTATCGAATCTGTTCGTCATTCTCTCCGTATCTTCCCTCCTGTCCGCGTGCAGTTCTTCTTCTTTCCCGGAGAAGCCCTCGGATGATCTGAAGGAAATCGACCGGACCGTCTGGCAGGCCGCCGAAAAAAACAATGTTATCGAAGAAAGTGTATTGCGCAATGACGGAAAGGTTTACCTGTCCATGCGCTTGCTGGAGTCCGGGGACAAGGCGCTTGGCGAGCTATATCTTCGCTCGGATTGTGCGACTGGAAGCGCGGACTGGATCTATGCAGACATTCTGGACCGAAAAGCCTCCCCCCCCAGAAAGGAAAGGCGTTACGGCAATGGCACATCACTCTATTCTTCGCCGCTTGCCTTGAACGAATCCACAGCCAGAGCCGTCCGGCAACTGGATGCCGTCAAAAAAGCCTGCGAACGCACGCCCTCCTGGCGCGAGGTTGCCTACAACAAGAAGAACGAAACCCAACTCCTGCTGGAAATATCGAGCCTGCAAACACGGGCGGATGGCAGCGTGCGCTTCTGGGCGGCGGTCGATTATCCCAGTCTTGCGTATATCCGGCTTTACAAGGCCCCGTATGGCCGACGCGCCGGGTTCTATCAGGTGGACTGCCAAAAAGAAACGTATTCTCTTCTCCATGTCTATTACCTGGATCAGCAGCAGACGGTCACGGACGGCGGAATGCAGGTTCGCCCGCCTGTTCTGAGCATTCCGCAGGCCACCGGCGACTCTGCCACCCTGCTGTCGACGATTTGCAGCCAGGAAAATTTATCCCAGGCCCTTTTGCCTCCCGAGCCGCGCGGGCAGAGCTTGCCGAATTTTTCTGCCTTGCCCGATCCGGATGCGCGCATCGCAGCCCAACTCGAACAACTCGGACGCGCTTCGCCCAGACGCTCCATCAGCGCCTTGCGCATTGAAGGCACCCGGACATCCCTGACGGGCAGCGCGGCAGCGCGTTTGAACAAGTCGGGACTCTTACGGCAGGAAATCCTGATTGAAACAACGTCGATACCGGGCGTTTTCTACGTCACGTACCAGGAAGGTGACGACAGGACCGAGCAGATGAGTTTTCTGGGCCTGATTCCTATCAGCCAGATGCTCTACAGCGCCGAGGAGCAGAGCGTATTCCAGGTCGACAAGCTGGAATTGCGGGGAGACTGGAACAGAATGCCTGTCGACGTCCAATATGGGCAATTGGGATTGGGATATCGGCAGCGCATGCGGATCACGAATCTCATGACCAACCAATCCAGCCGGGAGTCGGAAGTCATTTGTAGAGTTGCCCGCGAATTATCTGCCGGAGATTTGCACGCGCAGCTTCAGGGCAGGGCAAAAGAGTTGAGATGCCATGTCGTCGGAGGCAAGATCGACGAAATCTCCAACTATTACTATCTGGAAGACTATGGCTTTGGCTTCATGCTGGGGAGCACGTCGCCCAAGTACACGCTGAATTTGCGGGTTACGGAGGTTCGGTGATGGTGGGGGGAGGCTTTCTTACGAAGGTCTGCCTATGTGTAGTTAGGCTTCTCTGGCACATTACGTATGAATCCGCTCGAAATAATCAAGTACATCGTTGAACGCTTGCAAGGCACCCCGTACGAGCCATGGGTAAACTTTTTTCTTTTCCTGTTGCTTGTTGCTGCTGTCGTTTCAATTGTTATGTTTCTCTTGGGCAACGCAGGGCGTCGAGCTATAGTCAAGGCTATTACTACTGGATCTAAGCTCTTTCGTCAGCGTAAGGGCTATGCGCCCGAGTGGGAAGCATTCAGACAGCGAATTGAGCCTTACGCCCAACTAATTAGTTCTATCTATTTTGCTTTTGTTGGGCTTTATTCGGCTTCACTTGTCGGAATTTCAGCACTTCTGGATGTTTATGGAAACAACAAAGCTCCATGGTGGGCTTATCTGGTTGCTGTAGTTTTTGTGCTTATCAGTTTCATCTATACGCGAATTAATCTTGAAACTGCTTCTTGGGCGTATCATGCAATCAAAACTCGAAGGCACGGCTAACTTCAGGTGTTGTGCGTTCTATTGGGCTTGTGTCCGGTTTGCTGGATATCCTAATGACACACTCGACCCCGGGCACCGGCCCCCAAGGCTCTGCCTTGGGGGCCGGTTAACATAAACGGTAGATCTCAAGGCAAAGAAATGAACATTTCACTGAAACTTGGTGCATTCCTACGTGGCAAATGGGCCAGGATGGTCATCTTTGCTGTGGTCACTGGGGTCTTGGCTAACTTTATATTTGACTATCTCAAGCCGAAGGAGGCTGCACCTTCTTCGCCACTGGAACAAAAAGCTGATGTGCAGCTCTCAGCGCAGGCTATGCGGATCTCGGCCACCTCGCTTCGAGCAATTGCTGCAAACCATTTGCGGTCACCTCCGCCGACAAAATGGCACGACGCCGAACGATTATTTACGGAAGGCATGGAGCAATATGCAGCCTCAAACTATCTGGACTCATATCGAAGCTTTGATGCTGCTTACCGTATTTATAATGACCTCTATACTCAAGCTGTATACGAAGGGCATTAACGCACAGAGTGCCGTAGGCTGGGTTGCAAACCCAGCATGTTTCTGCCCACCCAGGGCCGCGTCTTGGAGGTTGGATGGTATAAGCGTTAGACATTTCAAATGTTGCATTTAAATTTGTCTTGTTGCAGGATATGGTGTGTAACACAAATGAACATGAGGGAGAGGTTATGCTGCGCTGCACATTTAGATTGAATAACAAGCCGATGAGTGAAATCACGGGGCCGGGTTTTAAATACCCTGCCTTTTCCGGGAAACCTGGCTTTGCAAACGTGCCGGTGCACATGTATACACCTCGTTTGGGACCGATTCCTATCGGTGAATATGCTATCGTCGACAGAAATTGCGGAAGCCTGAAGACCTGTGCAATCGATTATGCTGCGCTCCTTGTGCCAAGGGTCAACAGCCGCCTCTCATGGTTTGCCCTGTATGCTCTGGACGGAAAAATAGACGACGAGACATTTCTCCGGGGTATTCGGCGTGGTGAATTCCGACTGCACCCAGGGAGCAACAGTGAAGGGTGTGTGACGTTGCCAAGCGATGCTGATTTCCAAGCCCTGCGTGACAAACTACTACCTCAAAAGGGAACGCATCAAATCGGTGGTGCTCAAATTGTCTGTTATGGCGTGCTCGAAGTTACGTTTTAAGAAGTTTCTCAAGCTTTTGTCCTTTATGCCAAGCCACATGAAACAGCTCAAATCGGTTGCAACTGTCCTCCTGTTAGCATTCGCTAGCGTTGCTTCATCTCTGCCCGTTCCGCCGTTTACTGTGGTTGGTGAGATTGCGTCCATCTTGGTTGCTGCCGTTTTACTTACAGCCGTGCTTTTTCTCACTCGGCAGAGATGGTCATTTGGTCGTACTGCTGGACTCTTGCTGTGCATAGTTCTAGCTCGCTTCACTGCTGAACTGACCTGGATGTTTGCACTTACAATCCTTCCTGATGCGTTCTTTTTTCTGCCGAGATTGCTATATGCTGATGGGGAAGGCGCTTACAACTTGGCCAGCTATCAGGTTTTTTTGTTTCTCTCATTCGCTGTTGGGCTGGCCTTCGCAGTACATTGTCGCCTCTCAAGCCGGCCGCGCTAAAGTATGGCCGCTCCCGCTTCGGTAGGCGAAAGGGATGCTTTATGGATTGTGTATTCAGTTGAACTTGTGCTCGGTTTCGCCAAGCGTCCTAATAAACAGATCAACCTCGTACGCAGGGTGCCCAAGACCCCGCTTGGGATGTCGGTGAGCATAAGCGTTAGGGAACAATTCAAGTGATACGGCGATTTGCAGTGATCGGACTTTTGCTATTCTCGAGCTTCGGGCATGCCCAGACGCCAAAGGTTGACCTGGTGCGCGTCGAGAAGTCACAGCGTGCCCTTTACCTCATGAGCGGCGGCAAGGTTCTGCGCGAGTACAAAATTGCTCTTGGCGGTTCGCCTGTTGGTCATAAGCAACGCGAGGGCGACAAGCGCACTCCGGAAGGGCGCTACATACTTGATTTCAAGAAGGAGGATAGCGCTTACTTTCGCGCTATCCATATCTCTTATCCAAACGAGCAGGACAGGGAAAATGCGCGCCAGCTTGGAGTCAGTCCGGGGGGCGCAATCATGATTCATGGGCAACCCAACAAATTTGGATGGTTCAGTGGGATTACGCAGACTTTTGACTGGACAGAAGGATGTATTGCTTTGTCCAATGCAGACATGTCCGAGGTATGGGAGCTTGTCCAGGTACCCATACCAATCGAGATTGTTCCCTGATAATTCATTCAAGCCGACGCCGCTTCGCGGTGCGGCTTAATTTGGGCGTCAGGCAAAGGAGAGGCGATGGTCGTGAGTTTGAACGACTCGATCAAGGCAGATGAAGTAGTCGAGCTCTACACAGCGAACGGCTGGTCGGCGGCGGACAAGCCAGCCGAATTGATGTCGGCTTTGAAAAACTCGCACTCGCTTGCGACTGCCCGGATTGACGGCAGGCTCGTCGGTCTGGCGAACGCGATATCAGATGGGTATCTGGTCGTATACTTCCCGCACATGCTGGTTCATCCAGATGTGCATCGTCGAGGCATAGGGCGCGCGCTCATGGAAGCGATGCTGGATCGCTACCGTTCCTTCCACCAACTCATGCTTACCGCCGAAGGGGAAGCGCTGCATTTCTACGAAGCAATGGGGTTTACGCGAGCGGGCCGAACGGTGTCGATGTGGATTTATGCAGGAGCAGATCATCAGCGAGACCATAGCGCCTAGAGCGGTTTTGATTCAAGAGCTTACATTTTTCGCTGCTTGCCCCCATCCCAGCCTTCCCCCGCAAGCGGGGGAAGGAGTCTGATTCTCTACCCCGCTTGCAGGGAGAAAGAGACCGATTCCCTCCTCCGCTTGCGGGGGAGGGTTAGGG
>Ga0209737_10000835_pt1 | contig 23641 bp, 20 predicted proteins | sample TergutCu122P3_FD_187284 | JGI IMG/M metagenome (GOLD analysis project Ga0209737, IMG submission 187284) | Cubitermes ugandensis P3 segment gut microbial communities from Kakamega Forest, Kenya - Cu122 P3 (SPAdes) (version 2) | ecosystem: Host-associated > Arthropoda: Insects > Digestive system... | reverse complement strand
TGTTCTATTTTATTTGGTCGTGCCATATTTTATTGAAATTTTAACACATATATTTGCTTTTTGCTTTTTGTTTTTGTATATTTGCACTGTGTTATCACACAAACCGGAATGCGGCGCAAAGCAAGGTTAAGGCTCTTTGGCAGTTCCGGTTTTTTTATTGACTTCCACGCAGTAATGAAATTTGCCGTCTTTTTGAAATCTCACAACTAAATGTACTGTTTCCGGTTTTTTGTCTATTACGCATTTTGCCTTAAAATTCAAATATCCAATAACGGTGGCACTGTCTTTATCCTTTCTATCGCCCCAATTATTGTATTCGGCATAGCAAAGTAAATCAACCAAGCAACAAGCCAATGCCGCTTTTTTAGAATACATTGAACTACCGTGAGTGGTCTTTTTCATTCCCGACACCGAAATTTCAATATTGATTTTTAAATGTTGGTTTTGCACAACTTTTCCTTTCAGTTTCAGCAATTCATTAAAGGTAATTTCTCGCAGTTCTGCCGAGGTTTTTGTTTTCCATGATTTTGGTATTTCTACTTGTGGAATGATAGTTTGTTTGTATTTTTTTGTATTCATTGTTTTTAGTTATGGGTTGTCATGCTGTTTTTTCCAAACTTATCATTTCGAGGATGTCCTCGAAATGTTCGGAGAGCTACAGTCCGTGCCATCAAGGGGACAAGGGGATTAATCCCCTTGTTAAATTCCCCTCCAAAGGAGGGGTTAGGGGAGGCTCGTTACACACCCACTCAATTCCCTTGTCAATTTCATAGCACAAAAATTCGGGCCGCACATGGTGCAAAAACCCTCATCATCGTGTTTGCCTTCTTTATAATATTCAAGCGCACGTTCGGGGTCGAGCGAGAGGTTGAATTGGTCGCGCCAACGGAAATCGTAGCGGGCTTTGCTCAACGCATTATCGCGCACTTGCGCTCCCGGGTGGGCTTTTGCCAAATCGGCGGCGTGAGCAGCAAGTTTGTAAGCAATCACGCCATTACGCACATCTTCTTTGTTGGGCAAACTCAAATGTTCTTTGGGCGTAACGTAGCAAATCATAGCCGTTCCAAGCCACGCAATATGCGCTGCGCCAATGGCAGATGTGATGTGGTCGTAACCCGGCGCAATGTCGGTAACTAAGGGACCAAGCGTGTAAAACGGCGCATTGTGGCATACCCGTTTTTGCAAATCCATATTTTCTTGAATTTTGTGCATTGGCACGTGTCCGGGACCTTCTATAATCACTTGCACATTGTGCGCCCACGCTTTTTGCGTAAGTTCGCCCAACACATTGAGTTCGGCAAATTGTAGCGCATCGTTGGCATCGTGAATTGAGCCCGGGCGCATACCATCGCCAAGCGAAACGGCTACATCGTAGGCTTTTAGAATTTCGCAAATTTCGTCGAAATGCGTATATAAAAAATTCTCTTTGTTGTGAATTTTACACCATTTGGTAAGAATTGAGCCACCTCGTGAAACAATTCCCGTAAGGCGATTTTTCAACAAACTCTCGTGCGCTTGTAACACTCCAGCGTGAATTGTGAAATAATCAACGCCCTGCTCGCATTGTTCTATAAGCGTGTCTTTGTAAATTTCCCAGGTAAGATTTTCAACTTTTCCCTCAACTTTTTCGAGCGCTTGGTAAATCGGTACAGTACCAACAGGAACAGGACAGTTGCGAATAATCCACTCACGAGTTTCGTGAATATGTGCACCGGTTGATAAATCCATAAGCGTATCGCCGCCCCATTTGCAGCTCCATACAGCTTTTTCAACCTCTTCGTCAATGCTCGACGACAGGGCGGAATTGCCTATGTTAGTATTGAGTTTTACCAAAAACCGGCTACCAATAATCATAGGCTCGGCTTCGGGGTGGTTTATGTTTGCGGGAATAATTGCCCGTCCGGCGGCAACTTCCTCGCGCACAAATTCGGGCGTGATGTGCGTTTCAATGCCCAAAGCGTCCGTCATTTGATTTTCACGAATGGCTACGTATTCCATTTCGGGGGTGATAATTCCCTGTTTGGCATAATACATTTGCGAAATTTCTTTGCCCGCTTTTGCTTTATATGGCTTGCAAATATGCTGAAATCGCAAGTGGTCTAAATTTTTGTCGGCAGCACGAGCGCGTCCGTATTCCGATGTAATTTCGGGTAATTGCTCTACATCGCCACGTTCGATAATCCATTTTTCACGCAGGCGTGGAAGACCTTGTTTTAAATCAATAGTAATTGCAGGGTCGGAAAATGCCCCGCTTGTATCGTACACCACCACCGGCGCATTGGGCGTAACTTTTTTTTCGCCGTCAATGTATTCTATGGTATTGTGTAAGGTTATTTTGCGCATTGCCACGCGAATATTTTTGTGCAACGTGCCGGAAACGTATATTTTTTCGGAATTGGGGTATGAAATTGAAAAAGTATTGTGCATAATAATTGTTGTAAATAAATACTTTTGCAAAGATAGAATAATTTGTGGTTCAACACTAAAAGAAATTTATGATATGGTGGCATAGAAAAAATAAAAATTATTAAACAACTTTACACTTTAATTTTGTAGTTTTGTTGTCTGAATAGTGGGAGTCATTATACTGTATGAGCGATTGTTGAAAGCCGAGCAAGAGAAAAGCGCTTGGTTAGAACAAATTCTCAACGGAGGAAAAAATAGATATACTATAAATAATTATGCAAAAACTAACCGTTTACAATACCGTAACTCGAAAAAAAGAAGAATTTACGCCTATCAATGCACCGCATGTGGGCATGTATGTGTGCGGACCAACGGTGTATGGCGAAGCGCATTTGGGGCACGCCCGTCCGGCAATAACCTTCGATATTTTGTTTCGTTACCTACAACACACAGGCTACAAAGTGCGCTATGTGCGCAACATTACCGACGTGGGGCATTTGGAAAACGATGCCGACAGCGGCGAAGATAAAATTGCAAAAAAAGCCCGCGTGGAACAATTGGAGCCTATGGAAGTGGTACAGCATTATACGCTCAATTATCACAAATGTATGGAGCAATTGAACGTGCTGCCGCCAAGCATAGAACCGCGAGCGTCGGCGCATATCATTGAACAACAGGAATATGTACAACGGATTTTAGATAGCGGATTTGCCTACGAATCGCAAGGCTCGGTGTATTTTGATGTTGAAAAATATAATAAAACATATCATTACGGCACTCTTTCGGGGCGAAATATTGATGATATGCTCTCGAACACCCGCAATCTCGACGGACAAGACGAAAAACACGGCGCGCTCGATTTTGCACTATGGAAAAAAGCAAAACCCGAACATATTATGCAGTGGAATTCTGCGTGGAGCAAAGGGTTTCCGGGTTGGCATCTGGAATGTTCGGCTATGGGCGAAAAATATTTGGGCAAAGAATTCGACATTCACGGCGGTGGTATGGATTTACTGTTTCCGCATCACGAATGCGAAATAGCGCAATCAACGGCGGCAAACGGAAAATCGGCAGTGCGCTATTGGATACATAATAATATGATTACCATCAATGGGCAAAAAATGGGTAAATCGCTGGGTAATTTTATTACTCTGCACGAATTGTTTACCGGCACGCACAAACTGCTCGAACAAGCCTATTCGCCCATGACCATACGGTTTTTTATTTTGCAAGCGCACTATCGCAGCACACTCGATTTTTCGAACGAGGCATTGCAAGCTGCGCAAAAAGGAATGGAAAAATTGCTGCAAGCGGTGGAATTAATTCAAAAACTGCCGACTGCCGCCACAAGCACAATTAATATAAATGAATTGCAAGAAAAATGCTACGCAGCATTGAACGACGATTTAAATACGCCAATTTTAATTTCTCATTTATTCGTTGCCCTGCGCGAAATTCAAGCAATTGCCAACGGCACAGGAAGTATTACTGCTGATGATAAATTGAAACTCGAAGAATTATACAGAACCTTTGTATTCGATATTTTAGGTTTGCAAAGTTCATTAAATCAATCGAATGACGTTCATGCCGAAATTTTGAAAGGCGCAATTGATATGTTGCTCGAAATGCGTCTGCAAGCAAAACAAAATAAAGATTTTGCAAAATCGGACGAAATTCGGAATAAACTTACTGCGCTTGGGGTAACTATAAAAGATACTAAGGATGGGTTTGAGTGGGGGTTGTAAAACGTGTAGAGACGTGGTGCGCCGCGTCTCTTGCCAAAAATATGCAATTGCAACACAGAGACGCGGCGCACCACGTCTCTACAAGTTCTGTCATTATTTATCTTCTTCTATCTATGTAAAACCGTATCGGTAGCCAAAAAGTTGATGACACATTTTTTCCGTTTAATGTAGCCGGCTTCCATTTAGGCATTGTTTTTATTACTCGTACTGCTTCTTTGTCTAAACTTGGGTGTACTTTTTTAAGAACTTTTATATTATCAATGCTACCATCAGCACGCACAACAAATTCAATTACAACCGTGCCATCTGCCCATTCATCAAGAGCATCTTGCGGATAGTAGATTTTTTCATGAAGATATTTCATAAGTGCAGCACTTCCATCCGGAAACTCTGCTTCTACATAGCCTTGGGTAGGTTTTGTTTTTAGTATTGTTACCGGTTTAATTTGCTCTTGTACAACAGTATCAATTTTTGTTGTATTAACAACTGTAACTTCCGGTACTTTCGGCAATTTTTGTTCAACAATTGTATTTTCACTTTGTTGCGTAGCAGTATCACAAGCCGCAAACTCTTTTTCTTTTGGTAATTTAAACTCCACCGGTAGCTCATAATATACTCGCACTTTTCTGCCATTTTCTTCGCCTGCTATAAATCGCGGTAATTTTCTAACCAATGACAAAGCCTGTTTGTCGAGCATTTTGCCACTTGATTGTACTATTTTTGGATTACGAACTTTTCCGTTGGCATTAACTACAAACTTTACAGTAGTAGTTCCTATCAAACCTTTATTGACAGCCTTTTTCGGATAAACAAGGTTTTCGGCAATAAATTCTTTTAAAGCGTCATTTCCATTGGGGAATGAGGGTGCTTTATCTACATTGTAATAATTGTATATATACCATTTGCTACGTTTTTTTGTATATCCTATTATTCCAACTTCCGCACGATAACTCGGGTAACCAAGTTTAACAATCGAAATATCTATAATGGTCGCTTCTGATATGAGAATATTTTCTTCGAGAACAATAGGTTTGGTAATAATTCGCTTTTTAACAGGAGCAATAACATTAACGTTTACACTATCAACAAGCGATTTTTTTGAGTCTTCAACAATCTGACCAATTTTTTCTGTCGATTCCTGTTCAGTAGTTACGGTTTCATTTTGTTGAGGAGTATTCCCACAAGCCACAAAACTACCTGCAATTCCAAGCGAAATTCCTGCAATAGTAACCACCTTTCCAAGTTGTTGGCGTTTGCGCAATTCGCTTTCTAAGTAACGCACTTCTTGCTCGCATTTGGGGCAAGTGCCTTTACATTCGCCTTGAAACGTGCACTCCGAAGTTACGAGCGTTATGTCGTTTTTTTCGGCAATTTGTTGACGAATTTCTTTTAGAATTTTGCAGGTTCGTTTTCCGCGGGTCATGGTGCTTGTTTTGAATAATTTACAAATATAGGGATTTTTTTGTGTGATTGTTTTTAATTTTCGAATTTTCATCAATTCGCACATCCCCTTGTAGAGACGTAGCGTGCTACGTCTCCATGGTTTCGTGCAACGCACCGAAACTTTCGATACCACAATTGGTTTCTTCGCTTTGCTTGAAACAGGGGGAGACGTAGCACGCTACGTCTCTACAAAGAACTCAACACCTTCTGAAAAACCGCCACATTTTCAAACCCCTCACTTCGTTTCAACCAATCAATTTTCGTACACGTATGCAAAAATCCGCACGAACGAAACAGCGCAACGCTCGCCTCATTTGTTTCGGGCACGTCAGCGTAAATTTGGTGCAACAATAACTGTTCTTTGCAGTAACGCAACATACAATCAATAGCTTTACGGGCAAAGTGCCGACCGCAAAAATCTTTATCAATAAAAATTGCAAGTCCGGCACGGCTGTGCAGCGGGTCGAAATCGTATAAATCTACCATGCCCACAGGTTTCGATAGTTCCACGCTTTCTATCATAAGCCGCAATTGTTTTACGCTGTAAATATCTAAGTGTGCGTTGGCAATATATTCACTCAAAACTTCACGTGAAAAAGGCGTTGTGGTGCAACCCACCGACCACAATTCGGTACAATTTTCCCATTCATAGAGCAATTCCAAATCGTTCGTTTCCAAAGCGCGGAGCGTAATTTCGGGTGTTTTTAGGCAAGAATTATACATAATCGCAATAAATTTATATAACCGCTAAAAATTCGTCGTGTCTTTCTGTCGTCGTGCCTTCGTGTTTACTCTAAAAACGCGCTTGCGCGCAAAAAATAAACACGAAGACACAAAGGCATGAAGACACGAAGTTTTTTTTCGTGCATAATTTGAGTTACATTGATGTAAAATTAAAACATTTATCGTATCTTTGCAAGATTAAATCGAAAAAAATATAGTTTTATGGCAGAAAAACAAAAAACAGTATCGCAAGATGTCGTTTTTTTAGGCACAGGATTACACACCGGTGTGGAATGCACTGCGACAGTAAAAGCCGCCGCCGCCGGTGAAGGAATAAAATTTAAACGGATTGATTTAGAAAACACGCCAATCATTCCGGCATTAGCCGAAAATGTGGTTGATACCGCTCGTGGAACGGTGTTGGGCGTAAAAGATGCTACCGTGAGCACCATTGAACATTTAATGGCAGCATTGCAAGCATTGCACATTGATAATGCGATAATAGAAATTGACGGTCCCGAAATGCCGATTTTAACCGGAAATGCCCGTCCGTTTTTCGATGGGTTGAAAAATGCCGGTACTACCGAATTAGACGCCAATAGAGAATATTATGAAGTAACCGAAAAAATTGTATATAGCGAGCCCGAACGTGGCGTAGAAATTGTTGCTTACCCATGCGATACATTTAAAGTTGATGTAAAAATCAATTACGATTCGCCGCTTTTGCGCAACCAATACGCAAGCCTTGATTGTTTATGCAAATTTGACGAGGAAATTGCCGATTGCCGCACATTTTGTTTCTTCAAAGAAATAGAAATGTTAGCGCAAGCAAACCTTATAAAAGGCGGCGATTTGGAAAATGCGATTGTTATCGTAGAAAAACAAATCAATCAAGCCGATGTGGACAAAGTGGCAAAATTGTTGAATAAAGAAAATCTGTACGTTGCCGAAAAAGGCTATGCGTGTACTCCCGATTTGTACTTCAACAACGAACCTGCCCGCCATAAATTGCTTGATATAATAGGCGATTTGACGTTGGCAGGCATGCCAATAAAAGGTCATATTATTGCCACGCTTCCCGGACATAAAGCAAATACCGAATTTGCAAAACTTATTCGCAAAGAAATAAAAGGTCGTCGTGGTCAGCAAGCGCCGCGTATTGATATAAATGCCGTGCCGTTGTACGATATTAATCAAATTAAAAAAATATTGCCGCATCGTTACCCGTTCCAATTAGTCGATAAGATTATGAGTATTTCGGAAGACGAGATTGTGGGTATAAAAAATGTAACCAACAACGAACCGTTTTTTCAAGGACACTTTCCCGAAGAACCTGTAATGCCGGGCGTGTTGCACATAGAGGCAATGGCGCAATGCGGCGGAGTTCTTGCACTGAGCAGCGTAGAAGAACCCGAACGATGGTCGACCTATTTTGTGTCGATGGACAAAATTAAATTCCGCCGGAAAGTAGTGCCGGGCGATGTGTTGGTGTTTAAATTAAAATTAATCAGTCCTATTCGTAGAGGAATTGTTCACATGAGTTGTCTTGCATTTGTGGGCAACCAGCTTGCCACCGAAGCGGAGTTGATGGCTCAAATAGTTAAAAATAAATAAATAAAAGATAATAATTTGACAAAAAAATAGATAAACATAGATAAAACGCTACGCTGATAAATGTGCTTCGCACGATAAATTTATCGCCGCAGGCATTTATCAGCAAAGCGTTTTATCGCGAAGCATTTATCTAATATTTAATAATAGTAATCTCACAACACTAAAAATATAATATTATGTCTCAACCAGTTGCATACATACACCCCGACGCAAAAATTGGCGCACATGTTACCGTATCTCCTTTTGCTTATATCAGTGGCGATGTAGTAATAGGCGATGGCACATGGATTGGTCCAAGTACAACAATTTTAGATGGTGCCCGTATCGGGAAAAACTGTCAAGTTTTCCCCGGAGCGGTTATTTCTGCTGTTCCGCAAGACCTTAAATTTGCGGGGGAATACACCACCACCGAAATTGGCGACCGCACGATTATTCGCGAGTGTGTAACTATTCACCGAGGCACAACCGATAAAATGAAAACCGTAGTAGGTTCCGATTGTTTGCTTATGGGGTATGTGCACATAGCACACGATTGTATTGTGGGCAATCACTGTATTTTTGCAAATTATGCAGCTCTTTCGGGACATTGCGTGGTGGGCGATTATGCAATCCTTGAAGGTCAAGCCGGTGCAGGGCAATTTGTACACATTGGCGCACATGCGTTTATTGGAGGCACAACAGCTATTCGCAAAAATGTACCGCCATTTGTAAAAGCCGCTCGCGAACCAATTAGTTATATGGGTATCAATGCCATAGGACTTCGTAGAAGAGGTTTTTCGGAAGAGAAAATTAATACCATACAAGATATTTATCGTGTATTATTCCAAAAAGGCGTGAATATTTCGCAAGCATTGGAAATTATAAAACGAGAATTCCCCGAATCGCCCGAACGCGAGCAAATTATTGATTTTGTGCTTATGTCGGACAGGGGGATTATTAATAGGGGGTAAATTCGATTTTCAATTGTAAATTATAAATTGGCTGCATCGGAAAACGATGCGGCTTTTTTGTTTTTTCATTTTCACTTCAATTCCAATTTATCAATTTTATTCCCAACAGAAAACTCTTTCATTTCGGTTTCCAATGAGTCAAAATCTTCACGACAAACTTTTTTGACAATTTCGCCGTCTTTCAACAAAAATATTTCATCGCACGTGTCGCTCAAAGTTGAAAATATATGTGAAGATATAATTACCGTTTTTCCCAATTCCTTCAATTTGTGAACAAGTTCAGTAATGATTATATTGCTGTGAATATCAACGCCATTGAAAGGCTCGTCAAGTATAAAATATTGATTTTCCTGTAAAAGAATTGCCAGCAAAGCCAATTTCTTTTTCATTCCCGTGGAATACGTCGAGGCATATTGATTTAGCGGCAAATCAAATATATTTTTTTCGTCAATGTTTGACAGTTCTTTTTTTCGTGCGTTACAAAGTAATCGAATATATTCTTTCCCTGTAATTTTTGAAAAGAAAAACGGCTCGGTTAATAATAAACCCAAATAATTTTTCAACGGATTAAGTTCTGAATTTATTTGTCCGTCGTAGTTTTCCAAACCTGCAATACAGCGGAATAATGTTGTTTTTCCTGCGCCGTTTTCGCCTACAATTCCATAAACTTTTCCTTTATCGAATTGAACGGTTATGTTTTTCAAAACTTGCTTTGTTCCGAAGTTTTTATATAGATTTTGTACGCTTATCATTGTAAAAATACGTTAAGTTTTTTCGTTGATTGAATAGCAAAAAATGGGATTGTTACAATAAGGAAAGGAGGAATGAGCAAACAAAGAACTATAATTATTGATACTCCCGGATTTGCTTCATTGGGGAAATCCGAATATTTTGCCAAAATAAGAGTTGTGAGATACAAATATCCTAAAAAGAGAAAGAGAAGTAAAGTCCCAAGATTTTCAAAATAGAAAATGCCCAACAAAAGAATTATAGGGCTACACAAACAAAACGAAAACAAAAAAGCCGTTTTGATTTTTTCGATTAAAAATTGTGTGGCTGTTAAACTGTGTGACCATACAAAATAAACCTTTTCGGGTTTATGATAATAGGTTAATACAGAGAGAAATACAAGCAGTAATGCAAAAATTCCAAGATTGAAATTATCGACAATTATAGCAATTACGACAATTGCGTAAGCAATGGGAAACATAAAAAAAGTATTGCGGAAACCAACAGTAAATTCAAACGGTTTTTTGTAAAATGGCGTTGGAATTACCATATTATACGTTGTTTTAAAATTCAATAATGCTAACAAAACAGCAGCTACAACGAGGGAAATTATCAAATAAAATTCCTGTTTATAAAGAAGAAAAATCGCAAACGGCACGGTAATTATTACGTTTTCCAAAATCCTTACTTTTCTATATTGTGAATTTTCAAAATGAAATTTTAAAAAATCGTTTCGTTTGATTTCACTCAATTGCGCTGCAAAAAATAAAGAAACAAAAACGTACAAATATGGTGCATAAATTGGCACTAAGTGAAACAAATATATTGATAATCCAACAAAAGCAAGTAATATAAGTAATGCTATCAAATAACCGACTATCGGACGAGAGCCGTCCGATAATTTTCTTTTATTCATTGTGTATTGTAGTTTGAAATATTCTTTCATCATATTTTATTCCAAATCTACCATGTTTGGTTTTATTTTTTTATTCATTGTCGAAAATTCCCACTTGTATTTTTTTGCAAAAATAAATAAGGAAATCAAACGACAATCAGCAAAGGCAATGTCCAAACAGTATTGGCAGCCAAAAAAGCAACGATAACGCAAACAGGATATTTCCAAAATTTGTTGTCTTTTCCCAAAACACTCTCTAAAAAGCGCATAATTTATAGTTTAATTTTTTACTTTTTTTGTAATTTAAGTTTGCAATCTAATTATCGTTTGTTAAACACAAGTTTCAAATTCTGTGTTTCATACAATTTGAATTTTCTATCGGAAGAAATGACAGGTATTTTATCGGAAATTGCTTGTGCAATAATTGTGTGGTCATTTGGGTCTTTGTGCTCAAGTGCCGGATTTAACGTTGCGTAAGCAAACAAATGTTCTTTTTGTATAGGCTTAATCTCATAATTCAATTCTTCGATTGTATCGAATATATCTTTATAGGTCTTGTATTTTTGTTTTTGTAACTCGCCGTTTTTATGCAGTAAAATTAATTCACGAACGACAACTGTGCTCACATAAAAAGAGTTGGAGTAATCTTCCAAAATAGCTTCAACATTTTTATCTATTTCATCTCGCTGATTGAGTAAAATAAAAACTAATATGTTGGTATCTAAATAATATCTCATAATTATCGCAATACAGCACGCATATTTATAATTGTACTACCTATGCCATTGGGATTTTTCTCCCAAAACAATGTTGTTTTCGATTTTGGTTTCTCACTTACTTTTTTTCCTTTCGATAAACTTTGTTTTACCGGTGCCTCTTTGGTTATTGTTGTCATAACTCTACCATTTTAGTTTTTTGCAAAGATACTATAATTTATTCAAAAAATACAATTTTGCTAATCCGCAAATTCTTTCATTTGTGTAATTTCATTGCACAAACTTACAATATGTTTGCACTCCAAAAGTAGCAAACAATGACAATTTTCCCACCCGAAAACGGCACAGTTACCGAACAAGGCAATCACCGTGATTTGTATGCACAGCAAGGGCGGTATTTTCAAATGTGGGAAAAGCAGAAGCCGGTGTTGTGATGGTACATCATAAAACGCTTTATTCTGCCTTTGAAAAGATTGTGAAAGGAGAGGCAACACTAATTTCCACGTGGTACAATCAAAAACTTGCATTTACATAATTTAATTCATAATTTATAATTCATAATTTATAATTAATTGTACTTTTGCCAAAATTTTCTATATGAGCAAAAAAGACCGGTGGAAAAAAATTCGACGGAAAATTAAATACCCAATTTTAGTTTTCTATATTCGTATTTTTATGTTCACACTTCGTTTTATTCCCCGCCGTCCGTTGCTTGCCTATCATGCAATGTGGGCGCGTTTTGCATTTAAAATGCTTCGCAAAGAACGTACAAAAACCATTAATAATTTAACCGAAATTTTTGGACACGAAAAAACTCCGAAAGAAATTTGGCGTATGGCACAAGATGTGTTTGTGAACCAAACCATAAATTTTACCGATTATATTGCTACGGCACACTACACAAAATTGTCGCAATTTAAGTTTTTCGACATTGTGGGCGAAGAAAATTTGAAACAAGAATACGAAAAAGGCAAGGGCGTGATTTGCCTGCTGAGCCACACCGGCGCATGGGAATTTTCGGCTATTTTGCCGCCGCTTATGGGTTACACCACATCAGCAGTAAGCCGTTCGCTACCCAACCAAGCTATCGACAAACTGATAGTTGAAGCCCGTGAACGCCGCGGAATGAAAAATATAACGCGCGGCGGTGGTTACAAAGTGCTGTTGGAACACATCAATAAAGGTGATTGTTTTATTATCATGATTGACCAAGACACCAAGACTAAAGGCGTGTTTGTCGATTTTTTCGGTAAAAAAGCCTTTACACCGCTTGGTGCTGCTATTCTTGCGAAAAAAACCGGCGCTCCGGTAGTCCCCATGTTTATGCACCGCACTCCCGAAAATAGATATGTATTTACCATTCAACCGGCAATTCCCTACGTGGAAACAGGCGATGATGAGGTTGATTTTCAATACAATACACAGCAATACACCACAAGTATTGAAAATTTTATACGACAACACCCCACACAATGGGTGTGGATGCACGAACGATGGAAAACAACCGAAGAACAAGTAGAAAAATATAGTAGTGATAAAAAAATTGTGGTGGAAAAAATTAAATGAAAGCCCCCTCCCAACCTCCCCCTCAGGGGGAGGAGAAGGAAAGGCGGTGCTTCGGCAAGTCCCCCTTGAGGGGGATTTAGGGGGCTTGCGAGCTGTTTTTCCGGGAAGTTTCGACCCCTTTACTTTTGGGCACAAAGCAATTGTTGAGCAGGCATTGCCGCTGTTCGACACTGTTATTATTGCAATTGGGGTAAACAACACTAAAAAATCACTCTTTTCGGTTGAGCAACGGGTGGCGCATATTCGAGCAGTTTTTGCCGGTAATCCAAAAATAGAAGTTGCAACGTACGATACGCTTACCATTGATTTTTGCAAAACGCAAAACGCAAATTTTATTATACGAGGCGTACGCAATAGCATTGATTTTGAATTTGAAAAATCAATTGCGCAGGCAAATTCAGAAATGTGCCCCGAAGTGCAAACGCTGTTTTTTACCACTCCGGCGCAATTTTCGCATATTTCATCGTCAATTGTGCGCGATTTGATACAATATAAACGCAGTGTTGAGAGTTATATACCAAATTCAGATATTTTATTGTAAGTAATGAAAAATAATTATTATCACGTTATTTAAAAATTGGATTGCTTCGTTCCTCGCAATGACGCTCTTTTGAGGTTTTGTGCTAACTTTCGAAGTAGCGTCATTGCGAGGGACGAAGCAATCTATTGTTGATATGCTATGAGTACTATGTTGAAAAAAATCGCTATTTTGTGTCTTGTATTCTTCTGCACATCAAATATTGTGTTTGCCCAAAAATCCCTCTGCACCATACAAGGCACAGCACCCGATTATGCCAATCAAACAATTATTGTTTACACCTATTCCGATTATTTTACGAAACTTGAAGAAAAATTGACATCGTTTACCGTTGATGCGCAAGGTAATTTTTCGGCATCGTTCCCGTGTGCCGCTGTGAATGAAATTTTTATGTATTTAGGTGTGTATAAGTGTTTTGTATATGCCGTTCCTAATAAAAAAATGGAACTTTTGCTGCCGCCGCTTATTGAAAAAGATTTGATTGACGAATTTAACCCTTACTTCAAACACGAAGATTTGAGCATTGGCGTTCTCAACGATTCCGATGGCGGATTGAATGAACTGTTACTTGATTTTACAAGCGAATTTTCAACTTTTGTGGAAAATAATTTTCAGGCATTGTATCAATTGCATGAAAAAAGGTATGTTGACACTTTGGCGTATCGTTTAAACGACATTTTTGCACCGCACAAAGGCAATGTGTTTTTTGAAAATTACAAAAATTACGAACTCAATCGCCTGCGTTACATGGTGTATATGCGCGACCCAATGGCTGTTACACGCCGTTATTATTTGAACAAACCAATTTTGTACAACAATGCTGCCTATATGGATTTATTCCAGCAAATGTGGCGTAACTATTTGCTTAACAATCATTTAAAAGGCATGGGCAAAGATATGAAAACGGCAATTATTTATGGTAAAAGTCCGCACATGTTTGCCGAAGTTATGGAAAAACAAATTGCATTTCGCAACGATACACTCAAAGAATTGCTCTTGTTACAGTGTTTGGACGATTGTTTCAAAATGCCCGATGTGTTTCCGCCGCGAACTGTGAAGCAAACGCTTGATTCGCTGATGCTTATAACCAAAGTGCCCGAACACAAACAAATAGCACAAAATATTTGGCGCAAGCGCAATGTGCTTGCCGTTGGCGATACTATTACCGATTTTTGGCTTGTCAATAAAGATAGCGTGCCGTTTAATCTTGAAAAATTCAAAGGTAAATATGTGTATATAAATTATTGCAGGTCTGATAATTATGCCTGCGTGCAAGATTATCGGGTGATGCAGGAAATGAATAAAAAAACCAAGCGTGATTTGCACATTGTAACGTTGAGTGCCGAAAAGAATTTTGAAGCGTTTCAAGAATTTGTAAGCGCCAATCCGCAGTACAATTGGACGTTCCTGTACGTAGCCGACCACCCCGAAGTGCTGCAAGCCTATCGCCTAAAAGCCATGCCAAGCTATATGCTTTTAGACCCCGACGGCAATCTTGTGCTTCGCTCGGCACCAACACCGCTCGATAATTTTCAGCAAAAATTTGCTGATATTATTATCGAAAAACGCAAAAGAGATGCTGAAAATAAAAAACGGGAACAGAAGTATAAGATGTGGTAAGGAAAATCACGGAATTTTAATTCTTTCTAAACACAATAGACTGCCCCCGAACCTGCCGCACCAATTTATTCATTTCGTTCCATTTTTCGTAATCTTCGGTGGGGAGCGTTATAAAATTTTCATGATAATCAATGTCTATCAATAATTGGTTTTTATTGTGTGTGTAGTGCACTTTCAATGCGAATAATGGGTGTGTGAAATCAATATTTTCGGGCAGGTGTGAGATGCTGTATTCTTTGGGTATATTGATAATTTGCGTGCACAGCCAGCCGCCTTTGTTTGAAAGCGAAAAGGGGTATTTCCGTTTGGCAATATCTATGCTTGTTTCCACCGTTTTACCGAAATATGGTTTCATATACAATTCGTCGGCTATTTCTATGATATAATCTCGGAGCTCGAAATTAGCATAAAAACATAAGGGATTGTCCACTGCGTAAATATCGGTGTGCTGTAAATTGTAAACGGTGGATTTGGGGAACCCCTCGCCGTCGAGCATATTTTGATAAAACCGTTGTTTTTCGCTGTTCGATTTATGCGCCAATGCGTAGGCAATTGCGTTTTTGTAATTGCCATTGTAACAAGTAGTGTCGGTTATTTTCAGGCTTGTGCCGTCAATATTTATTACCATGCTTTGCTGCACAAGGTTGAATGAGTGGGGAATTTCGTACACCCGGTACGTGCTGCTGTCTATGCTTATCAAACACTGCTTCCCCTGTATGGCGCTTGGGGCATATTCTATGCTTTGGTATTCCGAAGTGGCATCGAGAATATAGTCTTTGCCGTTCGCGCCGGCGTAATGCAAAATCATGTGGTTATCTACAACAGGCGACGGCAGTTCGGTATATTTGTAGGGCAAACGTGATGTTCCCACCCACGTGATGTGCGATTGAATACCAATACCGTCGAGCATTGTTTTCATCAAATTCGACATACCTTTGCAGTCGCCGTAGCGTTTGTTGAACACCTGTGCCGCACCTTCGGGAACAAGCCCTTTATCGCCGTCTTCTATGGCTACGTAGCGAATGTTGTGTTGCACCCAATCATAAACGGCTTTTACTTTATCAAATTCGGTAGTTTTTCCTGCGGTAATGCTGTCGGTCAGGAGTTTTACGGCAGGTTCGGGAGTTTGGTCAATTGCTTTGATATAGCCATAATACAGGTTATGCAAATTATCGAGCGAGGTAAGTACCTCAATGGTGCCGGTTTTTGTTGTGTAACTGCCTATGCGCGGCACTATGTGCGGAATGTATGCCAACCGTGCCCGTACATTTTTTTCATGTTCCATTTGCGGAATGTTTCGCATGGTGTAGGTTATGACGGTGTTTTTTGCATTTTTTTTGATAACGGTTTCCAATGTTTCGGGCACAATGCCGTATTGGTTGAATAGCATTTCCACATTGTTGTCGTAATTGATACGCGCTTCCGACACTTCGGTTGCCGGACCATTGGTAAAGAAAAAAGGGTGTATAAAATAGAGCGAATTTATTTTTTTCTTCGTCTTATACACGGTTTTACTGCCTTTCGACAGTGCCGGAAACACAAAACTACAAGCGCGGCTATCGTCGTAAAAAATAAAATCGGCAATATCGGAATAGTAATTAAATTGTTTGACAGGGATTTTTTTGTATTTATTCCCCTCAGGCACAAGCGTGTAGGCTTCAATGCTCAATAGCGTATCAATGGGGGAATACCGTATTTGCTCCTTACCGTCGAAGGTTTGGTCGGTTAAATATATGCGTTCGAGGTATTCTTCCTGATATATTTCGGGTTTTCCGCCAACCATGGCAATGTGTAACGATTGCTTTAAACTAATATCAACTACTTTTTGGTTGGGGTATTTATTTTGGTAATATTGCAATTCTGCCGCCGGATTAGCGGCGAGCAGTCCGAGAGCGCAAAGGGTATAAAAAAGAGTGATTATTATTTTTATCATTTTCTTTTAATGCTTAATTTCAGCCACCATCAATCCACTAACATACTCGCGAGTGTATTGCAACTTACCGTTTTTATCATAATATTTGCATACGCCATGACGGGAATTACATTCATATTGTTCTTCATATTCAAGTTTGCCGTTGTCGTAATACGATTTTGCTGTTCCTTGTTTATCGCCGTTGACGTAATTTGCGGTGAATGTCAATGTGCCGTTGGGTGCGTATGATTTATATTCGCCGTTGTATTCGCCGTTTGTGTAGTTTGCTTCTACGTGAATAGCACCGTTGGTATGCCATGTTTTACAAGTTCCGTCGAGACGACCATAGTTAAAACCTGCTTCTATTGATTTATTGCCATTCTGATAATACGCTACCAACGTATTTTTATCTTTGTCTAATTTTTTTTCTACCGGATTACCCGCTTTGTCTAAGTAGGTATAACCCGAAACATAACCGCTTTCATGCAGATAACCATAACGGAACGAACCGTCCATAGCATAATGATTTCTTGCCGTCAAATCTCCATTGCTATCGTAGATATATTCCGCCATTTTTCCGCCGTTTTTATAATATGAGGTGCTTTTTAGCAGCGTTCCCAACATATATTCTTCCTCTTTCGATATGCCGCCTTCGGGGTAATAATCTCTTGAAATGCCGTGTTTTTTACCAAGTACATAATTTTCTTCCGACGATTTTTTACCATCGCCGTAGTACCACACAAACAAGCCGTCTTCGACATCGTCTATGTAATTTCCTTTAAATGTCAAAACTCCGTTTGGCGAATATTTTTCTAAAACACCTTCATATTTTCCACCCACTATGGGTGCCCGGTAACGCACCGCGCCATTCGAGTGTTTCAATAGCAATAGTCCATTTCCGTTTTTCAATTCGCAATTATTTGTTATTTGTCCGGTGCTATCGTAGGTTATGTATGCATACAACCGCCCTTCAACAAACTGTTTTTTCAGTTTCAATTTTCCATCAACGGTATATTCTTCTTCCCAACCTTGCAGTTCGCCGCCGCCGTTTCCGTAATACGAAATTTCAGATACCACGCCATTATCTAAAAATTCTTTCCACTCTCCTACTTTTTTACCGGCTTTATAATAGCCTTCACTCTTTTTATTGCCGCTTTCATAGTATTTAACATACAATCCGTCTAATTCATCATCACTATAATAACAATTGACGAACACCGTACCATTAGAGTAATAATTGAAAAATTCTCCGTTCGTTTTATCTTTTTGGAAATTTTCGGTATACCACACTCTGCCTTGACTGTCATAGCCAGTCCAAGTGCCTTCGTTCAGTCCGTTTTTCAATACTCCCGTTTTGCGCACTGCGCCGTTCGGGTAATAGGTTGCAAATGTGCCGTCTTTTAAAGAAGATGTACGGGTTTTTTCGCCGGCTTTATTGTAGTAAATATATGATTCTTCTTTGCCGTTTTTGTATGTTGTAGTGTAATACAGTTTTCCGTCGGTATCGTAATAATAAGCCGTGCCATGTAGTTCACCTTTATCATTGTAAAAAACCGAATCTTTCAACACGCCGTTGGAATAATAATCTTTGTACCAACCCGATAATAACCCTGCATTATTGTACGAATGAACAGATTTTAATTGTCCGTTGGGGTACCATTCTTTTTGTTCGCCCACTTGTTTTCCGTTGCGGTAATTCTGCAAATCGCTTCGTGCGCCTGTTCTATGATGATAGGTAGCCACACCGTCGAGATTGTCATTTTTGGCTACGCCGTCAAGCGATTGTGTGCCATTGGCAAAGTAGGTATCATATTTTCCGTTCAACTTACCGTCTACATAATTGGAAACAACGCGTTTTTGCCCATTGTCGAAATAGGTTATTTTGCCGGTGTGTTCGTTATTTTTATAAAAATTAGTAGCTGTTAATTGTCCCGAAGGATTGTAGAAATAAGCAGTATCAATAGATTCTTCTTTTGTGTATGTTACTCTGCTTGCAAGCACGCCATTGGTGTGATAATTCAAAATCACTCCGTGCAATTCGCCGTTTTTTAACGCACCTTTTCGTTCTATTCCGCCCATTGTGTTGTACGACACAAAATCAGCTTCCGACCCGTCCGGCGAATAGTTAACAATAGCTTTAAGCTGTCCGTTGTTGTAATATACTGTCCATGTTCCGGTAAGGATTTTTTTGCCGGCATCGGCATATTGCCCAAATTCATCTATTCCTCCCGACCGGAAAAACGTATAATAATTCTTGTCTGCCGGATTAAACAAATTCGTTCTTCCTTTATTGATATAATCGCCTGCCCAATTGAGATAATTAGAAATAGGAGTTTTATTTTTCTTGGCTGTTGCCGCCACCGTTTTGTCGTTCGAAAAGCGCATAGAATTTACAATATACGGCTCTATATAATTCTTTTTGGTTAGTTCGCTAAAAAAAGGAACATAGAATTGGTTGTAAATATCGGTTGCTGAGGCATCTACGTGCACGTTTTCTATCAAAAATTGCAATTGCCGTGTGGTAGTTAAATCAATTTTTGTTTTGGGTTTAAAATTTTTATTTTGCACAAAATTCGATTTAATCATTGTTTCCAAATCGGTAAACCGGCTGTTGATAGCATCGGTGGAAGCAGGCTGCACGCCGCCTTTCGATGTTTTGTTAATTTCGTCGGCAAACACACCGCTTATTGCCCCTTCGAACGCTACCATAGTATTATAGCATTGCGTTTCGTTCCCCAAATTGGTTGCAAAAGCCAAACACAGCATGGCTGGCACGGTGCGCCCTTTGGCATAATTTATTGCCCCCAAAAGGTAATGACTTCTGTAATGATAAGGATTGATGCGAATTGCCCGTTGTAAAACCTCTTCGGCTTCATCGTATTTTCCGGCACGGAACAGGCACAGAGCATAACTGTAACCTACGTTACTCAAATGCGAATATTTTTGATATACTTCTTCATACATTTCTATACTTTCGTCGGTTCTGTCCATTTTATCGAGCAACGAAGCCCGCAAAATGTAATAATCCACAGCGTGTGTACCCAAATTCGCCGCCATTGCATTCAAAGCATTCAGTGCGTCTTCATTTTTGTCCATAGCACTGTACGACAATGCTATTTCGTACAACGCCAAAGAATACAGCGAATCGTTCGGGTTTACTTTCCGGTATTCGGCAATTGCGGCTTCGTATTTTTCGTTATCGTGCAATTGTATGCCGTTGTTTATATGCGTTTGTGCATCAATGTATTTGATTGAAGGAGTTTGCGCCCACAGGCATACGCTTAAAAATATGCTTAGCGGTAAAGACAGGAAATATTTCATACGCTTTTTAATAAATGATTTTGAAAAATTTTAGCACAAAAATAAGAAAAAAACTGTTTTTAGCAACGCAGTTAACGCAGATTAAACAGATTTACACGGATTTTTATTTAAAAAAATAACCTTTATTGAGGTAAATTTTTATACCTTTGCAAAAAACACACATAATGAACGAACAAACCGTAACAATTTCCGATATTGAAAAAATATTCAATTCCGACAATCAAGAACTTGTTTTACAATCACTTGAACTTATTCGTGATGTGGGCAACGAACAAATCTTTGAGTTTCTTGTTCAGCAATTATTGACGCAGAAAAATCACGAAATTCAGCAGGCAATCGTTTCCTGTTTGGTTGATGTGAAAAATCCCCGTTGTGCCAAAATTCTGTGTTCATATATTGAAAATCCTGCGTATTCGGCTCAAAAATCATTGCTATTTTCTATTGCATGGCAGTCGGCACTGGATTTTTCGAGTTTGAGCAGTTGTGCCGTTGCAAGCATTTGTAGCGGCGATTTTACAACGGCATTTGAAGCGCACACGCTTTTGGAACACATTGCCGACACAATTTCTACCGAAGAAAAACAGGAATATACCCGGCAACTCAAAAAAGCATTGTTGCAATGCACTGATTTTCAGAAAGAAATGTTGCTCAACGAAAGCGTTGCACTTTTGGAGGAAATAGATAACGAAGCTCTTCTGGAAGAAATGGAGTAGTTTAGGAGACGAGGAGACAAGGTTTTAGGAGACGAGGCATTAGACCACAAACAATGAATATCTATCGAAAATCCTAATATCTATAAATATTCCTATAACCTAAAATCCTAATCCAATGTCGTTTAGTTAAGAAAATATTCTTCGTGTCTTTCTGTCTTCGTGCCTTCGTGTTTACTCTAAAAAAACGCGCTTGCGCGCAAAAAATGAACACGAAGACACGACGGCATGAAGACACGAAGTTTGAAAAATTACTTAACTAAACGACATTGAAATCCTAATCCCTAAAAACCTAAAATTATGAAACTCGCCCGAAACATTCTACTCGCCGTTGTAAGCGGTTTTGCGCTGTATTATGCACTTATGCTTGCGGGCTGTTTGGTGTTTTCGCTGTCGTACTCTCAATTGCTGAGTGAAATGCAACTTGCCGTGCAAACTGTAAGCAATGCGCCGCTTATTCGCTATATGCTTGCCGTGCAAACTATTTCTATATTTTTAGTTCCGGCATTTGTTTTGCTTCGTTTGCAACATATTCCGGTCGTTGAACGAAGTCGAAACGCAATTCGCCCTGCGTATTTACTGTGTGTAGTTATAGTGCTGATACTGTGCAATATGCCCGGCATGAATTTACTATCGTACTGCAACACACAATTGGTGCAGCGCATAATTGCCCCCAATTCTCCACTCATACAATTATATAACCACAACGAACAAGTGAGTGAATTTTTGATGAACACACCGTCGGGCAAAAGTTTGGTTTTCAATATTTTAACAATAGCTCTTTTGCCAGCCATAGCCGAAGAATTATTTTTTCGCGGATTGCTGCAACAAGTTTTGCAACGCAGAGTAGCCAACATTCACATAGTAATTTTTGCTACAGCACTTATTTTTAGCCTGTTCCACAACGATGTATTCAATATTGTTCCACGCCTTGCTATGGGCGTGTTGTTCGGCTATTTGTTTTTTATAACAAAAAATGTGTGGTATCCTATAATAGCTCACTGTGTGCACAATGCTACGGTGGTGCTGGTGTATTTTTTTATACATAATAATTACTTGCCTGCAGAAATTTCCACCTTTGGCGAAATTGGGAATGGGGCTTTTGTGGGGGGGCTTTCGCTTGTGGGTGTGGGGGGTGTGATGGTTTTTTGGTGGCGGAGATTAATTCTATTCAGAAGCTGTGCAAATTGACAAGTTCATTTTTAGTTTGCCAACCCAAAAATTTCCCAAAAAAACTACCAAAAACAAAATCCTTTTATTATATTTGCAGTAATTTCAAAAAGCGTAAAGTTACATTTGAAAGATTTTTTTGACGACGTAAAGCGTTAAATATTATCCTCACATAAGAATTTCAGCAAAATTTTCTACTCTATGGGGATAAGGGTAACACTCCTACGTCTATAACAATATTATAGGCGTGGGAACTGTTACTTATCTGATAGAGTGGGTGTTTGCTGATACCTTTATGTACAGATAAGTTTAATAGTTCCCACGCTTGCGTTGTTTTAAAGGGTCAATGTAAAATTAGGCGGAGTAGAAACTAATTAGATGCAATTGAAGTGTTATTACCAACAGAAACCGACTGACAGCCAATATGAGCAAGGGGAAGAAAATGAGCAGTTCCGATTTTTTTTTGTAAAACACCGACCGTTGTTTCTGACAAACTATTTTTAAATTTTTATTAACCACAGTCTGCACAAGGAGCGGACGTTAAACTAAAATTATTATGAAACGATTAGTATTTACAGGATTTTTAACTGTAGCAATGTGTGCAATGGGTTTTGCACAAGTGAAAACAATAAGCAATGGTTATACCGGCGTGGGTATGGCTGCGGGTTCAACACCCATAACAAAGTTTCAAATTGGCGATATTTTTACCTTCCACGATGGTAGCAGTGATAAAGAAATATGCCGTAATGCACGTTGGCAAAGTGGCTCGTATTATCGTATAAATACAAGTGCTTCGAGTTTAATAAGTTTTACCGGTACCGGTGATATGTTATTTAGCGTAGCGCCCTCCGGAACTGCCGGAACTGCTATTACCAATTGGAGCAATGTGATTATTAAAAGTAATGGCAATGTAGGAATTAATACAACAAATCCTACTTATAAATTACAAGTACAGGGGAATTCCTTTCTTACCGGAACGGTTCGTATTGGCGTTAATAATTGGACAGGTTTCTTGTTCGATTATTTAACGTTTGATAACTTAGGCAGACCTGTATTGTATCCCGACAATAATTGGTATTTACAATTAGGATTATCCAACAAGAAACTTGGGGATATTTATGCTTCTCATGTCATAACCAATCAGTTGAGTGTACAGCCTTGCGATGAAAATGCAAAAGAAAACGTTGCCCGCATAGATAACGCAATTGAAAAAATCAAACGTGTTTCGGGCTATCGTTACAATGTGAAAAAAGATTTTTTTGTAGACTACCCCGAACAGGTTATTGCAGACTTAACAAAATCAACGTTTGGTTTTATAGCCCAGGAATTAGAAAAAGAATTCCCAGAAATGGTTGTAAAACCCAAATCGAAAGAAGAGAGCTATGGGGTAAATTATTTGGAAATGATACCGGTATTGTTGGAAGCAATAAAAGAACAACAAACAATGATTGACAATCAGCAACAGAGAATAGAACAATTAGAAAAAGGCAGTGCTGCGGCAAACTCTCTTAAATCAATGAACACAGGCGATGCTTCGACAAGCTCAGCAACCACAGCAACCCAAGAAATGTATCTCTCAGATT
>Ga0209737_10000834_pt1 | contig 23665 bp, 21 predicted proteins | sample TergutCu122P3_FD_187284 | JGI IMG/M metagenome (GOLD analysis project Ga0209737, IMG submission 187284) | Cubitermes ugandensis P3 segment gut microbial communities from Kakamega Forest, Kenya - Cu122 P3 (SPAdes) (version 2) | ecosystem: Host-associated > Arthropoda: Insects > Digestive system... | reverse complement strand
GGTGGCAGGGCAAGATAGGGGCCCCGGTGAAGGGTTGGAGTTTGAGGAAAGAGTGAAGGGGACTTACTCCTGTGCCAAAAGCCCCCGGCAGGGTGCACTTTTTGTGGAACTTTTTGTGCACGCAAAAAGTTCCCCGCCGGAGGCGACTGCGCCCGGAGGGCGAAAGAAAAACTTCGCCACGGCGACAAGAAAACCCCCGCCCGGAGGGCAAAAAAACACTCCCCCCTCACCTCAACTCAGTAGGGTAGCGCCCCGAAACGCAGGCGTCGCAAAAACCGTCGGCCGGGCGCATGGCTTCCTTAAACCCCGCGGGAGACAAAAACGCCAAAGTCTCCACCCCAATGTGCGTGCTGATTTCTTCCAGGCTGTGCGAAGCCGAAATCAGCTCCGCGCGCGAAGGCGTGTCAATGCCATAACAGCAGGGCCATTCCACGGGCGGACTCGCTATGCGCAGGTGTATCTCCTTCGCACCCGCCAAACGCAAACGCGCTACAATTTTCTTTGAAGTCGTCCCGCGAATAATGGAGTCGTCCACCACCACCACCCGCTTGCCCTCCAGTACGGAGCGTACCGCCGACAGCTTGAGTTTGACGCCAAAATTGCGAATGCTCTGCTGTGGCTCAATGAAAGTCCTCCCCACATAGTGGCTGCGAATGAGTCCCTGCTCATAGGGAATCTGCGCGGCCTGCGCATAACCAATGGCTGCCGCCACACCCGAGTCCGGCACCGGAATCACCACGTCCGCTGCCACCGGGTGGACTTTGGCCAGGGCCGCCCCCATACGCTTTCGCGCTTCGTGTACGGAGCGGCCAAACACCTCTGAGTCCAGGCGCGCAAAATAAATGTGCTCAAACGCACAACAAGCCCGCCTGGTTTTGCCTGCAGGGTTATGCTCAGCAAAAGGAAAAAAACTCTCCAGCTGCTCCCCCCGCAAAATGCATATTTCCCCGGGCTCCACCTCCCGCACAAAACTCGCCTCTATTAAGTCCAGGGCCGTGGTTTCTGAAGCCACCACCCAAATGCCGTCGCGCTTGCCCAGTACCAGGGGGCGTATGCCGTATATGTCCCTCGTCGCCAAAAGCTTCCCCTCCGCCAAAAGCAACATGGCATAACCACCCTTCAAACGCTTCAGCGCCTCCACCAGGGAGGCCTCCACCCCCCCCTCCGCCTTGGCGTGCGCCACCAAATGCATGACGGCTTCCGCGTCCGTCTCGGACTGGAAAATGGCCCCCTTCTCCTCCAGCTGGGCGCGTACCTCCTCATAGTTGACAAAAGCCCCGTCCATGGCCACACCCAGGGGCCCCTTCGCATAGGTGACGCACAAAGGCTGCGCGTTTTGCGTGGCGCGCTTCTCCCGCTTCGGGTAGCGCACATGCCCCACCGTAAGGCCTCCCCCCAAATATTGCAGGGCCGCATTGTCAAATACCTCCACCACAAGGCCCTTGCGCACCACCTCGCGTATATTCCCTTCGTCCCATACCACCATTCCGGAGGCTTGTTGCCCGCGGTGCTGCAAGGCATGCAAACCCAGGTAGGTGAGGTGGGCAGCTTCTCTATGGCCGGCAATTCCAAATATTCCACACATGGCTTAGCGCTTTAGTCTCTTTGGAAAAAAGCTGCTACAAGAGGAAAAGCCTTTATGCCACTTTCCGCCTCAAACCGCCTTAAACGCTCCCGCCTGTGGATGATGCTCCTCCTGCTTTTGGGCGGTATTTACGCCCTCGCCTCCCTCCCCCTCTGCCCCCAGGGACAACAAAAGCCGCCCACCGTGCTTGCCTCTCAAACAAGCACAGCCGTGCTGGAGGTGGGCGCTGCCAAAGCCGAAATCCTCATTCCCCACTGGCCCGTGACGGTGGCGGGTTATGGCCCGGTGCGTGCCAATGCCAGCGAGCAGACTTTGCCGCTTTATGCGCGTGCCCTTGTTTTGAAGGCCGAGGGTTTTTCTCTGAGTTTGCTGTCTCTGGACGTGTTGATGGTTTCTGCAGGGTTTGTGGAGGAGCTTCAAAAGCAAGTGGGGGAGGTGCTGGTGGTGCCGGTACACAGCCATAGCTCCATCGGCGGTTTTGACGAGCGCTGGCAAGCGCAGGTGGCCGCCATGGGGCGCTTTCATGCGGCGCAACACCAAGCCGTGCTGGAAGCCTGCCTGCAGGCTGTCCAGGAGGCCCGGAAAAACCTGCAGAAAGCCCACTTCCAATGGGAAGAAAGTACCCTCGAAAACATGACGGCGCCCCGCTCCGGTAAGCAGGTGGACAGACGGCTGCTTCGGCTTTGGTGGGAGGGAGAAGCGGAGGGAGAAGCAGAGGCAGAAGCGGAGAAAAAACACCCCCCCACCCTCGCCCAAATACTCCTCCTCTCCGCCCACCCCACCCTGGTAAAGGCCACCGCCACCCAGTTAAACCCGGACTACCCGGGAGAGTTGGCCCTGCTTGAAGAGAAGGCCGGGCGCGGACTCACGTTGGTGTGGCCTTCTGCCGTCGCCAATGCGCGTATTGTATTTCCGGAGGCAACGCCCCAGCTTTTTGCCCAGAAGCTCCACGAGCATTTGCTTTCCCTGGCACCTATGGAAGCTTCAGGGCCCAAGGCCGCGCCTGTGGAAATGCACCATGCACGCATCCGTTTTTCGCTGCCGGCCATGGACACTTCGAGGCTGGTACCCACCTTTTTGAAGGGGCCCGCCAACAACCTCTTGTGTCGGGGCATTGCGGCCGAGGCAGAGTTGTCTGTGTTGAGGGTGGGGGGGGTGCAACTGGTGGCGGTGCCTTTTGAGGTGAGTGCCGAAGCCGCGCTGGCCCTGGAGGAAGCCGGGCTTGGCCGCAGTTTGTCCATTGCCAACGACTACCTTGGCTATTTGGAAACCGCCGACAATGTCGACAACAGCGCCGGAGAGTCCAAACTCCAATATTTCGACAAAAGCCTGCTGGGGCACCTCATTCAGGCCGCCCAGGCTGTTACACATTAAACCTGAAATGCATAATGTCGCCGTCCTGGACGACATAGTCCTTGCCTTCGAGGCGCAAAAGGCCTTTTTCGCGCACGGCCGCTTCGCTGCCAAGCTTCAGCAAGTCTTCCCAATGCATTACCTCGGCGCGAATAAAACCTCTCTCAAAGTCCGTGTGTATAACACCGGCGGCCTGAGGGGCCGTCCACCCGGCTTGAATGGTCCACGCGCGGCATTCCTTGGGGCCGACGGTGAAATAGGTGCGAAGGCCCAACAGGCGGTAGCTTAAACGAATCACCTTGTTGAGGCTTGGCTCCTCCAGGCCGGCCTCTTTCAAAAACTCGGGGCGCTCCGCCTCGGGCAGTTGTTGAATTTGGGCCTCCAACTCTGCCGAAACGCACACCACCTCAGCGCCTTCTTTTTCGGCCATGGCGGCCACCTCAGCATAACTCGCATCCACTGCGGGGTTTTTTAAGGCGGCTTCTGAAACATTGGCCACAAACAGCACGGGCTTGGCTGTAAGCAAAAACAACTCTCTGAGTAGCTGGCGCTCTTCAGGCAAAAGTTTTTGCGCGCGCACGGGTACCAACTCGTTGAGGGCAACCAGCACCTTCTCCACCACCGCCAGCTCCAGCTTGGCCACCTCCCCTTCTTTGCCTGCGGCTTTGGCGGCTTTTTGCGTGCGCTCTTTGCGTTTTTCCAGCGTCTCCATGTCCTTGAGACAAAGCTCTGTGTCTATAATTTCCTTGTCGCGTCTGGGGCCCAGGCTTCCTTCCACGTGCGTTACATTGCTGTCTTCAAAGCAGCGCAGCACATAAAGCACCGCGTCCACCTGGCGTATGTGAGAGAGGAATTGGTTGCCCAGGCCTTCGCCCTGGCTTGCGCCGCGCACAAGGCCTGCAATGTCCACAAACTCCAGGGTGGAGGGGAGGGTGCGCTCGGGTTTTGCCAGGGCAGCCAGGCGCTCTAAGCGTGTGTCCGGGACACAAACCATACCCACGTTGGGCTCTATGGTGCAGAAGGGGTAGTTGGCGGCCTGTGCACCCGCCGAAGAAAGCGCATTAAACAGAGTGGACTTGCCAACATTGGGCAAGCCGACAATACCCATAGAGAGAGCCATCATTGCCTCGAAGGATGTTAATAAAGCGAAAAGACCCTTCAGGCTTTGGCGCGCGGGCCTAATTCATTTGCAAACCACTCGGCCAGTTGTTGTTGTTTGGCATCGTCCATGCGCTCTTCCAGCAGGCGCTCGGCAATGGTGAGGGCGAGGCTTGCGGCCTGTGCTTTTATGTCCAGCAGGGCTTTTTTGCGCTCCTCATCAATGGCGCGTGCGGCTTCGGCCTTCATCACCTCGGCGTCAGCGCGGCTTTTGGCCATCAACTCTTCGCGGAATTTGGCCACGGACTCCTGCGCCTTCTGCAGTTGCTCCGCGGCTTCCTGGCGCACCTGCGTCATGGCGGCTTTCTGCTGCGCCAAAAGCCTCTCGGCTTCGGCTCGCTCGCGCTTGGCGGACTCAATGGCCTCTGTAATTTTCTGCTCCCGCCCCTCCACCGCTTTCAGCAAAGGCCCCCAGGCCATACGGCGCAAAAGGAAGGCAACAATAATGAAGGTGACGAGTGTCCAGAAAACCAAACCGGGACGTACATCCAAAAAACTTGCTGCAAAAACCAGTGCGGGCATATTGCGCTCTCAAACAAAAATAAGGGGAAACCAAAGTGCCCAGGACGGCCCACCTCGGGCCGCCCCGTGGGGTTGTGTTTTTTTAAGGCTATGTCTTCACGGCCAACAGAATGCAAATGACGAGTGCAAACAACGCAACACCTTCAATCAACGCCGCCGCAATAATCATCGTCGTGCGTATGTCGCCTGTCGCCGAGGGCTGACGGGCTGTGCCCTCCAAACCCGCGGCTGCCAGGCGGCCAATGCCCAATGCAGCGCCAATAATGGTGAGGCCGGCTCCAATGCCTGCGGCCAAATATGCATATGCCAAAGCGGTTGCTTCCATGTGTGTTCCTCTCGTTGGGACTCCTTTGAAGGGCGAGTCGTCATTTTCCCTCTGGACTACCTCCGCCGCTTTTGCGGGCGGGTAAACACGGCTTTCAAAAAACACTGCCTTCCAAAAAACGCTCCCTCCCCTGCCCAACCTTGCTCCACCTCAACCTGTGGGGGGCCCCTCCTCCCTCTTCCTCTCCACCGCAGCACTCAAACTCAGTGCTCGGCGGGGTGTGCATGGTGTCCCATGGCGACGCCCTGGCCGATGAAAACGGCTGACAGCATGGTGAAGACATAGGCCTGAATGAGGCCTACAAAAATTTCCAAAAAATAAATGGCTGCGGCCATGGGGACGGCGGCAATCACAGCCCAGGCTGTCACCAGGAAGGTGAGGCTGATGATGAAGAAAAGCACCATGTGGCCTGCCAGCATGTTCGCAAAAAGACGTACCATCAACGCGAAGGGTTTGGTGAAGAGGCCTATTATTTCAATCGGAATCATAATGGGCGTCAAAAACCACGGCACGCCGCCTGTCAGGTGTTTGGCAAAACCCACGGCGCCGGCGGAGCGGAAGGAGGCCACTTGCGTCAGCACGAAGGTGGTTATGGCCAGGCCGCACGTCACCGCCAGGTTTCCTGTCGCGGAGCCGAAGTTGGGAATGAGGCCCAGCAAATTCATGAAGAGTATAAACATGAAGGCCGTGCACAAAAAGGGCGTGTAGCGTCTGGCCTCCGGGTTGCCAATGTTTTTTTCTGCAATGTCATCGCGAATGAAGAGGACAATGGCTTCCAGCATGTTGGTGCGCAGGCCCGTCGGCAACAGTTTGGAAGCATCTTTGTAGCGCCTGGGCCATGCCGCAAACATCAGCAGCAGCGCGGCTGCAATCCACATAAACATCAAACTTTTGGTTGGCCGCATGTCATAGCAGCCATTCATCCACTTGGCGATGCCCGGCACCGCACTTAAGGCGGAGCCCGGGGGCACGGGCCTGTCACAAGCACCCGCCTCTTTCTCAAAAAGCAAAAAGTCAAACAGCTCGCTGTTAAAATATAAAGTCGGGTTGTGCTCTATGCCGGGCCAGGGAATTTCAAACTCATATTCCTCGGAGTCCGCAACGTGGTGCATAATGACGTCCGGAGGCGCGTCACCTCCGGAGGCAAAGGCAACCGAAGAAAGCATGAAAACCGCCAAGGCTGCTGCGAAAGCTGTGCGCTTCATCCGTTCTCTCTTGAGGGCAAGGACTGCCGTTTCTGCTCGAGGGCCAAATACCAGACTTCCAAAACAAGCTGAATAGCGTAGACAGATAAAAAGCCAAGCAAGAAAGCACCTGGCGCTTGCATTTGTTGGACTGCCCATACCAAACCTGCCGCCAGGGTGAAAGCGCGGACAACCATAGAAAGCAAAATCGCCAACAATGCCCGCCTTATCAACCTGGAGCGTTTGGAATGCATCACCCAGGCCTTAAGGCCCAACACCAGGCACCCTGTGAAAAAAGCCAAACCCAGCCCCCTCCAGGCGGCCATTTCCCAAAAGGGGCTTAGAAACAAAACCAGCAAAACCAGCAAACCCGCCCCCCATTCCGCCAAATAAAACGTCAACACCAGCCTCATGGGGGCCTCTTTGGGTTTGTATGTTTTGAAAGTTTTGTTGCAGCCATAAGAAAACCTGTCAAACCCACCACCGCTCCCGCACCCAAACCCAGGCCCCAACCCCACGCCCCCACTTTCAGCCACCCCGTCAAGGCCCAACCCAACAAGGCCCCAAAACCCAGGCCCCCCGTAATCCTCCCCACCGCGTCCAACCAGGGCGCCATCTCCCGCATGGCTTTCGCAAAAGGCGACAATTTCTCCACAGTCTGCGCTTAGCAGCTTTTGTCAAAAACAAAAATGTCCTTTGAGGGTATTTTGTCTTGAGAAAGGGAGCGGGGGGCGGCGGCGGCAGAAGGCGAAAAAAAACGCCTGCTCATGAAAGCAGGCGTTTTTGTTTTCCCAAAAGAGCCTTTAAGGCACTGTGTCAGGGGGCCGGAGTCGGGGCATTCTTCCCGTCGGGGTATTTGAGGCCCTGTGGAATTTCCCGTTTAATAAACTGCGTGTTCGCCTTCATGGGGTCTCCCGCCACACTGGGGTCTGCCGCATAAATGACACCCTTGAAGGTGGGGTCTTTCAAGGCAATAATTCCTTGGCGCGAGTAGTCGATGGATTCACCCAGAATGCGGGCAGTCTCCTGCGGCGCATGGAAACCGATGGAGTTTTCGGCTTCGACAATGTCCAGGAAGAATTGGGCGCGGCGCTGCATATAGCGGGCGTTGTAGAGTTGCCCTTCGGTAACCCCGGAGCCGGGTTTCTTGGCGTCCACAACGGCGTCAATCAACTCCATGAGGGACTCCATGGCTCTGTGGCGAAGCGAGGTGGTTCTGTCTTGAATTTCCTCAATTCTGAATTTCAACTCCCCTTCTGTCCATTTGTGGCAACTTTGGCAGGCGCGGTTCAAATTCAGGACAGGGCTGCGCACCCAGTGGTCGCTGATTTTCATGGCGCCTTCACGCTTGTAGGGCATGTGGCAATCTGCGCAAGAGACACCGGAGCGCGCGTGAATGCCCTGGCTCCATATTTCAAACTCGGGGTGCTGAGCTTTGAGGAGTGGCGCATTGGTTTCTGCATGGAACCAGTCGCGGAAAGACATCCCTGCTTCATCCGCTTTGTCATAATGGTCCATCATGTTTTCCGGCTTTAAGCCATTGTGCCACGGGAAAACGACGGCCTTGTTTTTGCCGAAGTAGTATTCGACGTGGCATTGCGCGCAAACGTAGCTGCGCTTCTCGTTGGCGGAGGCATCCCTGTTCACATCATAATCCTCCTTGCCCTGGGTCTTCATATACGCCTTCAAACCATTCATCAGCGCCGGACGCGTAATGCGCAAGGACATGTCCGCAGGGTTGTGGCAGTCAATGCAGGTGATGGGGTGCGACACCTCGCCGCGGGCTTTGAAGTAGGGCATGTTGTTGAAGACTTCAAAACCTTTCATGATGTCTCCACCACCCATGCGCTTGAAGGCCACATAAGCGGAGGCGTGGCAATTCATGCAGTTGCCGAACTGGTCCACCACATCCTGGCGCCGAGTCATGGTCTGGTCATCCAACATATAGTGGTGGCCGCGCTCCTCTCTGAAGTCGACACCGAAGGCATAACCACGCCACATTCTTTGCAAACTCGCATCGTGGTTGATTTTTGAATAGGAAACCATCACACGGTCATCTCTGTGGCCCGGCCACTTCTTCTCCATGTCCTCCGGCTTCCATCGGTCTTTATCCAGAAGCTTCTCTTCATAGCTGCCACCGTATTTGGTGGGCACCATAATGGCGGTCTTCTTGTAATCATCATACTGCAAGGGGTAATTCTTCCCCCAAATTGCGGGGTCTTCCGTGTCGTCGTCTATCTCGACAACCCGGTTATAAACGGAAACTCTCTTTTCTGCCTTTTTTCCTGCAACGTCAGCCACCAGGAAGGCTCCAAGTCCTCCAGCCAACACCGCCACCAATGCGACAACAGCAAATAAACCTGCCCGGCTAGATTGTTCAGCCATGAGTTAACTCTCCTTGAAAACAGTCTTTTTGAAGCCTCATCTCTTTGTTCAACTCAATGTAAGTGGCCCACGGAACGATGGCACCTCACACAAGAAACCTCTTCCGACACCCCCGCATGCTCCTCCATATTCACAACAACGTCATAATGACAAGCCCGACATTGCGTTTCGAGCACTTGACGATTTGCGGGTGTAATTTGAATTCTATCTGGGAAATTCCCCGTCGTAAAAGCCATGGCATGGTTATAGCCATTGCGCGCTTTCACAAAATATTTTGCAACTTGACTGTGCGTTGGGGTGTGGCAGTCATTGCAACCGGCCACATGGTGGTGAGAGGATTTGCTCCAGTTGTCGTGATATTCATTCATCACATGGCAATTGTTACACGCACCGGAGTCATCTTTCAGATAGGAACCTCCTTCTGCATACACGAAAGTATAACTGCCAATCCCTACTGCCAATCCAACGGCTATTCCAGCTACGCCTACAAGCAAAGAAGATCGACCGACACTCATAGTGGAAAAGCATCCTAGCCATGAAATTGTAATTTTCTACAAAAAACAGAAGCGCTTCGTTTATTTTCCATAAATCATCGAAATTATAAGCTTAAATTTTTGAGGCTGCGCCTTAGGTTTCTCTCCTTTCTCTCAAAACTGCCGCTTGCTCTGTCGACAGGCCCGGGCTAGACGCAAAGCTTATGGAATTCCAAATTTCCACGGATGAATTGAAAAAAGCCCTCTCGAGGGCCCAAGGCGTCGTCGAGCGTAAGACGAGCATGCCCATTCTTTCACATGTGCTTCTCCAGGCAAAACCGCAACAGCTTTCTGTGACGGCCTTTGACTTGGACGTGGGCTTAACCAGTGACTTGCCGGCGCAGGTTTCCACCGCGGGAGCTGTCGCGCTCTCCGCGAAACATTTGCTGGACATTGTGCAAAATTTGCCAGAGGCCCAGGTTTCGTTTGTGAAGCAAGCCAACAACCATGTGGAAATCAACTCCGGCTCCGCCAACTACCGCCTGGTTGGACTGGCTGACGCGGAATTTCCGAAGCTGCCGGCCAAAGAGTCCGCCTCCTGGGTTTCCATTCCCGCCGTGGGCCTCCTGGAAATGATTCGCCACACCTCCTTCGCCATCTCCACGGATGAGACACGCTATAACTTAAACGGTGTCTTCTTTGAGCCCAGAGAGGACAACAAAGTGCGTATGGTGGCAACCGATGGGCACAGGCTCGCACTCATTGAGCGAGAGCTCGGCGCACAGCTTGCCTCCGCCTCAGGTGCCATTCTGCCGCGCAAGGGCCTCCTGGAGTTGCGCAAGCTGCTGGACGAAACTCCCGAAGCCGAAGTGCAGCTGGCCTTTGTCGACAACCTCTTCCTCTTTAAGCGGGCGGACTTGTCCATGCTGATGCGCCTTGTCGACGGACAATTCCCGGACTACCAGCGCGTCATTCCCAAACAACATACGCTGAAACTCTCTCTGCCGCGCATGCGCTTAAGCGAAGGCCTGAAGCGCATTGCTTTGTTGTCCACCGAAAAATCCAACGCTGTGCGTTTGACTTTTTCCCAAAACCTCCTGCGCATTTCCACGCAAAACCCGGACTTGGGTGAAGCGCGCGACGACATTTCTGTCGCTTATAAAGGCGAGGAGATGAACATTGGCTTCAACGCGCGCTACCTGCTGGACGTGCTTGGCGCCCTCTCCTGCGAAGAAATCTCCCTCTCCCTCGGAGATGAACACAGCCCCGCCCTCATCCAAGCCCCCGACGACGAAACCTATATCGCCGTCGTCATGCCCATGCGTGTCTAGACCGGTTTAAACCCAAACGAGGCGTCGCGTGAGGCTTCTGCACATTGGCTGCCGTCAGTTTCGAAACTTAAGCGACGTGCAGCTTCCACTGGCGCCCAAACTCACCGTCTTCCTCGGCAACAACGGCCAGGGAAAAACCAACCTCCTCGAAGCCGTCTTTTTCCTCACCACTCAAAAAACCTTGAGGGCCCAGCGCCTGGGAGAGCTGATTCAAAAAGGTGCCGCGTCCACGCGTGTTGCCCTGGACGTGGAATTGGGCGGCGCAAGACGCCATGTGGCTGTGCAACTGGACGCGCATTCCAGGCAGCTGTCGCTGGATGGTAAACGCGTGGCCCGGCTTGGCGAAGCGCTCGGCGCTCTGCCCACCGTCGCTTTTACTCCGGATGATGTGTGGGCCGTCAAAGGCTCCCCTCTCGCGCGCCGCCTCCTCCTGGACCGCTCCGCCTCCTCCCGCTTCCCCGCCTTCCATGCCGAAGCCCGCTCTTTTCAACGCAGCCTCAAGTCACGCAACAGGCTGCTTAAGGAGCGACGTCTGGAGCAGCTGGAGGTGTGGAGTGAAAGCCTCGCGAGGTGGGGTGCGCGTGTCTGGCTGAGGAGGCGACGCCTGCTTGAAGAAATGCGGCCGCGCCTGCAAACCGTTTTCGGTGAAATCGGCGCTGACTGGAGCGAGCTTCGCCTGCGCTATGCGCCACTGGGTGGTGCCAACTTTTTTCAAAATGCCAGCGAAGAAATGCTGGCTCAAACTTTTTTGCAGCAACTCAAAGACAGGCAGCCGCATGACGTGGAGCGCGGCTTCACCACCGAGGGGCCGCATACGGATGATTTGGAAATCAGCCTGGGCGAGTTGGGCGCGCGCGCTTTTGCTTCGCAAGGCCAAACCCGCGCCTTCGCACTGGCATGGAAGGTGGCGGAGGTGGACAACCTCAAAGAGCGACTGGGCACCACACCGGCCTTGTTGCTTGACGACGTGTCAAGCGAGTTGGACCCACAGCGCAATGCTTTTTTGATGGACTTCGTGGCCCAAAGCCAAATTCAGGTGCTGCTGACCACCACCTCGGCCAGTCTCGTGCAAAGCGCTGCCTCAGGCGACTGCCTCTGGTACCGGGTAGAAAACGGCAGCTTCACCACCATGGACTGCTTCCGTGCAAACCTGGGGGCTTAACAACTACCGCGTCAACAAACGGGTGCGGAGGTTTTCAAGCTGGCCTTTGAGAGAGCCGTCAAACAGCATGTTGCCCACTTGAATGGAGATGCCGCCAATGAGGGACTTGTCAACCACTGTTTCCAGCAGCAAGGCTTTCTGGGTTTTTTCTTCAAGGGCCTGCTGGAGGGCTTTGGTTTGTGAAAGCGACAGGGGGCGGGCGACAGACAGTTTTCCGCGCATGCGGTTTTTTCGAAGGTCAGCCAGGCCGTGCAGAATGCGGATGATGGTGTCCAAAAACACCAGGCGACCACGTCGGGCCAAAAGCCGCATGAAGTTGGCGACATAAGGAAGGACACCCGAAGTGGAGCGCAAGAGGCTTTCCATGAAGGCTTCTTGCTGGCTGCATGAGAAGTGGGGGCTTTTGAGCAACTCCACAAGCCCGGGCGTCCCTGCGAAGGCCCGGGAAAAAGCCTCCAGCTGCAAGAGAACCACATCGACGTCTTTGCCAACCACATCCAAAAGCGCGCGGGCCCAGCGCCGCGAAACGGAAATGTTCCACATGTTCCGGCACCTAACATGCCAAAGCCTTGCAGGAAAGCACCAATTGCACCTTCAAGGCATGGTGCTCAAAAGCCATTGTGTTCAAAAGACTTTAAGTTTTGAAAACAAAATATTTTCATGCCTGCCTGGAGCTTTTTGAAAAAGCGAAAGAGAAGCAAACATTTGGAGGGCCTTCCCGCCACAGGCCCAGCAACAAGGTTGAAAACCCGGCTTTGGAGGACTAAGCCTGCATGGGCCAAACCACAAAAGGCCGCAAAAAGTCGCGCCAACAAGAAGGGGGGCGCTAGAAAATAAACATGCCGAAGCATGAGAGAGACTCTGAAGAAAACTCAAGGCGTCGCCATCGCGTGGTGTTCAACTCCATTGTTGCCAGCACCCTGGCGTTGATATTCAGCGTGGTTGTCCTTTGGTTTTTCAAGCAGTGGGGCGTTGCGTTGATGATGTCGATTATCGCCCTGGGAAATATGACTTGGCTGGTGTTGTTTCACCAAGGGCTGCAGGAGCAGGCGCGCGTGGGTTTTTTTATCATGTCCACGTGCATCATCTCCGCATCGGCCATTTTGTTGGGTTATGAGGCACATGCGCAGATAGGGTTCATAGGGCAAATTCCCTTGGCTTTCATATGCTCTTTCCCTCACGAGAAGCATCGACGGTTTTGGATGTTGCTTGTGCCGGTGGTGCTGCTGGTTGTGTATCTCCTCGCTGCGAAATTTGTGCTCTGGCAACCCTTCGTAGAGCCGGACGTGTGCCAGACTTTGGCCATTATTTTTTATGCGGCGGTGGCTTTTGACACCTTCAACCGCGTCTGGTTTTTGGCCACCTCCAACCAACTGACTGAAAACCGTCTGGCAGAAGCACGGGACAGTGCGCTGAGTGCAAGCAAGGCCAAGAGTCAATTTTTGGCCAACATGTCTCATGAAATTCGCACGCCCTTAAATGGCATGCTGGGAATGGCGGAGCTGGCTTTGAGGGGACGCTCTCTTTCTGCTGAGCAAACGGAATACCTGCGTGCCATTCTCTCTTCAGGCAAAGCCTTGTTGCATGTCATCAGCGACATTTTGGATGTTTCCCGGGTGGAGGCGGGGAAGCTGGAGCTGGAGAATGCACCTTTTAGTGTGGAGGAGGCTGCTTTTAATGCGGCCCATATGCTGGCAACGCGTGCTGCCGAGAAGGGCCTGGAATTTTTCGTGGAAGTCACGCCCGAAGTGCCTGTGTATATTATGGGGGACGTGTCTCGTTTCCGGCAGGTTTTCATTAACCTGGTTGGCAATGCCATCAAATTCACCTCTCAGGGGGAGATTGATGTGGTGGTGGATTATGAAGGCGTTGACCGGCTGCATTTGACGGTGAAAGACACAGGCCCCGGCATTCCAACAAGCAAACAGTCGCGGGTGTTTGAAGCCTTCCACCAGGTGGATGCTTCGAGTGTACGCCAGCACAGCGGAACAGGGCTGGGGTTAACCATTGTGAAGCAACTGGCGACACTCATGCAAGGGACTGTTTGGTTTGAAAGCACAGAAGGCCAGGGCTCCACTTTTCATTTTGTGGCGAAAATGCCGAAGGTGAAAAGCGGAGAGACGGTGGACGGTGCGTGCCTGGTAACGGATGCCAAAGTCCTGGTGGTATGCGAAAACAAGCGCAGCCGGGAAGTGCTTTGCAGTCAGATAAAAAACATGGGCGCCAAAATATTTGATGGCAGCATAGAGCAGTTGAAACAAAGCAACCTCATCATGGATGTTGCGCTTGTGGACTTGGATGAAAATGCAAACCGGCTGGAAGTCGCACGAAGCCTTGTCGCCTCCAAAAAAGTCCGCGCGTGTGCATTGCTGGCATTTCCTTCTCCCAAAGTGCCTCTGGAAGAGGAGCTCAAAGATGCGGGCATTTTGCGTGTCCTGCTTAAGCCCGTCAACCCTTTGGACTTAAGAAGGTTTCTGGTGAAGGCGCCGAACTTCAAAAACAAGCAGGCACCTGCTCCGGTGGTGTCGCCGGCTTCTCGAAAATTGCGCGTTCTGCTGGCGGAAGACAACGAGATGAACACCTTGTTGATGCGGCGTTTGCTGGAGCGGTTGGGGCACGAGGTGATTCACGTCGGCAACGGTGTGCGCGCGCTTGAAGTGCTTGGCAAAGAAAAGGTGGATGTGGTGTTGATGGACATACAGATGCCTGAAATGGACGGATTTGAGGCCACACAACGCATTCGCATGGAAGAAAAAGGCACGGAGCGTCACTTGCCCATTGTGGCACTCACCGCCAATGCCATGGCAGGGGATGACAGACGCTGCCTGGAGACAGGCATGGACGCCTATTTGTCAAAACCCGTTGAGTTTGCAAAACTCGAAGCCCTGCTCGAAAAAATTGCCTCAGGCCGCTTTAAGCCCGTGCCCGCTTCTCCGGACGCACAACCCCATGTCTAAACGGTTTAGGTTTTGGGCAGGGTGACACCTGTTTGTCCTTGGTATTTGCCCTGACGCTCTTTGTAGCTGGTTTTGCAGACTTCGTCGGCCTGGAAAAAAAGCAGCTGCGCGACACCTTCGTCGGCATAAATGCGCGCAGGCAACGGCGTCGTGTTTGAAAATTCCAGCGTGACATGCCCTTCCCATTCAGGCTCCAGCGGCGTGACGTTGACAATAATTCCACAGCGCGCATAGGTGGATTTTCCGAGGCAAATGACAAGCACGTCACGAGGAATGCGGAAATATTCAACGGTGCGCGCGAGGGCGAAGGAGTTGGGCGGAATAATGCATTCGCTGGCGCAGACGTCGACAAAACTCCGCACATCAAAAACCTTCGGGTCCACAATGGTGCTGTTGATGTTGGTGAAGACTTTAAATTCGTTGGCGCAGCGAACGTCATAACCATAGCTGGAAGTGCCATAGGAGATGAGCTTCTGCTTGCCGGAGGTGCTGAGCAAATGAGGCTCAAATGGTTCAATCATTTTGTGCTCTGCCACTTTTCTGCGAATCCATTCGTCGCACTTAATGCTCACGTTTTGCTCCTTCCGTTATGGAAACAGCGGAATGTTGCATATTTTCCAAAAACTTTCCAAAACGAAATGACTAACAACTTCAGGTTCAACGGTGTGTCTGTTATTTTTGGAACCCTACGGCTTGGGGGCAACGCTCAACGCATATATTTTTCGGGCTCGTCGGCTAAATATGAATCCATATGCACCCTCCAAAGCGCGGATGTCTTTCGAATGCTTGAGCATGGGTGTTGGTGTCGCAGGCCCACGTCATAATCTTTCCATGAAAACACGGATGTCAGGTCAGGTATGTTGTCATCGAAACACGCATCCTGTCAGGAAGACTCGCATGTTACCATCTGGACATATCCGATGATTGGGATTATGGGGGCACAGTGTTGTTATTGAGATAGAGTATTGTTATTGGAATAGGGTGAAACAATGGGAATGATTGAGCTGGAAGATATGGAATTTTTTGCTCGCCATGGCTGCTTTCCGGAGGAGCATACGGTTGGCAATATGTTTCGTGTGGACTTGTGCATTGAAGCGGATTTGAGCCGGGCAGCCCAAAGCGACAGGCTGGAAGACGCCATCAACTACCAACATGTTTATGCCATTGTGAAAAGGGAGATGGAGAAACCTTCGCGTTTGTTGGAGCACCTGTGTGAAAAAATTCTTTGTGCACTCTATGCGCAGTTGAAGGACATTCAAAAAGTGACGGTGAAGGTTTCAAAAAAACATCCACCCATCGGCGGTAAAGTGGGGCAGTGCAGTGTTGTTTTGACGCGTTAGCACCCCCTTCTCCCTGTGGGCTCCCCCCTCACCTGCCCCTTCTCCTTCTCATGTCTCAATGAATTTTTACCGGCATGGACTTTTGTCGGGGTTTTTATTTTGTGTATATTTTGGTTGCATTTTTATGTGTTGTGTTTGAGACTAACAACAGTGTCTTTGTGTGTGTTGAAGTCTTGTTTAAGTTTTTAATTAAAACCAAGCGCTGCGTTTGGTGGCCGATAAAAACACAGTGGAGAATATATATGTCTATAGAAAAAGCCATCCGCAATATGATTCGGGCGGAGATGGATAAACGTTTGGAGCCATTGGAGAGAGCGACGCGTGCTTTGGAATCTCAAGCAGGCATTGTCAACAGACTTGCCGGTTTGTTTGGCGGTCCGGGCCTCAATCTCAAGCGTGGTGTGGTTGGCAGGCCGCGCAAACAAAAAGCAGCCAAAGGCGCAGAGAAGGGTTCGGACGCTGGGCGAAGTTGTGCCATCATCACCTGCACTCGCGCTGCGCGCAGCAAAGGCTATTGCGCAGCTCACTACCAGAAATTTCGCATGCTGGCACGCACAGGCCGTTTGCCGAGCGCCTGGGTAGAGCATGCCAACCCAAGCTCCGTGGAAGACGTTTTGTTGCCCCGCGGCCGTGCGGGTGCGCGCGCTCTGGCAGAGTCCCGCGGGTAGAAGCAGAGCGCCAGCGGCACCCACCGTTGTTTCAGCCCCGTCAACGCCCGGCGGCTTGTGTCATTTCTGCAAGCCACTCCAGCGTCCTTCGCACAGTCTCGTCATGCCAGAGGCTTTCAACGTCTGCCTCCATTCGGCAAGTCCAATTGTGCATGCCCACCGTCCCGGGCGTGTTGATGCGGGTTTCCTTCGCGAAAATGTCAAACCATGGAAAATTGCAATAGCGGCTTTTGGCATTCAGCGCGGCGCGAATGAGAGCGCCGTGCAAAGCATGGCTTAATTCAGGCTCGGGAGACTGGCCATGCAACTCGGGAATCCCCGCAATCATCGCCTGTCTTTCCCAATGCTGACAGCTTTGCCAGAATGTTTTGAGGCTTTCTGTGTCGTGTGTCCCTGTCGTCACCAGGGAAGTTTCAGGGTAGTGGTGGGGGTTCTGGTAAGCGCCGTCATAGCGCGCCCAACGCATGACTCTGTAGCCGGGAATTTCCATCTCCTTCAGGCAATGGTGCACAAAACCGGGAATGACACCCAAGTCCTCAGCAATGAGTTCGCTTTCCTGGGAAAGCACCTCAAAATTTTGCCTTCCAAGCGTTGTTTGTCTGGCTTCTTCGGGTGGAATAAATTGCCCATAGGCACAACCGTCCAACCTCACCCATTGGCGAAAATAACCCACGGCATGGTCCACGCGTTTGGTGTGAAACAGCAAAGAAGCATAGCGCCCTCGCTCCCGCATCCACGCATAGCCGGTGGCCTGGTGCACTTCAAAATCAAAATAAGGCAAACCCCAGTTTTGGCCTTCAGCGGCAAAGTCGTCCGGAGGCGCCCCCAAATTTCCATTGCGCAAAAACAGCCGTGGGTGCACCCACGCGTCGCAGCTGTTGTGGGCGACAATAAAAGGCTCATCTCCGCACAGGAGAATGCCAAGCGCTTCGGCCTGGGCTTTTATTTTCGCCCATTGCTTGTGGGCCACCCATTGCTTCCACATGAAAAAAGAGCGCTGCGCCCAAAGGCGGTTGCGCGCCTGCGCCAAAGCGCGGCCCTCGCGTGTGGCCAACGCCGTCGGCCATTCCCACCAGGGCTTTTTTTGCTCCAACGCCAAAGCGGTAAACAAAGCCAAGTCTTCAAGCCAGTGGGCTTGTTGTTGGCAAAACAAAGCGAAGGCGGTTTTTTCTTCAATGCCAGCATGCTGACAAAAATAAATCCAAGCCCTGTGCAAGGCGGTTTCTTTCAGCTGGGCAACCAGAGGGTAGAGAATGTGCGCGCTCGCTTTGGCCTCCTCCAGCCAACACAACTCCTCCTCCCCCTCAAGTGTGGCTCCAGGCAAAGCCTGGGTGTCAATAAAAAGGGGGTTGAGTCCAAAAGCGCCCAGCGTGGAATAGGGGCTTGCGTCTCTGGGCATGGTGGGCAAAAGCGGAAGCAACATCCACATGCGCTGCCTGGCTTTCGCCAAGGTGTCCAAAAAAAGCGAAGCCGCACCAAAATCCCCCACACCCAAATCCGCTTTGCTTCGCAAAGAAAAAAGAGGCATCAACACGCCGGAAAGTCGAAAATGCATGAGAGTCAAAAAACGAAACTGGAAAACTGCGAAGAAAAAGAGAAGAAGCCCCTCCTGGCCGTTCTCACTTGCCCGGGTTTTTGTCAAGCAATGCAGAAAAGCTTTTTGTGTGGCTATAACTCAAAAGCCCATGGGCTGCTCCAAATTCAGACGGAAAGTTTCGGTTGTCCTCAGGGAGTCGGAGGGGGAGTTTCATGGAGGGCGGGGGCGTGCAGGGCGTGCAAGGCGTTCGGGGGCGGGGGAGTTGCCCAGCCATGCAGCCAATTGCCCAAGTACCGGCAGTAAAGCGGGCCCGGGTTGAAGCAGGCCTTTGTCGGGTGCGCTTATCCACCGGGCTTCGCGCAGGCCGGGCAGGTTTTGCAGCTGGTTTTTGCCCTCGTGTATTTCGGCCGCGTCAATGACGACGTCGGGTTTTTGGCGCAGCAGCATTTCCAGGGAAACCACCGGGTAGGGGGTTGGGGCGCGCGGGACGACGTTTTCTCCGCCGGCTTCCCAAATTAACTCGTCGGCGAAACTGCCTGGCCCTGCGGCAATGGTGGGGGAAAGTCCAATCAGCAGCAAAACGCGGGGGCGTTTTTGCGGTGCGGCCGCCCTCAGTTTTTGGCGGAGGTTTTCAAAGGACACAAGCCACTGCTGGGCTTTGTCCTGCGCTTGAAGCAAGTCCCCAAGCAAAGCCATGGCCTCGCATACGTCCTTTGTGGTGGTGAGGGAGAAGGCAAGCACAAAAATGCCCTGCGTTGCCAGGCGGCGCAGGGCGGTTTCGTTGCCGGGGGCTTTTTGCGCCAGCACCACGTCCGGCCGAAGGCGCAGGAGGGTTTCTAAGGCCACATCCGAAAACCCTCCGGCCCTGGGCAGGTGCTGGAGGGAAGGTGCTTCGTCAAAGCGCGAAATGGCCACCAGCTTCTCTTGGGCGCCCAAAAGCACGACAGACTGCGTCAGCGAAGGTGCCAGGCTGGCAATGCGCTGTATGGGCGAGGTGGGCGTGGGGCCAAGGCTTTGGACGGAGCCCAGAGAAAGCAGCAGGCCGCATGCAATGAAAAAACCCGTCATGGCTTCGGCTTCGGCTTCAGCCACAGGGCCTGGACACTTGTCCACCCGCCGCTCGGCGGACAGGTTTCTATGGGGCCACCCTCTGCTCCACCTTCTCCGCGCAACAAGCGCAATTTTTGCCCAAACGTGGAGAAGAGGTAGACGTCGCCGTCGGCCGCATTGCCCACCCACAACTCGTCGCATTTAAAAGCCAGGGCGCCCGGCGTAAAGCCGGGGGGTGCGGCCCACATGTCTTTGACTTTGTCGCCTTCCAGCAGGGCGAGGCCCGTAATTCCCGGCGTCCCTACATAGTCCCCCGCGCAGCTGGCCACAAGCAGCCTGCCGTTGGAAGCCAGCGAGGTGACGTTTCTGCAGTTGTCTCCCAGGGAGAGGGTGGAGGAGGAGAGGGTTTTTGCGTCCACCTTCGCAATCATTCCGGGGCCTGCTGGGTGGAGGCTTTCTTTGTCGAGGTTGTTTAAGGCCACATAGAGGGCGCCTTGGTGGGCCACCACGTCATAAGGCAGGGGGAGCGGCTCTTTCCCCGGGTAGGGTTGCAAGTCGAGGCGGGTGAAGTCGGCTTCACCTGAAAGCGTGGGGGCGGCGGGGTTGGAGAGGCTGACGCGGACGAGGCGTTGTCCCGCATCGGTTTCCCCATTAGCGAGGTCGCCAAAAAGCGGCACAAAACCCTGGTTACCCACAATGGCCAAGGCCTGGGGCACGGTATTGGGCCCGAAGTACAACTCCCCGACGGTTTCCCACGGGCCGTTGGCTTTGTTGCGGGTATCCACAATTTGCAGCGTGTTGCTGTCGGCATTGACGACATAAATATGGGAGCCGTATACGGAGAGGTGGATGGGGTTTTTCCCTGTGCTGACAGCAACCCTGCTGTCCGTTTCGCCCAAGGGCTGGAGGTTTTGGGCATTCATCCGCAAAAGCTGCTCAGCACCGTAGTCCGCGCACAGCAACACCTCTCCCTTGCCGCTTAAAGCCTGGGGGCCGGCCCCCACCAAGGCCAACTCCACCTGGCTTCGTGTGGCGGAAGACAAAACCGCGACGTGTCCTGTCTGGAGGCAGGCGGCATAAACGCGGCTTTCCCGGTTGCAGTCCAGGCATTCTCCCTCCGCGCAATGCTGGTTGGCGCTGCAGGCCATTTTGCAAGCGCCGCAATGTTGGTTGTCGTTTTCCACCAGCACACAGTTGCCGCTACACATACGGCTGCCCGAAATGCAGGAAGAGCTGTCCTCTTCCACAAGGACACAGGTGTCTCCCTGCAGCACCGTACGCGGCGGACAAGGCGGGTTGTCCTTGCAGGCAAACAAACCAATGGTGGCGCAGGTAAGCAGGGCGAGAAAAACACAGCGGCGAAAGTTGGGTTGAGTCATAGCTGCTCCAGGGGAAGGTGAGGCGGTTGAGAAAAAGGGGAAGTAGAAGAAGCGGAGGAGAAGGAGGAGGAAGAAGAAGAGGAGGAGAAGGCGGAACCCCCCTCCCCCCCCCTCCCCTTCTGTGCCTTGTCCAGGCTGAGAGAGAGGCTGCAAAAAACCCCCAGCGGCGGCAGCGGGTAGCCGGCCATGTCCTGGCTGTGGGTATTCAGCAGGTTTTTGAAGCTGAGGCTCAGCTGCAGGCCGGGGTTTTGGGGCCACTGGCTTTTGAGGCCCGCATTCAGCAGGCTACGTGCAGCCCAGTAGAGGTTGGCGTAGCTGTTGCGCGTCTGCGTGGACTGGAAATGCCACTCCACAAAGGCAGAAAGCCACAAGGGGCCGGCTTCGGCGCGTACAAAAAGCTGGTGCTGGGGGCGGTAGGGCAGGGGCTTGCCTTTGTAGCGTGCGTCGCGCTGCAGGTTTTGGCTCTTCATCCATGTATAGGCCATTTCCAGTTGCAGCCAGGGTAAGGGGGCAAAAAAAGCCTCCATTTCCACGCCGTGGGTTTGGGCGCGGCCCAGGTTAAAGGGCTTGAGGGCAAAAGGGGGCAAATATTCCCAAACAATCAGGTTTTCAAAACGGTTTGCAAAACCGCTGAGGGAGGTACGCAGCTGCTCCCCCTCCCACGCCACCCCCGCGTCCACAACCCAGGCGCTTTCGGCCTTTAAGTCCGGGTTGGGCCGCACCTGGCCCTGCTCTATATGCAACTCGAAAAAGCTGGGTATACGAAAACTTCGGCCCGCATTGGCCGCAAGTGAAAAACCCCCGGGCAAAAGCCAGAGGCTGCCCAGCTTGGCCGAAGGTTTTGCAAAATGCCCCGCCTTGTCAACGCGTATAAGCCCGTTGAGGGCCCACCTCTCCTGAAGCAACCAGGCCTCGCCACCCAGCATGGCCCCAAGCGCAAAACGCTCAGCTACACTTTTGTCCAAAGTCGAAGTAGCCCGGAGTTTCTCATAGCGGAAACTGCCTTGCGCAAACACGGCATGTGGCCCGCTCTCCCAGCTTAAGTCCGCGGACACGTCCGCGCTGTTGTCGCGCTGCTTAAGCCCCGCGCCGAAGCTGCCGCCTTCCAGCGAGAGGCTGCCTGTGTGCGTGGCAGCGGACAGTTTGAGGGCGAAGGGGCTTTGGGGGCTGCCCAGCGGGCCCTGGGCGCGAAGCAGGGCGTGCAGGTTTTCGCCGCGCTGGCGTATGCTGGGGCTGGGGTTGTCGACGGTGCCTGCCAGGCCGCGGTTTTGGAAGCCCGCATGTGTCCAGGCTTCCAGCTGCCATGTGTGCAGGGGCAGCGCGTAGTGCAGCAGCGTGTCCACTTTGTTGGCGTCGTTGTTTTTACGTTTTAAGGAAATGAAGGTGTCCCGGGGGAGGTTGGGGGTGGGGTCGAAGCGGTAAGCGAAGTGTCCGTCGCTGTGCATGGCCTGTACCCAGGCGGTTAAGTGGCCACCTGCCGCCTCTCCTCCGCCTCCCACCACACCGCGTACACTGCCGAAGCTTCCCCCCAGCAATTCCACAAAAAGGCGCTCCTCCCGCTTTTTGGAAAGGCCAAACACCAGCGCGCCGGCCATAGCGCCCGGGCCAAAACGTGCGGCGGCCGCTCCGCGCAGCAGGGTTGCGGACTCCAGCAAAGCCATGGGCAAAAGCGCCAAGTCCACCCCCTCGCCCCTGCGGCCCCAGGACATGCCGTCCACCAGTACCGCAACCGCATTGCTGGCCCCGCCGCGCACCGAGAGGCGCTGCAGTTGCCCCATGCCGCCACTTTCCGCCACGTGTACGCCCGGGGTTTTGGACAAAAGCTCCCTCGCCTGCCCCCCCTCCTGCCTCACCGGGGAAATGGCCGAGGTTTTGGAGGAGGCGCTGCTGTCCGCTTCCACAGGAGAAGCGGAAGGGGGAGGAAGCGGCACATGTATGGGCGCCAACTCGCCCACTTCGGCCGAGTTTGTCGCCTGTTGTCCCAAAACAAAACCTAAAACCCACCAATACATGCTGCCCTCTGCTCTCTTCCGCGAAGAGAGAAGGCTTTCGCGCCTTAATGGCGCACCTTCAGGCAGGTTTCCTGGCTTCCAAGCACTACAGCGGGTGTTGAAACCTTCCCACGCCAAAGGCGCAGTGGCAAAACCAACAACCCCCGCCCGGCCATGCCGGCTTGGTTACAGTGGCGGGACCGCGCCGGACTTCCACCGGCTTCCCTTTTTTCCTCCATGGAACCTCAAGGCGGAATTGGTTTTAGGCCTTGGAAAGGCCACTTGTCAAGCTGCGAATTTTGTGTTTTATGGGGGCCATTAAGCGGTTTTGGGTTTGTGCTGCCAAAGGAGCGTGTATGCGGGGAGTGTCAACATGGGTTGTGGTGTTGTTTTTTGGGTGTTTTTTGGGGTTTGGCTGCTCGACACCTTCGTCGGTTTGCAAGGAAATTGCGGTGGCGACATGTGCGCGGGCCAAGGAATGCGGCCTGGCGCAGGCCCAGAATGCCTCGGCCTGCGAGGAGCAGGAAATTCACCGCATGGACTGTAAAATAAAAACAGAAGACTCCCTTTGTGTGCCCGGCGAAGTTTTTAAGGCAGGCGACATGGACAGCTGCCTGAGGGACATTTCCCACCTGGACTGTGAAGCCATTCTGGCCAACAGCAAGGACACGGTGCTTTCAAAAGCGCCTCCTTCTGCGCCTGTAAGTTGTAATTTTTGCATGAAGAAGGGGGAGTGAGGGGGGGTGAATGGGTGTCGGAGAAGGGGTTTTGTTGCCCTCCGGGCGGGGGTGTCTTGTCGCCGTGGCGAAGCTGCGCTTTCGTTTTTTTGGGCGCTGCTCACCTTCGGTGAGTCACTTTTTTTTTGACGGCAAAAAAAAAAGTCCACCTTGCGCGCACACACATTGCCTTGAAGCACAAAAAAACTGCGCAAGGTTCCCAGCGCCGCACGCACAACAATTCAAAACACCAACAAAACAGGCGCGTCGGGACAAAAAAAAAGCCGCCCTGCCGGGGGCTTTTTGCACAGGAGTAAGTCCCCTTCACTCTTTCCTCAAACTCCAGCCCTTCACCGGGGCCCCTATCTTGCCCTGCCACCCTGTAACCCAGCTGGGCGCCCTTAACCCATAGCTTCCCTGCTGCCAAGTTTGATAATGCTGGAGGTGCGGCATAAACAACACCGCGCAGAACAACCACGCCGTTGTGGGGCGCTCCGCCCCCTACACCCCCCGGTAAAGCCCCACCCTGCGGACGCACTGCCCCTCCCC
>Ga0209737_10000833_pt1 | contig 23699 bp, 21 predicted proteins | sample TergutCu122P3_FD_187284 | JGI IMG/M metagenome (GOLD analysis project Ga0209737, IMG submission 187284) | Cubitermes ugandensis P3 segment gut microbial communities from Kakamega Forest, Kenya - Cu122 P3 (SPAdes) (version 2) | ecosystem: Host-associated > Arthropoda: Insects > Digestive system... | reverse complement strand
ACAAAGACTCAGAAACAACAGAAAAACTACCCACCCAAAAACCATACGGCTCCTTGTGATAATTTATTGCCAACACCAAATTACCATCCACACCAACAACACCCCTCACATCCGAAGCATCCACATTCAAATTTAGAGATAAAGAAGACTCAACCCCCAACATACACTCAGAGTAAGGTTTAGACCACAAAACCTCACCAGAAACATCCACACCCAACACCCCCAAACGACTTAACACTAAATACGAACCATCCTTACCCTGACCCACAACCTTAACAAACCGCATATCAACATACTGTTTTTGCCACTGCACATCCCCCTCACAATCAACCTTAACAACCCAAGACCCATCACTAGAAAGAGCCCCAATAAGCAAAAAACCTCCATCATTAACCTGAAACAACTGAGTAAAACCCAAATCATAAAACCCAGACGGCTCACAAACATAATTTTTACTCCAAACCATTTCACCATCTGCACCCAACTTTGCAAACCAAAGACCCCTACCACAAACACCAGCAACATAACAACCACCCCAACCATCCAACAACACAGCACCTACAGAAACATCCTCACCCGTTTCACTAACAAACGTTTTTTGCCCAACCAACTTCCCCGTCACATCATACATAACAAACTCAAACCTACTACAAAAACCCACCCCATCACCCTCCTTACGATAAGCACACATTATATAATTATCATCTTCTGTTACAGTAGACCCTACGATACGTTGTTCCGGTTGCAAATTAACCACACGTTCCCATTCACAATTACCCTGAGAATCCATTTTCAATAAAGACCAACCGCCCCCAAGAAAACTTGGGTGTGAATGTGATATATAGTAACCTAAATCCGATGTTACCCTCACCTGACTTGGACCATATGTTAGCTTAATGGTATTTAGCCAGTCTACCTCCCCAACATTATTAATTTTCATATAAACCTCTGGTCCATACTGATAAGTTGTACCACTGCTAGGGAGTACATAGGGTATCCTGTATAAACCCTGAAGTATAAACGTTCCATCTTGCATCGGAGTCAGTGAAGAAGCAGTACAATTAGCATAAGTATTACTCCATTGAAGCTTTAACGGCGAAGCTTTAGCTAAAACAGGACCAGAGTCAACAACCAACAAAAACCCAAAACTCAACAATATAAAAACAATCACGCAAACATTTAACTTGATAAACTTTAACCTAAACATCAAAAATAACTCTCAACCCAAATACATAAACATATAGCACAGCATACATCAAACAACTAAACACAAAAAAGAAGAAAAAGAAAAACAGAAACAGAAACACACACCAACAACAAAATATACTAAGGTCTTCGGCTCCTTCTCTGTCACCGAATGAGAACTCTCTTTTCGCCTCAACCGGTCATCGACCATAAAATTACTAATTATTTCAACACATGTTGCAATACATTATATTATAACTATTTGAAGTCTATTTTTTTATGAAATGAACATTTTTTACTTTTATTTTGTTTTTTAGACAATAGTTATGTGTAAAAGAGTGTTTTGAACATAAAACAGTCAAGTTAGAAATATCTTGAAAGGCGTTACTGCTGATATTTGTTACACTATCAGGAATTGTTATGTTCTTTAGTTTTTTACAGAATGCAAAAAGGTCTTCCTCAAGGCTTGTCACACCAGGTGGTATGGAGATTTTTTTAAGGGATTTACATTGGCGGAAGGCAGATTTACCAATACTTGTCACACTTTTTGGAAGGTTTATGTTTTTCAAGTTTTCACAACCTTCAAACGCAAATTCACCAATATGTGTCACACCATCAGGAAGAGTTATGCTTTTTAATTTTTTACATCCCGAAAAAGTATCTCTATCAATATGCACTACACCCTCAGGGATTGCTATACTTGATAATTCAATACATTGGCGAAAAGCAGATTTACCAATACTTGCTACACTCTTAGGTATGGTTATATTTTTTAATTTTTCACAACCTTCAAATGCAGACTCATCAATATGCACTAAACCATTAGAAATCGTTATGCTTTTTAATTTTTTACATCCCGAAAAGCTAGCCCTATTAATACGTGTTACACCATTAGGAAGAGTTATACTTGATAATTCTTTACATTGATAAAAAGTAAATTCACCAATACGCACCACACTCTTAGGTATTGTTACATTTTTTAATTTTTCACAACCAAAAAATGCAAACTCACCAATATACATCACGCTATTGGGAAGGGTGTATGAGCTTTTTTTAATACCCGCAGGATAACAGGTTAGAGTTGTCTTGTTTTTATCAAACAATATGCCATTTGTTGCAAATAGACCCCCCTTTGTTGAGGTATAATGGGGATTTTTTTCGCTAACAATTATAGCAGATAATTTTGTACATCCACAAAAGGCAGTGCCATTAATACTAGTTATACCACTATGGATTGTTACACGTTCCAAATCTGCACGTGAGCGAAAAGCGTAGGAGCCAATTTCATTGTATATAGGTGGAATAATTACGTGTGAACCAGTAAGATTCTTTGCTTCATCTTCAGTTAATATTTTGATATGCTCAACAACACCACTACCACTATTAGCGGTATTTGAGATTTGTTGAATATTTGCTACATTTGTAGGGGGCAGGGTTTTTGTGTTTGTGTTTATTGGCATTACGTTTATGTTATTTTTTAGACAGTAATTATACATAGGAGAAAATTTTGTGCAAGAAACGGTTACTTTGGTGTACTCAAATATGTTGTTGCCGATTTTTGTTACACTATCAGGGATGGTTATATTTGCTATTTTTGTACAACCAGCAAATGCTCTCTCACCGATGATGGTTACACTATTTGGAATTATTAGGCGGGTTAATGCTTTGCAATTAGAAAAGGTGAACCTGCGAATTCGAATTATAGTATTTGGGAGTACTAGTTTTGTTAGTCCTGTACCATAGAATGCGGACTCACCAATACTTGTTACATTATTTGGAATTTGTATGGTTGTTAATTTTTTACGGTTATAGAACGCTCTATCGGCGATGTGTATTACACTTAGAGGAATAATGTATGCACTACGCTTAATGCCAGCAGGGTAATACAGAAGGGCAGTTTTAGATTTATTAAATAGTACACCATCCTGTGATGAGAAATGTTTGTTTTTCTCACTGACATTTATAGCGGATAGATTTTCGCATAGCATAAAGGAGCTTTTGCTGATGTAGGCTATATTGTCTGAGAGGTTTATACTTGCTAGTTTTCTACAGTTGTAGAAAGCTTCTTTGCTTATGCGTACTACGCTATTTGGGATTGTTATACTCTCAAGATTTGTGCGAGCAAAAAAAGCGTGGTAACCTATTTCAGTGTAACCCTCAGGGACAGTAATACGTGTACCAGTAAGTTTCTTTGCCGCTTCTTCAGTTAACACTTTAACAGAACCCATAGTGTTTATAGTTTGAGAGCTGTTTGCTACAATTATAGCCGGGGTTAGTTTGATATTTACGTGCGGTTTTATATTAACTGCTGAAACGGGCTTTATGCCGATAATTGCGGAGAGAGCATTTACAGCAAATATTGCAACTTCATCATTATAGGTGCGTTTTAGCAGGTCTATATAGTATTTTTGTATTTTTTCAGGGCTATCTTTGTGTTGGGTTAATTCGTCATAAGCATGCTCATCTATGGCATGCGTAAATGCAGTAATTTTTCCTTTACAGGCAGCATATTTTACTTCACCAATGAGGAGGTCTTTTAGAATGTTGTTTAACCGTTTTTTATCAGTAAATACTGCATCACCATACAGTTCTTTTACGTTAAGTAAAACACTAATAATTTTGTCATCCAACAGGCTATAGCACCTCATCGTGGCAGTTTATGCTTTTAAATATAATTACACAAATCAGAAGGTATTAAATATTTTTATAAACCTTAGTGTGTCAATTAAATGCATTATTATTAGGTACTGTGAGGATATGTATGAAAGACTTTGAAGCAGGAGCAAAAATTCCACTAGAATTTAGTGGCGATGCAACAATTATCAGTCGTCTGGGTAGTGGCGGTCAAGGCACAGTTTACAAGGTTTCTTTGAATGGTAAAGATTATGCTCTAAAATGGTATCATCCTAAGGGGATTAAAAATCATGAAAAATTTAGAGGCAACTTGAGGACTAATATTAAGAAAGGTACACCTGACAAAAAGTTTTTGTGGCCGCTGTACCTTACTGAAAAATTGGAGGATAGTTTTGGTTATGTTATGGATTTACGTCCAAGTGGCTTTTCAGAGTTTGCAGATATACTTAATGCTAAAGATAAAAATGGCAATAAAGTTGCATTTTCTGATTTACGATGTATGGTAAATGCTGCGTTAAATATAGTGAATGGATTTAGGCAGTTACATAGAAAAGGACTAAGTTATCAGGATTTAAATGACGGCAATTTTTTCATTAATATCAATACCGGAGATGTATTAATTTGTGATAATGATAATGTTGCCCCTGATCAGGAATCTTTTGGCATCGGGGGTAAACCAGGGTATATGGCCCCAGAGGTTGTCTGTGGCAGTGTTAAACCACACGCAGTTACAGATTATCATTCATTAGCAGTAATTTTGTTCAAATTATTCATCCGCCACGATCCACTCATGGGTAAAAATTATGTAAACAGTGTGTGTGTTACAGAGAAGAAAGAACTTGAGTTATATGGCACAAATCCCAAGTTTATTTTTGATCCACAGGACTCTTCAAACAGACCATATACAGGGGTACACAATAATCCTATCAAATTATGGCCTATGTACCCTAAATATCTTCAGGACGCATTTATACAATCATTTTGCGACGGTATGAAGAATCCTGATAAACGTTTACCTGAAAATGAATGGCAAAAACTATTGATACAATTACGAGACGATATAATAGTCTGTTCCTGTGGAGCACCAATATTTAGCAGCACAGTACAGTTTGATTCAAACAATATTGCTGTATGTAAAACATGTGGAAGAAAGTTCAGCAAACCAATGAAGTTAAAAGTAAAAACTTTTGAGGCTAACATGTTCCCTAAAAACAAATTATATAAGTGTCACACAGTTGATAATAATGACGGCAGCGATGATTACATAACAGAAACAGGCGAGGTAATACAAAACAAGAATAACCCAAGCATTTGGGGCATACAAAATATTTCAGAAGACACCTGGCTTATGAAGGCACCTGATGGAAATATAAAACAGATACCTTCAGGTTCTGTTATCCCCATTGCTGACAACGTCGAAGTTACATTTACAAATGTAACTGGAAAAATACAAAAATAGGAAGTATATGAAAATATGTCAACCTTTATAGACGATTTAAGTTCGGGTATAGTAAAAAGAGAAATGGTACTATTTTTCGTAATTGACCAATCAGGCAGCATGGCTGGAGAAAACATTGGCATTGTAAATAATACTATCCGCGAAGTCATACCTGAGTTAAAAACTGTCGGTGGAGCAGATGTTGATTTAAAAATTGCTGTGTTACTATTTTCAAGCGGTTATCAATGGATGCATACTGAACCTGTACCTGCAGAAAGTTTTGTCTGGAACACGATACAAGCAAATGGAGCTACAGACTTTGGTAAAGCATGTAATGAACTTAACAATAAACTGTCACGAAGCGGCTTTCTAAAATCCCCCTCAGGTTCAGTTGCACCAGCAATATTTTTAATGTCTGATGGCCAACCAACTGACGACTACAAAGAATCTCTTGAAAAACTAAAAAATAACAGCTGGTTCAAACATGCCATAAAAATAGCAGTGGCCATTGGCGAAGATGCTGATAGCAATGCACTAGCAGAGTTTACAGGAACTAGTGAAGCAGTAGTAACTACCCACACAGGCGAAGACCTAAGAAAAATGATACGATTCGTATCGATAACATCAACACAAATAGGCAGCAAGAGCCAACCAGCAGCTACAACCGGTGAGATCCAAACAAAACAAGAAGATATGGTACAACAAGTACAAGAATTCGTACAAAGCGATGAATCATTAAACCAAGGCAGTATACCAACAGAAGAAGAACACTGGTAAACAGCAACGCAACCAAAAAGGCGACAACATTGTTTAATGGGTTTAGCTACAGCATACAGGGCGCAAGCCATATACAGAAACAAATAGTCTGCCAAGACAGCGCCGCCCATTACTACAATGACACCTTCGCCACAGCCGTTGTAAGCGATGGACATGGAAGCGAAAAACATTTCAGAAGCGACATAGGCTCAAAAATCGCTGTAGACATATCCATACAAACAATAAAAGAATTCATCACAAGAGAAAAAGACTACATACACACAATATTTTCCAACCCAGACAAAATACTAAAACAATTAGCAAGCAACATAATATACCGCTGGAGCGAAAAAATCCATCAACATTTCAACGAAAACCCCCTCACAGAAGAAGAACAAACACTACACAGAAACATTGACGTAGAAAAAATCGCACACATCTATGGAGCCACGCTAATCATCGCCGTTATGACCAAAAAATTCTGGTTTGCACTCCAAACAGGCGATGGAGCCTGCGTAACCATAACTAACAAAAACACTGCCGAAATTTTTGTCCCAAAAGATGACAGACTCATATTCAATTTTGTCACCTCCCTATGCGACGCAGACGCTATAGGAAATTTTAGATACTACTTTAGCGAAATCAATAAAGAAAAACAACCTCCACTGGGCATAATCATAACATCCGACGGCGTAGTCAACTCATTTAAAGAAGACCACTTTTTAGACTTCAACTGCAAAACCCTCAACCTCTTCACAACCCAAGAAAACGCCTCCGAAGAAATACAAAAATTTTTACCCATACTAACAGAAAAAGGAAGCAAAGACGACGTCTCCATAGCAGGCATATACTTCAAACAACAACAAACCCACACAACGAAAAAACAAAAAACAGACTACAACACTTAAAAACTAAGTAAAGCCATATCCAACAAGTTTACCCAAAACAACTTCACTCAAACAAGCTTTTTCACATCAGCTACACAACAGAAAATAACCCAAAACCACTTACTCCAAAGCCAATAAATACTACACTAACTAAAGAAGTAATAGCTATTCATAGGTAGTGATTATGGAATATGGATATAAAGTTGGGTGTTCCTCGCAGAACTTTACTACTGACCGCTTTTCTATTGACATTGTTGGTTTCTTCTTTGTTTACATACATGTTTGTGAATGATTCCAGTGCTACTTCTTTAGAGACGGTGCATGTTAAAAATGAAACCGAACTAAAAAACGCAATAAGCAACGCACCAACGGGCAAACCCATCACCATAGCCTTAGACAACGACATTACCCTAACTGTCGCTACCGATGACTACAACTCAAACTATTATCCCGTTAGCATCATTATTCCAGCAGACAAAGACATCACCCTAACAAGCAACAAAGCAAACGGATACTACAAACTAATCGGCGCTGTTAATTGTACTATTCTTTTTGTTGCACCTAACGGGATATTACGAATTGATGGTATCTCAGTAACTCACACAAGTAACACTGTAGGGGGTGGAGTGGCTGTTTATACATCTGCCGAATTTTATTTGTATAGTGGCAAAATTTTTGGCAACACAGGTTACGATGGGTACGGTGTATCCAATAGCGGTATTTTTGTTATGTCGGGGGGCATAATTTCTGATAACACCGCCGAAGTGGGTGGCGGCGTGTACAATAGTGGCTGGGGCACTTTTATTATGACGGGGGGTACAATTTCAGGCAACAAAGCAATTAGAAATGGTGGTGGCGTGAACAATGAAGGGGGTAATTTTAGTTTGTCTAGCGGCAAAATTTCTAATAACGTAGCAAACTATGGCGGTGGAGTGTACATAGGTGGTGGTGGCTTGCACATGATTGGTGGTGAGTTCATTATGTCGGGTGGGGAAATTTCAGGTAATAAAGCTTTCAAACAGGGTGGTGGCATATTTAACTCGGGCGCAAGCTCTTTTGTGATGTCGGATGGTACTATTTCAGGTAACTCTGCTGAGGAGGGTGGTGGTGTATATCATGGCGGTGATGTTTTTACTATGTCTGGTGGTAAAATTACAGACAACACAGCTAACTTGGGTGGTGGAGTGTACGTACACAATAATTATGTGTTTAACCGACGAGGTGGCGTAATCTCTGGTAACATAGCTACAAATAAAGGCAATAACGTGTACCCAGATGTCAATGGTGGTGAATCTGGATCTAATGGTAGCTGTGGATCTTCTGATACGGATGGTTTTAGTTTAAGGGTTATTGTACTTATTTTTGCTATTGTTGTGAGTGTTGTTGTTTGTGTTTTGTTTTTTTACTTCAAAAAGAAAATAACACAGATGGAAGCAAAATTTAATGCTCTATCACAAGGTAATTTGGAGGTGTAAAAGTGACCCGTTTAGGTAAAGTGTCTTGTAAATCTTTGTTCTTAGCTTCTTTATTGATTGTAGTGCTGACTGCCTCTTTGTTTGTATGCATGTTTATGGATTATTCTAGTGCTGCTTCTTTGGAGGCGGTTGTGCATGTTAAAAATGAGACTGAACTTAAAGACGCTATAAACAATGCCCCAAACGACAAAAAAACAACTATAGTCCTAGACAACGACATCACCCTAACCCTTGTCAGCGTACCAAAAGTGCGATGACAACCGCGCGCAGCGCGAAAAATTAAAAAATCACTATAGGACAAGGTTGCCGCGACTTTACCGTAACACACAAATAGAAATTTTCATCGGAGTGTAGAAAAAATGTTTTTCTCACTTCGACTTTTATTTTTTAACCCCGCCCTGAATTTTTACTTGCGACAGGAATACTTAACGCCATGTTGCATAGGCTTTAAAAAAGCCTTATGTTCCAAGGCGTTAAGGGCGCACTTACACATTTTTTCAAAATGTGTCATTTTGGACGAACATTCGCGCATATTCTGCTTTGAAGGTGATTTTTGCACGATTTCAAAGCGGGGGTGTGCGTAATGGGACTTTATCATCTAAAAGTAAAAATCATTAGCCGAGGCTCGGGGCGTTCTGCCGTTGGCTCGGCGGCGTATAGGTCGGCGACTCGCGCGGTTGCATATCGTTCGGGCGGCAACATGCGCGACAAGGGCGGAATTGTTCACGATTACAGGTACAAAACAGGCGTAGCACATAGCGAGATAATTCTGCCCGAAGGCGCACCGCCCGAATACGCAGACCGCCAAACCCTTTGGAATGCGGTTGATACAAGCGAAAAACGCAAAGACGCACGATTGGCGCGTGAGGTCGTGGTAGCGCTGCAAAGAGACTTTGAGCTAGCGGAACAAATAGCCTTGCTCCGTGAATTTATACAGGAAAATTTTGTTGACAAGGGCATGATTGCGGACTTAAATATCCATGACAAGGGCGATGGCAACCCCCACGCACACATCATGTTGACGACCCGCCACGTTACGCCCGAGGGGTTTGGCAAGAAGAACCGCGATTGGGATAAGCGCGAAAATTTGTTGGTTTGGCGGAAAAATTGGGCGGACATTAACAACCGTATGTTTGCGGAAAAAGGACTTGACGGACGTATCGACCATCGCTCGTATAAGGCGCGGGGGATTGACCGCGAGCCGACTATTCACATGGGACATGAGGCGACGGCGTTGGAGCGCAAGGGCGTAAAGACCGAGCGGGGCAACTATAACCGCGAAATTCAGCGGCGCAACGCCGAGCGTGAAGCCCGCGAAATTGCTTTTGAATCAAGCGAGGGCGATGATAATAAAGAGCCGCCTGAATTAAAAAAGGAGCGTGTTGACCCGCGAGAAGTCGAAAAAGCGGCGCGGCGTGTGGAAAAAATTTGGGAAGAACGCAGGGCGCAGGATCTAAAGGAGTTAGAGGAATATCTCAAAGCGGCAAAAGCCGAGAAAATCGCGGAGGAAATGCGTGAGCGGCAGAGTATCGCCGAAGATATGCACGAAACGCGGGAAAATTATATCGCGCTTGAAAAAGAGTTTAACAGGCAAAAATATGAATATAACACGGAAAATCAAGAGTTGCCGCCGCTGCGCTACCTCACCCAAAAAGCGGGCGAGTATGTCAAAAGTATTGCGGAGTTGCGGGGCGAGGGGGCACAATTGCAGAAAATGCGGCAAAGTTTGTCTTGGCGTGATTGGGGGCGAAAAGCGGAGATTGATGATAAAATAAGACAAGTTGAACAAAAAATCGCGCAAGAGCAAGATATTTTAAAGAATCGTTTCCATATTGACCCCGCTCACGCGCACGTCGAGCTAAAACGTTTGCAGGGAGAAATTCGCGAAAAAGAACACAGGGCGAACATAAGAGCCGCTCGGATTCAGGAAATTGAGGAAAAACAAGAGGCTGTCAAATTAGATTATCACACTCAAAAGCTCCTAAATGAAACCCGACACGATTATCAAAAAATAGAGAAATTGTTAGAAAATATGAGTAAACCGCCCGAATCCATCCGCGAAAGGCTACTGCATGAACAAATCACTCGGCGGCTTAACACAATTACGGACGAGAATTTCCGAGAGGTCATTAAAAATTTGCCTGAAAATCAAGCTAAAATGCTGATAAGTCATGTTGAAGCGAAGAAATTGAACAATGCGCGCCGATTGTTGCGAGATAAAATCGAAAGGGAGCGAAGCCGCGCGGACGAACGTTGCCGCTAAAAAATCTAAAAAAGTTGTCGCACATATATTGACAACTTTTTGGATATATTGTATAATGTAATTAACAAGTTTGGGCGGGACAAGACCGAAACGGTCGCTCCAGATGTTATTTGCTAAAAGTAGCCGTACGCTTTAGGAGAGGACGGCTACTTTACTTTTACCGTAAAGCAGAAAAGAAAAATTATCGTAAGCACCGCCACCTTGGCTAAAAATGCTAAAATTCTCCTCATTCGACCACCTCCTTTCGGAGATGAGCGACCGTCTCTTTGCCCCACCCACGGTTATTATATCACAAAGGCGAAATTTGTCAAATATTTTCCTTGCAAAAGTTTATAAATCATTTTGAAAACAGCGTTTTTGATGATTATGGGCGACGGATTTGGCGGTTTAACCGAAGGAGCGTTACAAATGTTCATGAGCGTTGTGCAGAGGGTTCTTTCGGCGCTTTTTTCTGCCTTTTCGTCAATATTCGCAGGAATCTTAAAGCCGCATAAAAACATCAAAAAAGACGCAGACCAAGCCGACTTTAGGGCAAAACACCCGCCCGCAAACATAGACGTAACAAGCCACGAGCGGCGCGGCGTCGTTTTTGGCAAACAATTCAACAGATACATAATCAAGCCCGAGGAAATGGACGGACACATCTTAGTCGTCGGCGGCACGGGAACGGGCAAAAGCTCATGCGTAGCCATTCCGACGCTACGAAGCTGGAAGGAAAGCGTTTTTGCTGTTGACATCAAGGGCGAACTGTACGAAAAAACCAAGCAACACCGCCAAAATGTCAAGGTATTCAACCCCCAAGACCCAAACAGTCCCTATGTTTACGACCCATATTTTTTCCTCAAAAACAGCGAAAACCCCGCGCAAGAAGCCCTCGCCATAGCCCAAGCCATACTCCCCATAAGCCACGACGCACGCGAGCCATTTTGGATAGAAAACGCCCAAAACATACTGGCAGGCACGATTTTACACTATCGCTACATGAAAAAATCCTTTATCGACACGCTGAAAAACATCCAAAGCCAAAAACCCGCCGACCTCATAAAACTCGTCGCAGAAAGCCCGGACGAAAAAGCCCGATTATACGTCAAACCCTTTGTAGATACCGACAGCCGAATGCTAGCGGGAATTTCAGCGGAGATAAGCCGCGGGATTACCGCACTTGTAACCGACGACGCGATTATCAGGGCGCTAACCTTGGAAAAAGGCAAGGAAATCATATCCCCCGCCGACCTCGAAAACGGGCAAGACATCTATATAAAAATCCCTGAACACCTTTTGCGCCAATGGAAAAACCTCTTGACCCTCATGGTGAACCAATTTATTACATTTTTTGAAAAGCGGGGCGAAAACGAGTTCAACCGCCCCATTTTATTTTTGCTCGACGAGTTCCCCAGACTTGGCAAAATTCCTGCTATTACTGATGTTTTGCCGACCCTGCGGAGCAAAAAAATCACAATCTGCCTGATTATTCAGAGCCTCGCGCAGTTGGAACAAATTTATGGACACAACGCGCGGAAAGTAATCGCCGATTCATGCGCTTTCAAGGCTGTTTTGGGCGCGACTGATGCCGACACACAGGAATATTTTTCAAAATTGGTCGGCACGTATGAGAAAATTCGCGCCACCCAATCACAAAACAAAAACCAATATGGCGCGCCCTCGGGAAGCGGCGCCTCGTTCGCCGAGGACAACGAAAAACGCATAATCAAGCCCGAAGAATTCGCCTATTTGCGCGATATTATCCTTTTATATCCGCTCCCCCATAATTTTTGCAGAGTCCAAAAACAACCCTATTATGTAGCGGAGCGGTAAAAATGTCGTTGAGTGATAAGGATAAACGCGCCTATACAAACGAGCTTTATTTTTTGCAAAAAGAACTCAATTTTTTGGAAAACGTCAACGCAATCAATCCCGAGCCGTCTATTGAGAAAACCATAGAAAACCTAAGAAATTCGCAGGATAAACTCTATAATTTTCTTGCCTATCACGGCGTAACCGCCGAAGAAGTGTACAAGGTACTTATGGAGAACAGCGACAAAGCCCTTATCAAAGAAATCCTCAAATTACAAAGAAACAAAAACGCCATAGAAAAACAGCTTGCCAACCCCAAAATACCGCCGCAAAAACGTCAACGCCTTGAAAACTCTCTCGCCCTAACGTCGCAGGAATACAAAGCAAAATGGGACGAAATCATCAAAAGCCCCGACAAAGACAAGCTAATCCCACAAGTCGAGCAGGCTATACTAAAAAACTTGCACAAATCCCAAGCCCAAGACCGAACGCACAACCAAAGCCGCGGGCGCTAAGGAGCCACCGAAAAATCCAAGTTTCGAAACGCAGGTTTTTTCGATATGGCGACTTACGCGCAAAGCGAGGAAAAATTACATGCGGCGACCGAATGTAAAGAATATTTTAAGGTTTTTCCGACGTTTTCCGCGTTTCCTTAAAATCAAGCGTTTCGCTTCGAGGCGTTACACCCTAAAAGGGTGGTATGCTGAAATGCTCGGCAACTGCCCCGCTACGCCCTAAATGGGCGATACTACGCCGAGCCTCTTCGCTCACGCACAACACACCGAAGGACAGGGGCAAGGAAAATCGTACAAATCGAATATTTGATTGCTATAACAATGCGTCATATTCTCGACGCGAATATAAAATACGCTTAACAGTTACTTCTAATTTCTCGGTATTAACCGTAAAAAATATAACATAATTTTTAACATAAGCCCACCTGAAACCTAACTTGCGTAGGCGTTCATTTCGCACTAAAGAATGTCTCTCCGGCATAGTTTCGAGAGATAAAATCTTCTCACAAATCAAATCATAATATTTTGCCCCGATGTTGTCTGAAAATCCGTTTAAATACCGCACAATATCAATCAAGTCCTGTTTGGCTCGTTTTAGAATTATTACTCTAAAATTTTGCATATTTTTCCCGCACTTCCGTTAAAACTTCTTTTGCCGGTTCCCCACTTTGCCCCTCTGTTTCAACGACTAATTGATTATAAAGCTCATCCGCCGCATTTTTGATTTCCATTTGCGAAAGTGAAGGGTTTTTTATTGCTTCTTGCATGTAAATCAGCCCCCTTTAATTACAGTATATCCTTTTTTGCTTGAAATGTCAAATTATTTTTACCTACTGTTTTGTTCCCTCGGATTTGCAATGCGCTTAATTTCACCCAAAACCCATTGACACGCCTCCAATTGATGTTATTGTTAAATCAAAAAGGAGCGACGTATTATGAAAATCTATGGTTATATCAGAGTTTCAAGCAAAGAGCAACACGAGGACAGGCAGATTTTGGCAATGAACGAACTGCAAATCCCGCCAAAAAATGTATTTGTGGACAAGCAAAGCGGAAAGGATTTTGACCGACCAGCATACAAAAACCTCGTTAGAAATCTACAAAGCGGCGATTTGCTCTACATCAAAAGTATAGACCGTCTCGGGCGAAATTATGACGAAATCCAGACCCAATGGCGTATACTGACAAAAGAAAAAGGCGTTGACATCGCGGTCATCGACCTGCCCCTGCTTGACACTCGTCTGCACAAAGACCTAATGGGGACGTTTATCAGCGACTTAGTTTTGCAAATCCTCTCGTTTGCAGCCCAAAACGAACGCGACAATATTCGACAGCGCCAAGCCGAAGGAATTTCCGCCGCAAAAACAAGGGGCGTACGTTTCGGACGACCACCCAAGCCCACACCCGCCAACTTTGGCGACCTGCTAAAACAATGGAGCAACAAAAAACTAAGCCGCGCCGAAATTCTCAAAAAGTGCCGCATAAGCCAAACAACATTTTACCGCCGCCTATCCAAACACCGCATAACACAAGGAAAAAACGCATAATATCCTTTTCCAAAAGGTGTAGGTTTTGGGAATTATCATAATGTGGGGTTTTGGGAATTTTCGGGGCGGGAAAGATGGTTTTTTGGTTAGGGGGATGTTAAATTTTTGTAAAATATATTTACTTTTAATGTTTGATAAGATAAAATATAAGAAAAAAATATTACCATAAAGTACACTTTTTGGAAATTAACGAGCAAAATTAAACTAAATCCCCCAAACACTTTTATTATTCAACATGCGGCGTTATGCACGGAGTTAAAACTTATGAGATGTTGTTTTCACCACGACCGTGAAGCTGTGGGGCAGTGCGAAGATTGCAAAGTCTTTCTATGCCCTGAATGTATTAACGAAAGCAGAAAAACCATAACAAACATGACCTTATGCCGCGTTTGCGTAATAAACGCAATCCGCAAAAAACGCGATAGCGCAAAAAGCGACAAAACCCTTTTCAAAATAGGTGCAGTTGTAGGCGTTATAGTTGTGATAGCTATTGTATGCGCCTTTATTTTCGGTTTTCCAACCTTTATGCGTTTGGTTGAGGACAGCGGGCTTGACAGTTCGGCAATTTCATTGGCGGGACCAATGTTTACACTTTTTGCGCTGTTGCTGTTGGGTTTTGGCTTGCTTATCGGCCCATATAGCTATGGCGCGGGTTTTGTGGGGATTAAAAAGACCATTATGTGGTGTTGGCGAAGCACGATAAAGATTATTCCGCTCACCGCTGCCGCGGCGCTTATACTCATCTTGCTTTCCCTGTTTATCCTAGCGGCAGGCTCGATAATCGGTTTCTTTGTAACACCTTATTGGCTGCATAAAGGGAAGAAATTCCTACGTGAAACGGCATGGGTCGAAACGCTCCCCGAATCCGCATACACCTACCCGCCGCCACCAACACCCCCGCCATACCAACCAACACAAACAACAAACACCGCCGCCAATTTCTGCCGCAACTGCGGAAAACCAACCGCGCCAAACGCCACTTTCTGCATCCATTGCGGAAAACAAATCTAACTACAACAAACATGTGAGAGGCGGGCGCATCACTCAAAAATTTCATTCCTCAAACTAAAAATTTTACACTTCGCACTCCCTCTTGCACCTTTTTTTAAAGGTTAAATAAAAAATTTTTTTGACTTAACCGTTGACTTTTTTGGCAATGTAATATATAATCAAAATACAGGTGGACACGCTTCTTGTGTACGTTTTTCGTATGTCTGAGCGAGCTTAGACATATAAAAAACACATAGCCCCGCAAACCGTTGATATGCGGGCGTTTGCGGACGAGCATTTTTGTTCTAATTTCAGACATCTATAGTTCAAACATCATGTACCGTTGTAATTCATATAATTTAAAAAACGTGAATTGCGGGGTGTGAACATGGACGAGGAGAAAAAGATAGTTTTGCCTGAAAAGTTGCAAATTGAAATGCTGCAATTTTTCCTCAAAACCTCAATCCCACGAATTAAGCGCGAAAAGGACAAAAATACACAAGAAAAATCACCATCTGAAATTTAACGGAAGGGGATTTTTTAATGGAGACGGCGATTTACGGCAGAGTATCAACCGAAGAACAGGCGCAGGAAGGCTTTTCAATCAGGGCGCAACAGCAAAAACTAAAGGAATACGCCAAAATCATGGAATGGTCAATTTATGATGTTTATCTTGACGAGGGTATAAGCGGAAAAAACATCAAGGAACGCCCGGCGATAACTCGCATGATTACAGACATTAAAGCGGGACATGTCAAAAATGTGCTTGTGTTTAAAATTGACCGTTTGACACGCTCAACGGCTGATTTGGTGTACCTTATTGACCTTTTCAAAGAATATGATTGCGCTTTTAATTCTCTGATGGAAAGTATTGACACGTCAACGGCTTCGGGGCGTATGTTCATTAAGATAATTGGTATTTTTGCGGAATTTGAAAGGGAAAACATCGCTGAACGCACCCGAGTGGGTTTTGAGCGTAAGGCAAGGGAAGGCTACACCAACGCCGCAAAATGCGTTAGTTATGGCTATGATAAGGCGAAGGGGCAAAAAATTCAAACCGTTAACGAGTTTGAAGCCGAAAACGTGCGAATGATTTTTGACATGTATGTTAATCAAGGAATGTCGCAGTCGGGCATTGCCAAAAGTCTGAATTTGCGCGGAATATCCACAAAAAATAATTCCTTTTGGACTTCCGCTGCCGTGAATAGTGTTTTACGCAACTGTAATTACATCGGCAATGTGCGATATGCTATGCGTGAACCGGGCAGAAATTTTGAAACCGAAGGGCGGCATGAAGCGATTGTTTCAGAGGAGTTATATAATGAAGCGCAAATTTTGATAGAGAAAAACAGTATATACACGCCCACCAAACGACCGAATGAAAAAAATTATTTTGTGGGGTTTGTTTATTGCGCCAAGTGTGGAAGACGGCTTAAATCTCACAGCCATTCTAAAAAGCACAAAAAAAGCGATAGTAAAAGCTTTTCGAATGTTACGTTTGTTTGTCGTAAGCAAAAGATGAAATTATGCGATGCAAAATCTATAACAACTCATAAAATCGAAAGGGCGCTAATTGAATATTTTTCCCATATTGAAAATTTTACCGTTTTAAACTCCGTTGAGTTGGAGCAAAAGCGACAACAGGCGCGGCAGGACGCAGAGGCGCAAATAACTGCGTTTAATGAGAGGTTGAAAAAGTTGGACGGTAAAGAGCGCGAGATTATGGGTTTTTATGTTGCGGGTGAACTTGAATTTGCAAGTTATCGCGCTATGAAGAAACAGCTTGACGGCGACCGCGAGTTTATCCGCGCCGAAATTGACAAGCTACAGGCGACACTTGAAGAGCGCGATGAGCCGAGCATATCCAAAGCGGATATTGTAACGAATTTTCGCGAGAATTGGGAGAGCTTAACCGACGTTGAAAAGCGACAGTTTTTGACCAAGTTTATAAAAAAGATAGTTTTAGTGAATGAACCCATAGAAGGAACAAATAAAGGGCATACAATAATTACCGATGTTGAATTTTGCGGTGAATAGCCGGGAAGAAATTAATAGGCTATAAAAGTGATGCTGATAGCAGTAAATAGGAGCGGACTACTACTAACAATTGCACGAGATAATGAGAGGAAATATCAGCGATTTTTTGTGTTTGTTGACTGTTAGGATGACGCGGGCGATAGTATATCACAATCATAAGCGCTAACATAATAACCGTTACGATTAAAGAAGCTAATGGCACGAATTGGTTTATGGATTCAATGTTTGTAACCATTCTTTACCACCCACACGTTATTGTTCGCCATTATTTATGACACCTATATATGACACAACGCTGTTATATAAACTTAAAGCAGTTTTTTATTTAATTTAATGTTTTAAAGTTGCAACCGACCGAACTTAGGAGATAAAACGTTCATTTCTGCAAGAATGAAAGTGTGTTCAAAATATACTGCTATTTTCATACAAAGATTATGTTTATAAATTCATCTAAACACTCAAATTTGCAAGGTTAACAAGGTTAATCACATGGGCGTCCTTCGAAAGCTTTCGTTATATTATGCGGGAATAATAACTATAGGCACAATAGCGGCGGCGATAGTATTCATATTTGCAATGATGCACGTTTTTGATTTTAGTGCAATGCGTTCGGAGCAGTGGATTTGGTTCATTTTAATAGCGCTCTTTTTGCTGTCGAGCGTGTATATTGCGTTTCGTTTGGTAAAATGGCTCGTGCACCGTCAGCAGGGGGACGGGGACAAAATTGTGCTTGTTTGCGCGGCTTTCGTTGCGGTGTTTTTTGCGTTCGTGTACGTAGCGGGAGAAAAAACATGGCTATCAACGATTATTACATGGACGTTTGTGTTGTTCCCGACTGTTTATACTTTTAATTCTTTTCGTAAATGGGTCAAAAACAGGGGGAAACCTTCGAATCGCAACAAAAAACCGCGCGGACGGCAAGAAACGACATGGGAGCAGGAACATTATGAACAGTCATGGCGACAACAGGAAGAACAGCGCCGACAAGAGGAGTATGCACGACAACAAGCAGAATACGCACGGCAACAACAAACACGGGCGAATTACGGCGAGGACAGCCCTTTTGAGATATTGGGCGTAAGCGAGACCGCTTCGGAATATGAGGTAAAAGACGCTTGGCGGCGTAAGTGCAAGACATGGCACGCCGATAAATTTACGCCCGAACAACTAAGCGACCCGAAATTTAACAAAATGGTAAACGAAGAAATGAGTAAAATAAACGCCGCATATGAAGAGATAAAACGGCGAAAAGGCTGGAGATAGGCGGTTATTATGAATAATTCGCAAAGTTTAGAACAAAGATTGAAAATTGGCGTATTAAAAGAGTTGCATCAAAGGCAACTTATTACTAAATACGAACTGGAAAAAGGTATAAAACTTCTGCAAAAAATCCCGCAAACACAATAAATTACAAACTTGTTTTTTTGTGTGAGTGTTATAAACGAAAAAAGATACTACTTTGTCTTGCATTCCTGTTTTCTCTTTGTTCGCGTTTCATCGCCACACGTGTGCGCACCCCTTTCTCAAAAAGCGAAACAAAAATATCAAGACTTTTATCATTCAACGATGAATATGCCAACATATCTTTAAACATATTATCTAAAATTTTGTCCACAACAATATCACCCTCGCCGTTTGCAATTGGCATTAATGACTTTGGCTGCCCAGATTCAATTATTTGTTTTCCTTTAGCAGTATACTGCGTTACCCTAAATGGGTCTGCCGCACCTTGTGTATATTCGGACAATTCAACCTTATAATTATACCCATAATGAACTTTAAGTGTGCTTGTTTCAAGCAAAGCTTTAGTAAACCCCACATGAAGCTTCAAAATGTTCTCGTCGTTTCTGCCTTGCATGTTAAACTCGTTGAAAGTAGGTGTAATTTTTTTTGAAAATCTAGGAATTTTAAAACGTTCATCGTCATAATTAAAATTAAAAAGATTTTTTATGATTCCCATCATTTCGCCAACTGCATTCTCCACAGAATCAAATGCTTTTACTTGGTTAATTGTATTCATTTTCACTAAAATCCTTTCTTTTCTTTTTACATTTTCTATTATACTATGGATTCATTCGATTGTCAATACCCTTCGCGAATTTTTTAGAAAAGTTTAAATTGCATTTTTTATCTCGTTTGGGAACATGAAAATATCGAACTCAACAAAAGAGCATATTGACATAATATCGTCAATAGTTGCATCTATTGGCATTCCCGCTATGCTTTATGTATACAAAGTAGCAGGAATGCTTGAAAATATCATAATAGGTATTTTGATATTTATACTATGGCGAGTTGTGATGGTTTATGTTGAAAGCTCTGAGATTAAAAACGTTAAAGAAAAAATAGATAAAATGTCGTTAGATTGCAAACTTACACCAATATTTAATAAAGCATTGGCAGAAATAGAACGATATTATCAAGTGCTACATACGGAAGATGAATTTCAACAATCGTTTTTTGCCAGATGGTATGACCTTGAAATAACCAGAATATCAACGTATTTGTGTAAAACTCTAACGGATAAATATGTCATATTTTCAGCTTCTAAATTACAAAATGAATCGCATCCGATTTATGAAGTGTTTGACCCCAAAGACAATAATTTTTTCTATGCGACTTGCACTTGCGGAGGTATTTCTTGGTGGTTAAAATCAAGCGGGGAGCATTTCATAAAAAACATTCAGAAGAATGTTAAAAATGGAAATATAAAACATGTTTGGCGAGTTTTTATTTATAAGGATAAAAAAGAGTTGGACGACCCGCTTGTTCGACTGTGCTTTGCGCTACACACAAATGGCGTCTATAAGTTCAAGATAATTTCTAAAGATGTTTATGCCGAAAAATTTGGTGATAAAGATACAACAGGCAAGTATAAACAAGATTTTGGTATATATGGTAATACTTTCGTGTGGGAAACAATCAAAGGTTATGGAAAGAACGAAGTAAGAAACGGCAAATTTTCTATGAACAAGGAAAGTGTACATTTTTACAGTCAATTTTTTAATACCATATGGGAAACAGCAGAAAATTATCCCATGAAAAATGCACCTGTGTATCCTTATCCTAAAAACAGTCTTGCGGATTTATCCAAGTTGTATAAAACACAGCCAAAGTCTGGGTAATATCTTCCCCGCACACCCATAACGTGATAAAAGAAATTATTATATAAATTATGTCGTTAAGATAGACTATAGCACTAAACTATTGAAGGTCAAAAATAATGATAACGGAAGCCAATATTACACAGCAAAGCATTGACCCGCTTAGAATAGCGATATTAAATTTAATGCCGACACCAATAGCAGAGTTATTGCGCCTTTTGAGAAATACGTCCCTACAAGTTGACATCGAGCATATAAAAATTAAAACTTATGCAGCTAAAGACACCTCGCAGGATGAATTTTTAAACGCTTACAAAACCTTTGACCAAATAAAAAATCGCCAGTTTGATGGTTTTGTTATAACCGGCGCGCCAGTTGAGCGCATGGAATTTGAAAAGGTTGACTATTGGCAGGAAATATGCGAAATATTGGAGTGGACGAAAACAAATGTTACATCTACCTTTCATATATGTTGGGGTGCGCAAGCAGGACTGTACTATCATTATGGCATAAAAAAACATGTTTTACCGAATAAGTTGTTCGGTATATACGAACACACCGTGTTAAACCCGCATAATATTTTGATGCGTGGGTTTGATGACACATTTTTATCACCGCATTGTCGTTGGGCAAATGTTGATGAAGAAGCAATAAAAAAATGTCCCGAGCTTGAGATAGTTTCTGCAGCAAATCTCGCTAGAGCATATATAATAACATCACGTAACTGCAAGCATATTTTTGTGTTAGGGCATCCAGACTATGACGGTGCAATGTTTATCGATGAAAACAAGCGCGACATTGAGAAGGGTCTGAACATCACTCTGCCGCGCCATTATTTTGTGGACAATGACCCGACAAAACCATTGAACGTATTTTGGGATTCACATGCGAATCGTTTGTTTTCAAATTGGCTTCATCACATTCGTTCAACCACACCCGAATAATATTAACGAAATATAACTGTCGCAAGCTATAAAAAACATAAAAACGTAATAGTAGCGCGTAGAAGTGCATGTTTATGAAGCGCGTGGCGGCTTATTGCAGGGTATCAACAGAGCAGGACGACCAATTGAACAGTTTGGAAAGTCAGAAACTGTATTTTGAAGGATATATTAAGAATAATTCCGAATGGGAATTTTGCGGGTTGTATGTGGATGAGGGGATAAGTGGGACGAGTGTTGAGAAGCGGGCAGGTTTTAAACGGATGATTGCGGATGCGGAAGGGCGCAAATTTGATTTATTGTTGACAAAAGAGATAAGCAGGTTCGCGAGAAATACGTTAGATAGTATATTTTACACGCGAAAGCTCAAGGGGTTGGGCGTTGGCGTGATTTTTATGAATGATAATATTAACACGCTTGACCCTGACGCGGAGTTGCGCTTGACGATTATGTCGAGCATTGCACAGGAGGAGAGCCGCAAGACAAGCGAGCGGGTAAGGTGGGGACAAAAACGGCTCATGGAGAGGGGCATCGCGTTTGGCGGTAAAGCGTTGGGCTATGACCGCAAAGACGGAAAACTTACAATAAACGAAAATGAAGCAAAAACCGTTCGGCTCATTTTTGATTTATACCTATCGGGCATGGGAGCACACAGCATAAAAAACGAGCTTGGAAACAGGGGGATTCTTTCACCTACCGGGAATGTTCGTTGGACAAATATAGCCGTGTTTCGGATTCTTAAAAATGAGAAATATGCGGGAATTCTAAAACAAAAGAAGTGTGTAACGGTTGATTATCTAAGCCACAAGCGCAAACGCAACGAGGGCGAGGAAAAATTCATCATTGTGGAAAATAATCACGAACCCATTATCAGCAAGGAAATGTTTGACAGAACACAAAAGGAGATTCAGCGCCGAAAAAACGGAGTGTTTGAAAAGAGCCGATACTCAAATCGCCATGTGTGGAGCGGAAAAATTAAGTGTGGCTATTGTAATTCGACGTTTAAGCGTAAAACTAATAATATGAAAACTTATCCGACAGTTATGTGGCAATGTGGAGAGGCGGCGCAGTACGGCAAAGAGAAGATTAACGCGAGCGGTCAAAAGTCGGGGTGTAACTGCAAACCCATTCATGAGCAGGTTTTGCGGGATAATTTCTTAGCCGTGCTTAATTCGTTGATTGAGAATAAAGACCAAGCCATTCGAGAATTGAAAGCGGCGGTAAACAAAGCCATAGCCGCAAGCCCTGATAAATCAAGCGAAATTAAGGCAATTGGCGCGGACATGGATAAAATAACGGCGAAAAAATTCAAGCTGTTGGACATGCACCTTGACGGCTTGATTTCACGCGCCGAGCTTGAAACAGCCAATAATCAGTACAATAAACAGCTTGACGCCCTGAATAAACAGCTTTTAGCCTTGAAGCTCGACAATAAAATCGCCGAAAACTTGACACAAAAATTAAATAATATTGAAACGACTATAGAAAATATTGTCAAATTAAAAGAGTTTAGCGACTCGGTGTGTGGCGAAGTGCTTAACAAGGTAATCGTTGAAGGGCGGGAAAAAATCTCGTTTTACTTGTCGTCGGGCGAGAACACCGAGCCGACATTTTTTAAGGTTAATTCGGTAACGTCGCATTTGGGCGTCGTTATGGCTACGCCACAAGCCGAATTTTCCGTTAAACCACTATTGGTGCATCAAGACTCACCACCAACGATGCCAACTCATACGGCGCCGCCGTCAACATCATCATCCAAAACAAAGACATAACCCTAACAAGCAACAAAACCTCAGGCTACCACAAACTAACCAGCACAACTAACAGCCACACCCTTTTCGTCGGAAGCAACGGAATACTACGAATAGACGGCCTAACAGTAACCCATAAAAACAGCAACACCGAAGGCAGCGGAATAGGAGTCTGCCCAAGTGGCACGTTCTACTTATATAGTGGCACAATTTCTAACAACCCATATTCTGGGGTAGGTAACAGGGGTATTTTTGAAATGTCGGGCGGCGAAATTTCAGGCAATGGCCGAGGCGTATCTAATTCAGGCAGATTCGTAATGTCTAATGGCATAATTTCAGGCAACACAGGAGAATACGGCGGTGGCGTACGCACAGCAGGGGC
>Ga0209737_10000832_pt1 | contig 23707 bp, 24 predicted proteins | sample TergutCu122P3_FD_187284 | JGI IMG/M metagenome (GOLD analysis project Ga0209737, IMG submission 187284) | Cubitermes ugandensis P3 segment gut microbial communities from Kakamega Forest, Kenya - Cu122 P3 (SPAdes) (version 2) | ecosystem: Host-associated > Arthropoda: Insects > Digestive system... | reverse complement strand
ATAAATTTTAGAATATAAAATTTTTAAATCTTAATTTTAACAATAAAATCTCAATATTTATCGGTTTTAAGGTAAAATTCAAAATAATTATAAAAATTTTATTTAAAAATGCTTGATTTGTTAAAAATAATATTTATCTTTGCCAAATGTTTTATCAAACTAAGAATGAAAAAATATAATGTCTTCATATTGATTGGTTTTATCGCACTAACATTTGTTTTGCTGATATTTTTACAGTTGAAATATATTCACGAAACAACGGCTATTGCGGAAGAAAATTTTTCTACAACGGTAGGAAAAGTGCTTTACGATGCTGAAAAAGAGGTTGAAAATATTGAAATCAGAAGATATATTGAAGATTATCTTTCGCACGGCGATTTTAAAATTTCTGATGAAAATATAAAATTTTTGCCAAAATCATCTGCGATTGAGCCGATGAAATATGAAAAAAACGATATAACGCAGTTTTCGCAAAGGGTGAATACGTCAATTCAAGCTGTTAATCGCGTAATTTTAGATGATTATCAAAGAAAATATTTTCGCTCAAAAGAGTTGATGAACGAAGTTTTGGCTCGCCTTTTAATTGATGCGCCGAACAAACATATTTCGCAACGTGTTGATTTTAACGCACTTCTAAAAAAAATAGATGAAACACTAAAAGAGAACAATATCGAAAATTCATTCTATTTTACAATTACAAATAGACAGGGACAGGTTTTTTTCTCGAATCATAATCATATGAAACACAGCGGAATAAAATTTAGACAGCAACTTTTTCCAAACGAAAAAAATACTGATGCATATTTTATAAACCTCAGTTTTCAGGATAAAACATCGTATCAAAAGCAGGCGGTAAAAATGGCTTTCCCTTCGATTGCAGTTACTTTTGCGCTTGTTTTGATTGTTATTATAACGATTACTTTTCTGTTGAGACAAAAAAAATCGGAAGAGACAAAAACCGATTTTCTCAACAATATGACACACGAGTTGAAAACGCCGATTGCATCTATTTCGCTTGCTGCACAAATGTTAAATGATGTTGGGGTGCAAAAGTCAGAAACAATGTTGGCGCATCTTTCAAGGGTTATCGCTGACGAAACGCGACGGTTGAGCAGTTTGGTGGAAAAGGTGCTGCAAACTTCGGTTTTTGAGTCAAAAATTTCGGTGGTGCAATTAAAAGAAGATGATGTTAATGAACTGATACTTAGGGTTGTGAAAAATTTTGCATTTAAAATTAATTCAAAAGAGGGAAAAATAGCAACTTCGCTAAAAGCCGAAAATCCAATCGCTTTGGTTGATGACACGCATTTTACGAATGTGATTTACAATCTTTTGGAAAATTCACTAAAATATCGCCGTAACGATTTGATTATCAATGTTTCAACTTGGAATGAAAAAAATAAACTTTGTATCTCGTTTGAGGACAACGGCATCGGAATGAAAAAAGAGGACATCAAACAAGTTTTTGAGCGTTTTTATCGCGCGCCAGAAGGCAACACACACAATGTCAAAGGTTTTGGGCTTGGTTTGGCTTATGTCAAAAAAATTGTTACTGAACATCACGGCACAATTTCGGTGGAAAGTGAATTGGGCGTAGGTACGAAGTTTATAATTACGTTGTCAACATTATAATTCCAAGATTTCAAAATTCCATAATTCCACAATCTTGAAATTTTGGAATAAAAAAAATAATTAACACTTTATATTAACCATTTAATTTTTAAAGAAAATGAAAACAAAAATTTTATTATGCGAAGATGATGAGAATTTGGGTATGTTATTACGCGAATATCTCCAAGCAAAAGGCTTTATAGTTGATTTGCTGCCTGACGGCGATGCCGGTTATCAAACATTTGTCAATGATAAATACGACATTTGCATTTTTGATGTTATGATGCCTAAGAAAGACGGTTTTACTTTGGCTCAGGACATTCGTAAAATCAATGCTACCGTGCCTATTATTTTCTTGACTGTCAGAAGTTTAAAAGAAGATATTTTGGAAGGGTTCAAAATTGGTGCGGACGATTACATCACAAAACCATTCAGTATGGAAGAGTTGTTGTTCAGAATTGAGGCGATTTTGCGCCGCTCACACGGCAAAAACAGCAAACTCAACGGCGAGGTTCAACTCGGAAATTTCTCTTTTGACACGCAAAAACAGCAACTTACAATCGGCGAAAAGAAGATTAAACTGACTACAAAAGAGTCGGAATTGCTGACGTTGCTTGCACAATCTGCAAACTCAATTTTGGAAAGAAATTTCGCTTTGAAAAGCATTTGGGTGGAAGACAACTATTTCAACGCTCGTTCTATGGACGTGTATATCACTAAGTTACGCAAAATTTTGCGTGAAGACCCGCGCCTCGAAATTATCAATATTCACGGCAAGGGCTACAAGTTGATTATACCGGAAAATTGATTAAAAATCAATAAAAATTTTTGCACGAATGCCCCAATTTTTTGAATTTGGGGCATTTCTGTGTGTTACGCGCCAAACACTTTCAACGGACAAAATGCGCAAAATATTTGTAATACCAACGCCGACTTCAACGTAAGGTATTTGAAAATCAGATACTTGCGGAATATCTAAAACAGAATTATGCTTGCTGTCGAGTTTGCCCCAAGCGAAATTTACAAAAGCGGTTTCGCGCAAGTTAAGTTTTTTGATGTATGGTATATTGTTGAAAATCAAACCATTTGTATTATAACGCAAACGTGCAGCAATGTAAGTATCAGCCAAAAATTCCATTTGATTTACCAAATCGAAATTGTGGGAATTGAACCAAAGCCCCCGCATAGAGAGTGGCGTTTCAAGCAACGGGTAAGGAACTTTGCCGAAAATTTTTGCACCTTCAGCAGAATACAAAATTTTGCCAAGCGGAAAGGTAATTGTCTGTTTTATAGTCAGTTTGAGTTTCAAAAATGGGTTTTCAAATTGCTGAAAATCGGCGAAATCTGTTAAAGTCCAATAGCCGTATTCCGCTTGAAAATTGATAATCGGGTAAATTGTATTCAAATAATATCGGTGGAAAAAGTTGTTCAGCGAATTTTCTTTAAACGAAAGGCGGAAATTTGCCGTTGCGGAAACAAGGTTTATTCTGCTAACGTTCGTCATTGTGGCGCAAGCCGCAATCTCCTCATTTTCAGAAGATTGCGGGTCAAGCACGCAATGACGGAATTGGACAAATTGATTTGAATTTAATTGCGCCGCTTTTGTGTTGAACGAAAAACGGAAGCCCTTTTGTTCATAAACATATTTCAAATTTGCTTGATACTTGTGTATCAGTTTGTTATAACGTTGTCCCCACGAAAACGAAGTCAAAAGATTTTCGCCGCCAACCATATTTTCGTTAAGCAAAAGCGCATCGCCGTAGCCAAATCGCACCACGTCATTGTCGTAAAAAAGCCCGATAGAGTTGCAGTTTTGTTTGCCGAAACGTGTTTGAATTTCCCCGCCGTACTTAAATTTTTTGTCCCTAACCCCATAACCGAAATAACCGCCGATAGTAAAATGTTCGCTCATTTTGCTACCTGTCCGCGCCGAAAAAGTAGGACGAAAACCCTCTAACGCATTGTATCTCAAAAAACTAAAAACGGGACCAAAATCAAATTTGCCAACGTGAATATAGCCGTTCATAAAAATATCAACGAGTATATAAGCAGTTTTTACAAGTTTTGTGTTGTTCAGCGAGTCAATTGAAGAGGCAAATTGACGATTTTCGTCCGAAATAACGCCGTAATTTTCCATTGCTTTCACTACGATAGAATCGGAATGTAGTTGCGCATTTTTGTACACTGTCTTTTGGTCTAAAACCGCTTCAAGATATTTTCTATTTTTATCAAATGCGTAGTTGTAGTTAAAACTAACCGCCTGATTTACAGCAGAATAAAAATATTTTGTAGTATCAATTTTTTCAAAGTCCTGAAAAAATGAAAGATTATTTACATAATTAAGATTTGCGGCTTGCGGTAAAGTTGCCTCAATTTTTTTTAATGCAAAACTCTCTGCATCAAGCCAAAAAGTGCCTTTGAAAGTAAGATTTTTTGAGTTTTTAGGACGAAAGCGAATTTCGTAGATTTTATTCGTCTTTTTGTCATTGCGGCAAAAGCCGCAATCGCTTTTTGTTTGCAGATTTTCAAGCGATTGCGGGTCAAGCCCGCAATGACAGATGAACGTAGAATCAACCAAAAAATAGTCATAATACAAATGTCCTTGCTTTGCGGTGGGCGAAACAAAACTTTTTCCAAAAAGATTTATCGAATTTTTGTAGAAATTGGGTTGAGAAATATACGCTTGTAAAATCAAATCAAGTTGCTGTTTTTCAAATAGTTGCACGCTGTTTTCTTCCGAAAAATTTGTGATTTTTCCCGTTTTTTCCTCAAAATGTTTTTCCAAAAATTCCTTTTGTGAAAAATGCACAGGCAAAATCAATGTGCTGTCGTTTTCCTGCAAAACGCCCGCTTGCAGTTCGGAAAACATCTTTTTTTGAAGCCACTTTTGTTGCAAATTTGATAGATATAGCCGTGTAATAGTTTGATTTTCAATATCAAACCCAGAAAAGTTTTCGGGGTTGTTTTTGCTGCGGTTGGCGTGAAAATTTCTTAAAATGCGCAAAACCTTTGTTTTGTCGGGGGTAACAATCAGTTCGTCAAGAATGCGGACGTCCTCTTTGAGATGAATTTCGAGCATTTGGTCGCGGCGGCTTTTGTCAAGTTTTACGTCTCGCTGCTTGTAACCAAACATTTCCACGATAACCGAATTTTCGGGGTTCTCGCTTTGCAGAAAAAAATAGCCCTCATCGTTTGTTTTTGTGGCTATTTTAGTGCCTGAAAACCAGACCTTTGCCCCCTCAATCGCTGTCTTTTCTTCCAACGAAAAAACCTGCCCGATAACTATTATATCTTGCGAAAAAATATTTGCCGAAACAAAAAAAAATAATATTAATAAAAGAAGTTGTTTCAATCTAATTTTTCTAATTCAATTTATTATCTTAAAATGATTTAACCATTCTATTTCTTTATTAAAATGTCCATTTTTATCTTTATACATAAAAATAACATTTTGATATTTATCTATTAATAAAGTATCGGGTATAAAGTCATTATCATAAGGTTTTTTGCTAAAAATTATTGTATCTTCTTTAAAGTGATAAATACCTTTATAAGTTTTTTCATATCCAAACATTCCTTGTATTTGATTTTCTACTTTTCCATTTTCTCTAAAAATCAATGTGTGATGAAATAAATCATCTCTTAATATTGCTTTTAATATTGGTTTTGATTTAAACAATTCGGAATGATAAAGATTAAATATTATTATTGCGATTAATACTATTGTGTGAGCAATCAATTTTATCTTACTATTCTTTACTCCTCTCTTTATTATTGATATAATTGTTTCAAAAAATGAAATAATATACAAAATTATTATTGGTAAAATAATGGCTGAATATGATAAAAGAAATATAAACATTCCACCAAAAAAATCAGTAATCTGCCACGCAATAATTCCTGCCATTGAAATAATGGCAATAACATCAAAAAATTTTATTTTTTTAATATTCATTTTTTACAAATTAAAATTTAATCAATTTTTTCGCCAAAAGCCAAATCGCCCGCATCGCCGATGCCGGGAACGATGTATGCGTGGCTGTTGAGTTCTGCATCAACGGCGGCGAGCCAAAGCGTTGTTTTGTTCATTGGCATTGTTTTTTGCAGGTGTTCAATCGACTGCTGCGAGGCGATTATGCTTGCGATATGCACGCTTTTTGGTTCGCCGTGCGAGAGCAACGCCTTGTATGAAAGTTCCATTGAGCCGCCTGTTGCGAGCATCGGGTCGCACAAAATCAGCGTTTTGCCTGTGATGTCGGGCGCGGAAATGTACTCAACGTGAATGTCGAAATTTACGCTGTCGATGTACTTGCGATATGCCGACACAAAGCAGTTTTCCGCCTTGTCGAACACCGAAAGAAAGCCGTTGTGCAGCGGCAAACCTGCACGCAAAATTGAGGCGATTACAATTTGCTCGTCAATAACATTTACGGGCGAAATGCCGAGCGGCGTTTTTACGTCTATCGCTTTGAATTTCAGCGTTTTGCTCAACTCAAACGCCATTAATTGCCCAATTCTTTCTAAATTTGTGCGAAACCGCAACGAGTCCTTTTGAATATTCTCATCACGAATTTCGTGAATAAAATTATTCAAAATAGAGTTTTCTTTGTTTAAAATGTGTATCATTATTTTAGTTTTTTATGTTTGCAATAATTTTTTCGCTATTTTCCTCAATTTGCGCCAAAGCGGTTTCAAAGTCCTTCATTCCGCCATACCAAGGGTCTTCCAAATCGGGCGCAAGGTGCGAGTGTTCGGGCTGCTGCTCAAACCAGCGATACATAAAGATTTTGTCGTCATTTCCGTTATTCATTTTCACGAGATAATCGAAATGATAGCGAGTCATTGGCAGCAGCAAATCGGCGGTGTCTATGTGTTGCTTTGTGATTTTCTGCGCTCGGTGGTTTTTCCAAAGGTCCCTGTCGTAGCCGTGATTTAGCAAAATTGTATTTGCCCTGCTGTCGATAGGGTTGCCGTATTCTTCGGCAGAAATGCCAAAACTATCAATTTCCACATCGCTGATATTTTTCTCAATTAAAAGTTTTTTCAGCACCACTTCCGCCATTATGCTTCGGCAAATATTTCCTGTACAGATTGTTAGAATTTTCATTGTTTATTTGTTTTTTTGATTACTCTAATAAATTTTCTGCTACTTTAAATTCTATTCCTTTTTTTAAACAATATATTTCAAAATTTTTTAAACATTCATTTGCCTTATTTTCTGTTTCAAAGTTTTCTAAAGAATAATGTTTAAAAACCATTATACCATTGTCTTTTACTTTCTCCCCTTCCGATTTTAAAATAAATTCAGGCTCGTCCCAATCACGCCCCCAACCTTCCCATAAATTTTTGCCAACAACAAAAATTAATTTACTTTCGGAATTTTCAACATCTGTAAATTTTGATACACTCGTTCTCTTTACAGATTTATTTTCATTATTTGCTTGAAAATAACCTGTATCATTCAATAAAAAAATAGAAAAAGAAACCTTGTTCTCTGATTCAAAATGGAATTCATAAAAATACATATTAAGCCAGTCCCAAGCCCAACAACCTAAATCTCCTCCTCCATTTCTTGGTGCGGCTTTGCTAAACTTTGGCCAACCACCACTATATTGACGACTATATTTTCCGCCAATAAAACTTATTAAATCTAAGATACGTTTTTGGTATTGATACAAAAAACGATAAGATTTTCGTACATCTAACAAAACTTGTTGAATATTATTTGTTTGCATAACTAAATAAATAAAGATTATTATAATTTTCTATTTTTATTGATTTTAAATAACGCAGCCACTTTTTTTGAAAATAAATATTATAAACCCATTCAAAAGCATCAGTTGTTGTATATTTTGCTTTTGATGTTTTCAAACTATTTAACCATAATTTTCTAAAAAAGCCAAATAATTCAAAACCTCTTATTAAATCATCTAAAATTCTTTCTTGTGAATTATCTATATAATCACTTTCTTTCAAAGTTGTAATTTCGGCTAATAATTTTGTCCAATTTGTTTTACAAATAACGACTGAATTGTCGTTATTTGTAAAATCGGGCTCATTATTACTATTGTTTAAACCGCCACATTGAATAAAATAAAGTTGTTTGTTGTCTTGAAATTCATTGTAATATGCTTTTATTTCTTTTATCATTTGCTCTTTGTATTGTTGATTTTCGTCATATCTTTTTGCTTCAATAATTACATCAAAATTGAAAAAACGAATAAAAACATCAGGTTCTACATAAAGACTATTTTGAGTGCCTTCAGCGTCCCATTTTTCCCAAAAAGAAATTTGCAAATATTCTCCGCTTTCTTTTGGTAATTTGTCTTGACAAAGAGATTTTTTTAGAATTTCCCAAAACATTTCTATTGGAAGATATTTTAGAAAATCAAAAACCATAGATGTTAAACTATCTTCGCAAATATTGATATGTCCTTTCTTTGAAAAATATGTTATCATAATTATTTATTTTAATTCCAAAAAATTCAATAATAACATCAACTCTCCTTTCTTCTTCCCTACCTCAACACACTGCCTTATAATATCTTTGTCTAAATTTTTCAAAACATCAAAATCAATTCGCAAGTCCTCAGTCAAATAATTTTGCATTGCCTTAACCGACTGCAAACGCAAATTCGGTGTGGCAACAATCATATCGCAAATTGCCTTTGTGGGTGTGGCAATCAAAAAAGCATACTGATTTTCAATAATTTCCTGCCGAAGTCCAATGCTAAAATAATCTGCCGAAATTGTCTTATATTCAAAATTTCCGAGCGGTGTTGTAAAATTCTTTGCCCGCTTTGTCGTCATCGAACGCACAGCATAAACCCTTTCGGGTATCATTCCGTAATACGCCAATGCTGTTTCAAGCGAAACGTAAGAAACGCCGTATAAATGGTTGGCGATTAATTCAAGCGAAATTTTTTGATTATGAACTTTTTGTGGAACAATATACAAATCACGCTTTACCCGAATTATAAGCCCCTTTTGCTCTAATTCGGGTATCTTCCTGTCGGGACGTATCAAGTCGTTGTACAACGAAAACAAAACATCTTTATTGATTGGAATAACGCCTATATTTCTTAATCGTTCCATTTTTTATTCTAATAAATTTCACGCTGCAAAGGTAGTAAAATTTTCATAGATAAACACATTTTTTGTGTATAACTATGCAAATTTTGCTAAAATTTAGTAAATTTTGCATAGATAATCGGTTTTTTTCCGATTTTCTATGCAAATTCTACTGAAATTTACTATGTGCTTTGTTTTTGAACGCAAAGGCAGAAAGTCGCTAAGACGGAAAGTTTTTATTATATAAATTAAACTTTGCGGCTTTCTGCCTTTGCATCTTTGCGTTTAAAAAATATATTTTTCAATCATTTTCGCCGTTCTTAAAATTTCCGCTACACTTGGGGCGTAACTCATTGCGCCGTGTCCTTTGAATGGCGGGTTGCCGTCATAAAGTTCGGAAAGCGTGCCGACACATAGTTCGGTTAGTTCGCTTTCAAACCCCGCTAACGTTCTTATTAAGAACGAGATACCGCTTTGTTTGTAGATTTTTAGATATGCCTCAGCGTACGCCGCAATTGTCCAAGTCCAAACGGGTCCGTTGTGATAATTGCGGTTGCGTTCGAGTACGCCGCCGATGTAATTTGGGCGGTACATTCCGCTTTTGGGACTGAGCGAGCGCAGACCTTTTATCGTTAAAAGTTCGCGCGTAACAATATCAACAACCGATTTTTGCTGCTTTTTGTCAAGCGGTGAAAATGGCAGCGACACTGCAAAAATCATATTCGGGCGCACTTCCAAATCATTATAATCGCCGTCAATAAAGTCGTAAAGATAAGTTCCGTTCCAAAATTTTTGCACAAATGCGCCGCCTGTGTTTGATGCCTGATAGGAAAGTAAATCGTTGAGATTTTCCTGTTTCAGCGCAGAGGCAATTTCTGCCCCGAACTTTAAAGCATTGTACCACAGCGCATTAATTTCCACTACATAACCTGTGCGGGGCGTTATTGGAATAAGATTTTCCATTGCGTTCATCCACGTTGCCGGCTTCTCTTTGCCGTTGGTGTAGAGCAAGCCGTTGTCGTGCAGAAAGAGGTTTGGGTGGTTTTGCTTGCGAATAAAAGCGATGATGTCAAGCACAATTTTTCCGTATTTTTCCGCTGCCTCTTCAATAGAACTATATTCGGCAAACTGTTGTATCGCCCGAATGTACCACAGCAAAACGTCAGGTGCGGTAACCTCTTTCAGCAAAGTAGATTTGGGTTTGTCCTCCAAAAAATCTACAACGGTGCGGGTAGCGGTGTTCATAATTTTGACGAACATTTCGGGCTTGTCAATCGTCAAAGTCGCACCCGCAACGGCGATAAAACTATCACGCGCACGATATTTAAACCAAGGATAGCCCGCCAAAAGATAGTGGTCATCGCCATTTTTAATGTAAAACTGCTGCACTGCATTTTTCAGACAGGAAAAAAAGTCCGTGCCTTCGGGACGTTTTTCTATCTCTTTTTCAAAAAGATTTTTAATAATTTTCGTAGAAATTTCTTCCGTTCCTGCCGAAAAAACAATTGATTCGCCCTTTTTTATCGGCATCTCAAAATAACCCGGAACATATAAATCTTCTATAAAATCATAACCTCTTTCTTGCTCTTTGTAATACTCAATTCCCTTGTACCAATTTGGCGAAAAGACAAATTCGTTTTTTGAATTTGTTTGCATCACAAGGTTTGGGTAGTTGTGATAAAGCGAGAACGACACGCCATTCGACACATTTTCGTAATGCTGATTTATCTCCGAATTTTCGTAAGTCAGAGTATTAACGCTGCGAAACGCAAGGAATGGTTTTAGCCGTAAAGTTGTTGGCGAATGGGCATCTAAAAGGGTGTATCTTATCAAAATTCTGCTTTCGTTGCGCACAAAAAGTCGCTCCTTTTTCAAAATCACGCCGCCGACACGATAAATTGTTGTAGGAATGCCGTCAGTGTGAAATTCGCGAATATATTTGTGCCCTTTCGGACTGAAAAAGTTGTTGGAATAGCGGTGAATGCCGAGATTAAATTCGGCTTCGTGCTGAATGATTGTCTCGTCGAGCGATGAGAGCAAAACGTGCCTGTCGGTGTCGATTTGCGGCACAGGCAGCACCAAAAGTCCGTGATATTTTCGCGTGTTGCAATCAACAATTGACGAACTTGCGTAAGCCCCCGCCATATTTGTGCGCAAAAACTCCTTGCTCAACGATTTTTCGAGATTTGTGAGCAGAACTCTGTCAAATTTTAGGTAACTCATAATATTTAGATTTTTGCCTTCGACTTTGCTCTAGCACCGCTGCGGTTGCTGAGCGAAGTCAAAGCATAGATTTTGCAAAGTTAATTATAAAAATTTTAATAATTAAAGATTTTTGAAAAAATATTTTCTTAACTTCTAACTTACAACAAAGTTTGTTAATTTACATTAAGAATAAAACAAAATGTTGTTTTTTTTATTATTTTTGCAAGCGAAAATTTTATTATTCAATTTTATAAACAGAAAAACAATTACTAATCGAATTATGTTAAAAAAATCGTTATTATTAATTTTAACATTTTGCATTTCTTTGCCGATTTTTGCTCAAAGTGAGAGCGGAAATGTGCGCAAAGGCAATAAATTGTACCACAAAGAGCAGTATGAAGAGGCGCAAACCGAGTTCCAAAAAGGCGCAGATAAAAACGAAAAATCCTTTTCGGCAAACTATAATCTCGGAAATGCCTTTTTTCGACAAGAGAAATTTAAAGATGCGATAAACGCTTATACAAAGGCGATTAGCGAAACCGAAGACAAAAATAAAAAGGCGATTGCGTTGCATAATATGGGTAATGCGCTGCTTGCAAGCGAGCAGTATGAACAGAGCGTTAATGCGTACAAACAATCGCTACGTCTCAACCCCAAAGACCACGAAACACGTTACAATCTTGCTGTGGCTCAGAGTTTTTTAAAGCAGCAAGAGCAAGATAAAAACGATGACAAAAAAGACGAGCAAAAACAGGACGAACAGCAGCAGCAGCAACCTCCGCCACAACCGCAACCTCAACAACCCAATATGACCAAAGAGCAGGCAGAGCAGATTTTGCAAGCGTTGCAACAGGACGAAAAAGATGCGCAAGATAAAAAGCAAATTAAAGTTGGTCAAAGAGGAAAAGTGGAAAAAGAGTGGTAAATTTAATGTGGAATGTAAAATGTAGAATTAAAAATGAAAAAGTATTTTTTTAGTTTTTTATTAATAATATTAATTGTGCCGCAGGTTTTGGCGCAAAAGGTTGAATTTACTGCAAAAGCCCCGAATGCTGTTATAAGCGGTCAGCCGTTTCAACTGCAATATATCATAAATAGCGATGATGTAAAAAATTTGCAAATTCCAAAAATTGATGATTTTCAGATAGTTGCGGGACCAAGTTCTTTTACAAGCAGTCAACACCAATTTATCAATGGCAAGGCATCTTCCTCTGTTACAACCACTTACACCTATATGCTTTTGTCGCAAAAAGAGGGAACTTTTACAATTCCATCTGCAACAATATCAGTTGATGGTGCGCAACACAAGTCCAATTCACTGACAATCAAAGTCTTACCACCAGATGCAAAACCGCAAAACAATCAAAACGGAAATCAACAGCAGAGCAGCACAGCGCAAGTTCCTAACGATGATATCTTTATTTTGCCGATAATTTCGCGCACAAATATACAAGAGCAGGAAATGGTTTTACTAACTTACAAAATTTTTCATCGAGGAAATCTTGTTAATATTAAAGATGCAAAACTTCCTGATTTTAAAGGACTTATGATGCAAGTAATTGATATTGACGACAACAAACGTAGAGGAATTGAGCATCATCAAGGTAGAAATTACGAAACATATATTATTTATCAAGTTCTTATTTCGCCGCAACATTCGGGCAAAATAGAGATTTCACCGCTAACTATGAATGCTATTTTGAGGGTGCAAAGTCGAGTTCAAAACCCGCGTTCGTTTTTTGATAATTTTGTTACCTATCAAGATGTTCAAAAACCGCTATCTTCGGGCAGAACAACACTGAATGTTTCTCCGCTACCGACACCAAAACCCGCCGATTTTAGCGGCGCAGTTGGCTCATTATCAATGACTTCCGAAATTAGCACAATCGAACTTGAAACCAACTCTTCGGTTACGCTCAAAATTACGATAAGGGGCTCGGGCAACTTGAAACTGATTAAAACGCCTAACGTGAAATTTCCCACTGATTTTGAGCAATACGACCCAAAAGTAACTAACAATTATTCGGTTAATGCAAATGGTTTTTCGGGCAGTAGAACCTTTGAGTATCTGGCAATTCCGCGCCATTCGGGCAAATTTACCATTCCGCCTGTAACACTCACATATTTCGATTTGCCGTCAAATTCCTACAAAACACTCACCACACAGGAATTCACTTTGAACGTGGCAAAAGGCAGCGGAAGTCAATCAACATCGGTGCAAAGTTTTACCAATCAGGAGCAGGTTAAGCAAATAGCAACTGATATTCGCTACATCAAAATCGGCGATATGAAAATTCGTCAGCCCGAGAAAATTTTTACAGGAACATTAAATTTTTATCTCGCATATCTCATTCCCGCTCTGATAGGCGTTTTGCTTGGTCTGTTTTTTAGAAAACAGGCAAAAAACAATGCAAATATTGCTTTAATGAGGAATAAAAAAGCGAATAAGATTGCCCGCAAACGTCTCAAAGCAGCGGAACAAAATCTAAAATTAAATCAAAAAGATAAATTTTATGATGAAATTTTGTCGGCTCTGTGGCTCTATCTTTCGGACAAGTTAAATCTCTCGTTATCAGTACTTAACAAAGAAAATGCAGCCGAAAAAATGGACAAACATTCGGTTGAAAAATCGCTCTCTGACGAGTTTTTAACCCTGCTCAACAACTGCGAATTTGAGCGTTACGCGCCGTCAAACGACTCGTCTGCCGCAATGAGCAAAATTTATGCAGATGCGATTAAGGTTATTGAAAAACTTGAGAATAATATAAAGAATTAATGAAAAAAATAGTAATCATATTAAGTATTTTTGCTTTGATTTTGGGCAGTTGCAGACAAACAACTAATGCTCAAGAACAAACAACTAACGCTCAAGAATCTACCTTAGTTGTAGAGAAAAAAATAAACCAATACTATGTAGATACATTATTATATAGTCGAATAGATTTTTCTTTTACAAATAAATCAAACAATAATTATGTTTTATGGATTGAAAAAGATGATGTAAGTTCTCTATCAGAAAGTGAGATAATAAAAAATTACTTTTTTACAATAAAAGGAGATTTTTCGTTGATGGGATTAATTTGGGACGGAAACGTTGGCTTTTCTACTCCCGAATTATTTATTTCTTTTATTAGAATTATAAAGCCAAATGAACAATTTGTGGTGTCAATTGTAGTAAAAGGCGACGTAAATGATAAATCAGAACAGATTAGTTGGTTAGAAAAACAAATACAAATAGTTGATGTTAAAAAAATTAGAGGTTTTACTGTTAATGCTATGACTGATTTTTTTGATTATAAAGCAAATAAGATAACAGTACATTATGAATTGTTTAATAGGTAACGATATAAGATTAAAAATAAAGTTAATATTTATTATAATCATAGTTCAAATATGAAAAAAAAATTATCATTAATACTTGGAATTTTATTTATTTCAAACACTTTTGCGCAAGAAAATTTAGCGCAAATCGCTGAAAATTTTTATGCCGAAAGGGACTACGAAAACGCCGCTTTAACGTACGAAAAACTGCTTGAACAGGGCGAAAGTGCGGATTTGTACTACAACTATGCCAACGCGCTTTTCAAAATTGATGAACTCGGCAAGGCAATTTTGTATTACGAAAGAGCGTTGAAAATCAACCCTTTGCACGCAGACGCAAAAGCAAATCTTGATTTTGTAAATACCAAAATTACGGACAAAATCGAGCAGCATCACCCCTTTTTCCTCACCGCTTGGTTTTCTGCGTTGGGCAAAATGCTTACCACAAATCAATGGGCGTATTTGAGTATCGGGCTGTTTTTAGTAGCGGTGGTTTTGGCTTTGTTGTTCCTTTTCAGCAGTCATCGTTGGTTGCGGAAAATCTGCTTTTTCAAAGGAATTTTTGTACTTCTGCTGTCATTTTTCTCACTGATTTACGCTTTTTCGCAAAAAAAATATATTGAAAACAACCCTTATGCGATAATTCTTTCGGGGTCAGTTTCGGTGAAAAACTCACCTTCAATCAGCGGAACGGAACTTTTTGTGCTGCACGAAGGCACAAAAATTGAGGTCATTTCCAAACATCAAAATTGGGCGCAAATTCGCTTTGATAACGACAAAATTGGTTGGGTTATAGACGATACTTTTGAAAAAATCTAATGTGGTTTCGACTTCGCTCAACCACCGCTGCGGTGCCTGAGCGAAGTCGAAGGCAAAATTGATACTAAAAGATATGTTTGAAAAATTAATATCGCTCGACAAAGAATTACTTGTTTTTCTAAACAATTGTAATTCAGCATTTTTTGATGATTTTTTCTATATTTATTCGGGACAATTGGCGTGGGTTCTTACCGCCGTTGCAATAATTTATGTGATTATTAAAACGCAAAAAAGCGATTGTTGGGTAATATTTTTTGGGCTTGTGCTGCTGATTTTGCTCTCTGACCAAACTTCTTCGGGACTTTTAAAACCGCTTATTGAGCGACTTCGCCCAACTCGTGAGCCGACATTGGAAGGGCTTGTGCATATTGTGCACAATTACAGAGGCGGTGGGTTCAGTTTTCCTTCAGGACACGCAACAAATTCCTTTGCTTTTGCGGTTTTCACGTCATTGTTATTCAAAAATCGGCTCTATTCGACAATAATTTTCACTTGGGCAATTTTTACAGGATATTCGCGAATCTATCTCGGCGTGCATTACCCGCTTGATGTGCTTTGCGGCACAATTTTGGGCATCGGTTGCGGCTTTGCAATATATTATCTTGTGCGTTGGTTTCGTCCGATTTGCTGCAAACGCAAAATTTCGCGCAGAAATTCACTTATTGTTGCAGCAGTATTTTTAGTAACAATCACCATAATTTCAATTTGGCACAATAAATTATTATTCTTAGCATAAATTTCTAAACTCTATACTCTAAACTCTATACTCTAATATCTAAACTCTAATAAATATGACAAAAGTAATAACATTCAACGCTTTACGGCGGCTCAAGGACTCTTTGCCCCACGGCTCAATGAAACTCATTGCAGAAAAGGTGGGGCTTGACACTCAAACGGTTCGCAACTATTTTGGCGGACAGAATTTTAAAAACGGCGACTCCTGCGGCATTCACTTTGAAGCAGGTCCGGACGGCGGTTTAGTTACATTGGATGACACTACGATTTATGATTTGGCAGAAGAAATTGCTAAACAAAATCAGTAAAAACCGCAAAAAATCGGTTATTGAAATTTTCAATAACCGATTTTTTTCATTTTTATTAAATTATAAATCAGTTAAAAATCACTAAATATCTTATAAATTGATATTTTTTATACTCAAAAAAGCGGCAAAAATTTCAATTTATTATTTATAATTTTTGTTAAATTGAAAAAATAATGTTTTTTTGCTGATTTATTCAAAAAAAATTACTAAATTTGCCGAAATTTTTTTGATTTTTTTCAGATACTAAAATCTTAAATCTAAATAATATTTTTATGGCAAAATTCAAAGGAGCAGTGGTAGTTAATACCGAGTACTGCAAAGGTTGCGAACTATGCGTAGAGGCGTGTCCGCAAGACGTTTTGGCGATGTCGCCAAAAGTAAATTCAAAAGGCTACCACTTTTCTGAAATGGTGGCAGAAGAAAAATGTATCGGCTGTATGGCTTGCGGCTACGTTTGCCCCGATGCGTGTATTTCAGTTTATAAAACCGCTCAAATCTAATTTTTATGGAAGAAATAAAATTAATGAAAGGCAATGATGCCATTGCACACGCTGCGATTCGTTGCGGCGCAGACGGCTATTTCGGCTACCCAATTACGCCGCAGTCGGAAATTATGGAAACGCTTATGGCGGAAGAGCCTTGGAAAACCACAGGAATGGTTGTTTTGCAGGCAGAGAGCGAAGTGGCGGCTATAAATATGGTTTATGGCGGCGCAGGTTGCGGAAAAAAGGTGATGACTTCGTCTTCTTCGCCCGGTATGTCGCTAAAACAGGAGGGAATTTCCTATATCGCAGCCGCAGAACTGCCTTGTTTGCTTGTTAATATACAGCGCGGCGGTCCCGGTTTGGGAACAATTCAACCATCGCAAGCCGACTATTTTCAGTCGGTTAAGGGCGGCGGACACGGCGACTATCGTCTTATCACGCTATCGCCTTCAACGGTGCAAGAAATGGCTAATTTCGTTGAACTTGGCTTTGATTTGGCGTTCAAATATAACACTCCCGCTATGATTTTGGCTGACGGAATTGTTGGTCAAATGATGGAAAAAGTGGTATTGCCGCCGTTTAAACCACGCAGAACTGACGATGAAGTTCGCAAACAATGCCCTTGGGGAACAATGGGAAAAGTTGAAGGCGAACCAAGACACATTATTACTTCGCTCGCTTTGGAAGCGGAAGTGATGGAGCAAACAAACTTTCGTTTGCAGGCAAAATATCGTGAAATTGAGAAAAACGAAGTTCGTTTTGAGGCGATAAATTGCGATGATGCCGACTATATTTTGCTTGCCTTCGGCTCAACGGCTCGTTTGTGTGAAACGGCAATGGAATTTGCTCGTGAAAAGGGTTTGAAAGTTGGCGTTTTCCGTCCGATTACGCTTTGGCCCTTCCCAACGCAAGAGTTAAAAGATTTAGCGAAAAAGGCAAAGGGCTTTATGGTTGTGGAACTTTCGGCTGGACAAATGGTTGAGGACGTGCGTCTCGCTGTTAATGGTGCAATTCCTGTAGAATTTTTCGGCAAAATGGGCGGTGTTATTCCTGCTGCTGAGGAAATTTTGGAGGCGTTGAAAAATAATTTTAAAATTTAATTAATAATTTATAATTAACAATTAATAATTATGAAAAAGTCATATTTATTTGTAATAATTGCTGCGGTTGTAATGATTTTCAGTAGTTGCAAAAATAATAACCCTGAAAATGCTATTATAGGAAAATGGGTTATGATTTCTGCGGGCGAAACAGAAAGTAGTTTAGGCGATGGTCTTCACGGAAAAGATGTACATTTTGAATTTAAGTCAAATGGAACAATTTGGATAGATTGTCCGAGTTGCGCAGAATATAAACGTTCTAAATATGGTTATTATAAAATAGATGATGAATATTTTTATCACCGTTATGACATAGATACAGAATACGAAGTATATACTTATTCATTTGATGGAAATAAATTTAAAATATCAAATATTAACCCTAAATTTGCGGGTAATTTGACTATTTATATAGTAAATGTTTTTGTCTATGAACGAATAAAATAATTGTTAATTAAATAAAAAATCAAAAAAAATAATATGAATACAAATAATATTATAAGTCCCGAAAATTTGGTTTATACAAAAACAAAAGTATTGACCGAAAACAGAATGCACTATTGCCCCGGCTGTTCACACGGCGTTGTGCATAAACTTATTGCCGAAGTGATTGAAGAGATGGGCATACAAAATACCACTATCGGTATTGCGCCTGTTGGTTGTGCGGTGTTTGCCTACAACTATATCGACATCGATTGGCAGGAAGCGGCTCACGGACGTGCGCCCGCTGTGGCTACGGCTGTAAAACGTCTTTTGCCTTCGCACAACGTTTTCACATATCAAGGAGACGGCGATTTGGCGGCGATTGGTACGGCGGAAACAATTCACGCCTGCAATCGCGGCGAGAATATTGTGATTTTCTTTATCAACAACGCAATTTACGGAATGACAGGCGGTCAAATGGCGCCAACAACGCTCGAAGGTATGAAAACTTCTACCTGTCCCGCAGGTCGCGAACACGAATTGAACGGATACCCGCTCAAAATCAGCGATTTGTTGGCAAAACTTGACGGCACTTGCTATGTTACGCGTCAAAGCGTTGAGAAACTTGCCGCAGTGGTAAAAACCAAGAAAGCAATTCGCAAAGCGTTTGAAAATTCGCAGCAGAAAAAAGGTACTTCGATTGTTGAGATTGTCTCTACTTGCAGCACAGGTTGGGGACTGACACCTCACAAATCGAACCTTTGGATGCAAGACAAAATGTTTGAAAAATACCCATTGGGCGACATTAAAAACATTTAAGATTTCAAAATTCCAAAATTTCAAGACTCCAAAATTATTTTGGAATTTGAAATTTGAAATCTTGGAATTATTAATCACTAATCATTAACCATTAATCATTAAAAATATAATGAAAAGAGAAATAATTATTGCAGGTTTTGGCGGACAGGGCGTGCTGTCAATGGGTAAAATCTTGGCATACGCTGGACTTCTTGATGGCAAAGAGGTAACTTGGATGCCTGCCTACGGACCCGAACAACGCGGCGGAACTGCCAACGTAACGGTAATCGTGAGCGACAAAAAAATATCTTCGCCGATATTGAAACTTTTTGACATAGCGGTTGCTCTCAATCAACCCTCGATTGATAAATTTGAGGAGAGAGTTAAACCGGGCGGAATACTAATCTACGACTCAAAAGGTATGACTCGCCAACCGAAACGTAAAGATATTTCTATCTATCGCGTTGATGCAACCGAAAAAGCAAACGAAATTGGCGCACAAAAAACGTTCAATATGATTGTGCTTGGCGGTTTGCTGAAAATCGACCCGCTTATCGAGATAGATAAAGTTATGTTGAGTTTGAAAAAATCTCTGCCAGAGCGTCATCATCATCTTTTGCCTGCCAACGAGGAGGCAATGAAAATTGGTAGCGAAATTATCGTAAAAGAGAATTGATATTTTGCAAATTAAACTTGTTAAGTTTTCAAAACTTAACAAGTTTTTTTTATTTGCGCTTTCACAATATTTTTGTAAATTTGCCGTTTAAAAAGTAAAAAGAACTTTATCAATGTCAAAACGATTTTATATTTTTCTTAAATATTTGATAATCTGCAATATAAGTATTGCGCTTATGGGTTGTAGCGTGTCGGCTCAAATGAAAAGAGCCGACCGACTTTATGACGAAGGCGCATATTTTAAGGTTGCAAAAAAGTATCAAAAACTGCAAAAGCGCGTAAATAAAAAAGATAAAAAAACAAAAGCCGAGATTGCATTTAAAATCGGTGAGGCAAACCGTAAACTTTTTGAGATGCAAAAGGCGGTAAAGCAATATAACACGGCGATTAAGAATAATTATGAGGACAAAATCGTCTATCTTAATCTTGCAAAGGCGTATCACGCTTTGGGCAACTATGATTTGGCACAGAGAAATTACACTATCTTTTTGAGAACCAACCCTTCGCACAGCGAGGCGTTGGCAGGGCAGGCGGCGAGCAAACAGGCAAAGGAGATGCTTAAAACCCCTTCGCGCTACAAGGTTCGACTTGCAAATGAATTTAATTCACGCAAGGGTTCGGACTTTTGCCCCGTTTTTTCTGATGCAGACGGCAGTTCGGTGATAATTACCTCAAACAAAGATAATTCCAAAAAGCAAAAAGTTAGCGTTATCACGGGCGCATTCAATTTTGACCTGTTTTCGTTTAAGCAAGATAGAAACGGCAAATGGGAAAAGCCCGTTTTTATGACGGAATTTAACACTCCCGATGATGACGGCGTTGCCTGTTTATCGGCAGACGGCAGAGAAATTTACTTTACGCGCTGTTGGGCGCAGGCGGGCGCAACGCGCGGTTGCGAAATTATGAAATCTACCCGTAGCGGCGGACAATGGACAGAGCCCGAAATCGTAGTTTTGTTCAACGATAGTTCTATTTCTGCTGCTCACCCTGCACTTTCGCCTGATGGAAAATTTTTATATTTTGTCTCTGATGCGAAAAACGGTTTTGGCAAAAACGATATTTACAGAGCGGAAAATTTGGACGGAAGTTGGGGCGTACCCGAAAATTTGGGCGACAGAATCAACACTTCGGGCAACGAAATGTTTCCCTCTTTTGGTGCGGACGGCACATTATATTTTGCATCTGACGGACATTTTGGCTTTGGCGGACTTGATATTTTTTCGGCAAAAATAGATACAGCAGGAAATTGGGTTGTGGAAAATATGATGCCGCCAATAAATTCTTCTTCTGACGATTTTGGTATTACCTTTAAAGGAATGGAAAAGAAAGGTTATTTTTCGTCAAATAGGGGCGGCGGAAGAAAAAAGTTAGATAAAATTTATTATTTTGAACTACCCGAGTTGGCATATTTTGTTGAGGGAAAAGTTACGGACGAAAACGGCGAAGTTCTTTCTGATGCAACAATTAAAATCGTTGGAAATGATGGCTCTATAATAAAGCAGCGTGTTAAAAAAGACGGCACTTTCAGAGTAAAACTTGCAAAAGATGTGAATTATGTTATGTTGGCATCAAGTCGTGGTTACTTAAATTCTTCGGAAAAGGTTACCACTTTCGGCGAAAGAGACAGTAAAAATTATCAAAGGAATTTCCGTTTGCCGAGCATTTCCAAGCCAATAAAAATGGAAAATATTTTTTATGTATTTGGAAGATATGACCTTACGCCCGAATCGGAAACCGAGTTGAACACCCTTGTAAAATTGCTTAATGACAATCCAAATATCACAATCGAAATTGCGGCGCATACTGATATGGTTGGCTCTGATGCCTTCAATTTGGAACTTTCTCAAAAGCGTGCGCAGGCGGTTGTAGATTTTCTGAAAAAATCGGGCATTGCAGCAGATAGATTGACCTCAAGAGGTTACGGAAAAAGCCGTCCCGTAGAGGTTGATAAAATTATTGCAGCAAAACATCGTTTCCTCAAGGTCGGCGATATTCTCACTCCCGAATTTATCGAGACTCTGCCAAAAGAGCAGCAGGAAATCGCCAACCAAATCAACCGCCGAACCGAGTTTAGAGTTTTACGGACAACTTATAATTTGTATTGATTTTATTTTACCGCAAAGAACACAAGGATTTACGCAAGGGGAGCAAAGTTATATATTTTAATTTGTGCCCTTTGCGTTTCCTTTGCGAACATTGCGGTTAAAAATATTTCAAACAAAAAACCGCCCAAATTTTGAGCGGTTTATTTTGTTTTGAATTAAACTCTTTTTTCTTTGATACGTGCTTTTTTGCCTGTAAGTTTGCGTAAATAATAGAGTTTTGCTCTGCGAACTTTACCAACTTTATTAACTTCAATTTTGCTAATAAAAGGTGAGTCCATCGGAAAAATTCTTTCTACGCCAATATTGTCGGAAACTTTGCGAACGGTAAAACGTTTTTTATCGCCGTGTCCAGAAATGCGTATCACAACGCCTCTGTACAACTGTTCACGTTCTTTGTTTCCCTCTTTAATACGGTATGCAACCGTAATTGTATCACCGCTTTTGAATTTTGGGTGATTAAATTCTACGGCAAATGCCTGCTCGGCAACTTTAATTAAATCCATAATAATTAATAGTTTAGGTTGATAATGGTGCAACATTCACAAGCAACAAACGTCTTATCAGCGGTTACACAAAACGGGTGCAAAGATAATGCTTTTTTTTTAATTGGCAAAATGTTTTTTGAAGTTTTTTCGCTAACCACTAATTTATTCGTTCATCATATAAGTCATTGCAGGAACTTTGTTTTTAAACACAATTTTTGCAAGTTGGTTGATTGTTGTAATTGGTTGATTGCTAGTGGGTTGTTTTGTACAAAAACCATTTTTGATAGTGTAAAAACCGCAATTTTCAGTAACTTCGCTGTCGAAAACATTAAATTCAAACTCTTTGTCAAAGTTGTTTTGCGCAAAATTATTTAAAAATTTTTCAACATTAATTATTCTCAACATTCCAAAGTCCTGTTTTTTTGCAAAAAGCTGAATTGTAGTTTCCTGTAAATCAAACTCTTGCAAAATTTTATTTAGCAAAATTTTTCTGATATTTTCGTTATCGGCAAAAAGTTCCAAGACATCGCCTTTTTCGCTTACAAAAGCAATACCAACAATATTTTCCAAATATTTTGCAACAAAAATTTTCTTGTTTTCTAATTCAACCAAATCGCAAATATTTTCAAAATAATCTTCTGTTGCCAAAAGCGAAATTTTACGATCAAGATTTTTTTTATTGAAATATTCATAAGCGTTTTTACGTTCGTTTTTTTGTAGTTCAACCGCTTCCGTCATTGCGGGCTTGACCAGCAATTCCATTTGTTTCAGAGGATTGCGGCTTTCGCCGCAATGACGAACTGAATCAACCTTAAAAATTGCCTCGTAGCCAAATTTTCGATAAACTTCAAAAAGATATTTTTCGCTCGGAATAAGTGTTGTTGCCCAAATGCCGTTGTCATAGAGTTGTTGGTGCGTTTTTTGCAAAAGTTGGCGCATAAAACCACGATTTTGAAAATTCTTGTCCGTCAAAATACCTGATAGATAGCAAGTTGGCACAATTCTGTTTTCCATTTTCATCGGAAACGGAATTGCCTGCAAACACGAAACTATTTTGCCGTTTTCTTTAATAAAAATGTTTCGTTTTTCCGAAAAAATTTTATCAAAATAGAAATCGACAAACGCTTGGCTGTCGTTGAATGTTGCTTGCCAGAGTGATTTTGTTTGATTTTTCATTACAAAATAGGTTTAGCAGTAAATTTCGGCAAAATTTCATACGGCTGGTACGAAAGTTTTGCCTTGCGCAAGCCCTCAATTCCTAAGTCCTCTTCGCGATTGAGATAGACGAAATTTTCGGGTATCTGCTTTGCGAAAAGGTTGTTAATCATAGCGTAAGCACCGATAATTTCAGTGTCGGCTTTTTCGCAAGCGATGTCAAAAACGCTGTTGTTAATCGGCGAGCCGTAGGTAAAAGCAACAATTTTTCCATTCACTTTGAGTGCACCACCCTGCAAACCGAGCGCATCAAAATTTTCCAACGCAGTAGTGATTGCTCTGCGTTCTGCCTTGCGTGTCGGCGACTCGTTGTCGTTGTTGTGGCGTTTTTCCCAAACGCTCTCTAAATCA
>Ga0209737_10000831_pt1 | contig 23707 bp, 19 predicted proteins | sample TergutCu122P3_FD_187284 | JGI IMG/M metagenome (GOLD analysis project Ga0209737, IMG submission 187284) | Cubitermes ugandensis P3 segment gut microbial communities from Kakamega Forest, Kenya - Cu122 P3 (SPAdes) (version 2) | ecosystem: Host-associated > Arthropoda: Insects > Digestive system... | reverse complement strand
ATGATCCATCATCCACGACGATTATTTCATCGACATATGGGTAGTACTCATCTATCACAGGCAAGATTGCTTCTTGCTCATTGTATGCAGGAACGATAAGAGATACACGTGATGGTTCAGTTGTCATTTCTCACACCCCACGTGTCTGAAACATTCGGTACTTCTTCAATAGAAATATCTGAGAAAATAAAACTTATGCACATGTCAGATATCGATTCAAGTTCTGGAATATCCCATAGCTTTACGCAGCCGTCAGATTCGAATACAATTTCATTATTTCCTTGGTGTAATACAATTGGAATAGTGCCTGAATACATATCAGACACCATAGTAACTGAGCTAGAACCAATATTTTCTTCATTTACATAAATTGCCAGATCTTTAACCCCTATTGGTTGAAATACCAGATTAAGATTATATTGCCCTTCTTTTGGAGCGAATGCACTCATGCGACCTGTATCTTTCATATATCCAGTCAATCCGTGTCCTGCTATGCCATACCATCCGGATTTTGTGGTGATAATAACATCATCGGGCAATACTTGTGGTTCTGGAAGAATCTCATAAACCATGGTCGATCCAAATGTTCCGACCGTCTTCACGGCTTCATGTTCCAAGACAAGATTGGTGATATACCCTTTAAACTGCTCAATAAACTCTTCTTTTTGATCAGGAGAAATTTGGTTACTATCTGCAAGGCGATCAACATGGATGAATAGATATCGAATGCCACGATCCTGAAGCACAGATATCGAATTATTTGAGGGGAATTCTCCAGTTAAGCGTATAATCCTTGATACTTCTTCGATATCTCTTCCAGAATATCCATTCACAGTTGGATGCCAGTGATACATTGAGTAGAAGAGGTACAGTGGATTGTCTTCAAGCCATCTTGTTGGGATCTCAATAATCGGATCATTGTTTGACTGATTCATGAGCCACTGATACTCACTTGGGAGTTCTTTTCCAACAGGCATCTCATGAGATATGTAGACTGGAACATGCCAAGATCCTCCAATTACAAGCAAAATCAATCCAAGTCCGGCAATTATTCGATATTTCTCGTTATTATTTGTGATACCTATATGAGAGATGCGTGATAGGATTGCGGCAGAACCAAATCCAGCAAGCATTGCCACAGCGAAATGAACAAGGATTACATATCGACCAATTTCGCGGATAAGACCAAGTGTTGGAAACAGTTTATATGCATAGAAATAAGGCAGGAAAATATCAGTCGCAGATCCTGCAATTTTTAACACAGGACCAAGCATGAGAATAACACCCACAATCCCAATACATGCAAAAATAAGTGGACGTTTCTGTTTTTGTATCCAGGAATGTCTGTTTTCTTTGATAGAGATCGGTACACATAATCCTATGAGGGCGAGTATCAACCCGATCGGACCAAGAAATGTAATAAATCGAATAGGATCAAGAGACCATGCATACTGTAGAGGCTCATCAATTGTACGATTTGCATTATAATGCTCACTTGCTTCAAGATAAGGAAGTGCAATTGGTAAGATACAAGTTATAGTAATACACAGTGCCAGCAATATAAAGCAGAGATTACGCGGAGTTAAAACAGCTTTTTGAGCATTATTATCTAGAATCAACGTGCCGATAACGTACAGTACACCAATAATCGCTGCAAATACCGCGATATGCCAACTCATAAACACAGACCAGATAAAAAAGAATGTGGCAAGGGCTAAATCACGTGTTCTTTGTTCACAGAGATACTTATCAAGGAACAGAAGCATGAATGGAATCCATTGAACCGTGAGAAGATGAAACTGAACTCCAAAACGAATTGTACAAAATGCAAATAAAATTCCAGCGACAATTGATGCGTACCTATTTTTCGTGAATCTGTAGGAAAGAAGATATGTGCCAAATCCAGTAAGAACAAATGTTAAAAACGCAAGGAAATTATATATGAAGACTGGATCTGCAGAAAGCAGAGAAAGTGGAATGGTAAACGGTATCAATCCAAGCATATGCTCAGACATGGCAAATGAGTTTGCTGCCGGATAAAACATATTTGCATTGAACACATTCAATGGATCCGTCATCGCAGCATGTGTACCCCATGCAAGAACCCAGGCATTGAATACATCATCTCCTCCTCCAAGACTGTCGCTGAGATGAAATACGGCGGGATATGTGAGAATAGCTGTAAGTAAGATGAATAACAAAAATACGATGGCGTTTACAGAATATTTGTTTTTTACCATAATACCTTCTCGTGATGAAGGGTACCTCATAAAGGAACGTTTATGAGATAGGTCATTTGAAAAAGTAAATAAAATTTAGAATGAAAAATAGTGGACAATATGACGAGAAAAAAATCAGTTAACGGAGTAGCTCATAAACGTTCGTTTTTGAGGTACTTATGTTCTCTTTTCATATCATGCAGCCAGTCATAATATGACAGATATAACTTTTAAATTCCGGATGGTTGCCTAACTATAGCACCAGTTGCTGCCACATTATGGAAGCCTCTAAATAACGCCCCCTTTTGCGATATCTTATTTCAGAAGCTCCCATATTACTCTGCTACAATTTTTTCGATACGTGCAACTGCTTCATGTAGTACCTTATCGGCTGCTGCATATGAGAATCGAACATATGGAGCACCGTGCTCTCCAAACGCATCACCAGGAACCCCAATAACACCTGTATCTACTAATTTCGAGAACAATGGAGCCATTGGAACGAATGCATAGAATGCACCTTCTGGGCGCTTGAATGAGAAACCAAGACGTGTTAGACCATCATACAGAATATCTCGACGCTGTTCATATGTATTTTTCATGTGAGTCACACAGCTCTGATCGCCAGTATAAGCCGCAAGAGCTGCATGTTGCGAGATTGATGTGGCACAGGTTTGGCAGTATTGATGCACCTTAATGCACTCATCAATATACTCTGATGGTCCTGCCACAAACCCAAGGCGCCATCCTGTCATTGCGTAGGTTTTACTTGTTGCATTTATTGTCAGAACATTCTCACCAAACTGTGCTGCACTAACGTGCTTTGCATCACCATACACAAAGTGCTCATATACTTCATCAGAAATTACACAGACACCCGTATCATCTGCATATTCAACAATCGCACGAATTGTCTCAGCTGATTCAACCGTTCCAGTTGGATTGCAGGGGGAATTAAGCACAAAAAGTCGTGCACCATCCATTGCTTCTTTTGCCTGCTCAACATCAATGCAGAGATCAGAGGTTAAGGGGAGGGGTCGCCCTCTTCCACTGGCAAGTTTTGTGCACTCTGCATAAGAAACAAATCCAGGATCTGTGTATACAACGGTCTCTCCCGGATTTACCAGAGCTTGAAACGCGATATAAAGAGCTTCGCCTGCTCCTGCTGTGACAATGACCTGATCAGGTGTGTAGGAAAGGGAATTTTCTCTATCTAGTTTATCAGAGATGGCAGATCGAAGTTCAGGTAGACCTGCATTAAATGTATATCCACAGTAGCCTTTCTGAATCGCCGCAATAGCAGCGTCTTTGATGTGTTGTGGTGTGTCAAAGTCTGGCTGTCCAAGCGTAAGATTTACAGAGTCTGGCTTTGCTGCTTGAAAAAACTTTCGAATTCCTGATAATTCTACGGACGAAACCCGATCTGATATAGTATATCCATTCATGTGACAGTTACCCATTTGTCTAATTTGTCTATTTACTCAATATTTGCATGATGTTCCTGCATTTCAGCAGCAGAAACAGTTAGTCGTTCCATCAACGCAGAAACAATAGCATCACAGAAAATAAGCGATGTTGTCTCGAATAACGTTCCGAGTGGTGCGAATAACGTATGATCACTCTTGATGGTGCGAGATCCAACTCGAAGCTCTTTGTCTGCTGAGCTCTCTCGAAAGCTTGGGATTAAAACAATGCAATCTGCCTTATCTCCAAGAGGAGAGGGCAAAGATGCAGTAATGAGGCAAACGCGCCCTGACTGCTGCTTTGCAGTCTCTGCAATGTCAAGTACAGTCCTTGTTTTTCCAGAACCAGACATGACAATTAACATGTCTCCACCAGCCATAGCAGGAGTTATCGTCTCTCCAACAACATAACTGGAAAAACCAAGATGCATAAGTCGCATTGCGAGTGCTTTTGCAACAAGGCCTGAGCGTCCTGCTCCCATCACGTAAATTCGTGCATCTTTTGCTTTGAGTATTTCGTCAACAAAGAGGGAGATATCTTTTACAGACAAACCTGCGGCAGCTAACTCAATTTGATGAGCCATACGCATCATCATATTTTGAGTTATGCAGCCATCTTCGTCATCAATCATTCTAGTACAGATTTTGCTGTCTCCCTACATCAGGCTTTCCCAGCCTCGCCACGCCGCGAGGAGGCGAGAAGATCCCCTTCCTTCGTCAGGGGATCTAAAAAATGTCTTGTTTGGGTGTGTCGCGAATTGTGCATTAGGTTACCTTAATCCCATCATGTCGCCTACTCGCGGCGTGGCGAGATTCACATCAGTAAAGTCCAATACGCAATAATCAGCAAAAGAAAAGTGAACACCAATATACCAAAACTAATTGGGATAATGAACAGTAAGATTGTATTTGCAATACTTGCAAGTTGTGCAATGCTATTTGATCCAAACACAACAACAGATTCACATGAAGCAGTTGTGCCAGCTGCTGTTGATGGACGGAGATCTGCTATGGCACGGTTTGTAGCCTCAAGTATGTACTCTGAAAAATCCTCTACTGGTACGTGATAGCCAACAGGGTTCTTTCCAGAGAGTGTATTCACGACATGTGTATCCGTTGTCATTATCTCTGCTTCGTCAACTACTGAAAGCACAAGATCACGTAATGCCTCTCGAACACCAGTATTCATGTTATTTCCGTCAATGAGCACGTATGCTGTTTTTTGATCTAAAATAGACACAACCATTACTTGGACTCCGATGTCTCCAAAGCCATCTTTTCTTCCAAATGGAAGTGGGACATGAGCATAACCTACCTCAAATGATGCAGTAGGTAATGTATCCCAGGCATCAAATGCTGATTGAGCACCAGTAAAATATTCATGCGCAATCCTTGTTCCAGGCAATATAACTCCAATTTCGTCACCGATAGAGTTGTGAGCATCAACAAATCCGATATTTGGTGCGACTCGATGACCTTCACACATGATAGCATGCCCGATACTAAAATCAAGATCTTCAGTTTTCTCAGGAGATCTAGTACTTACAAGCAGCAATGTATCCCCAAATCTCTGATACATCATTGAAACTGACCCAGAAGTAACACGATTGGATCTCGACGCAATATGTTGATATACGCATGATTCACGTGTATTATTGATGGCGTCAATGACCTTATTGATCTCATCAGCAGCAACAAGATTGAGATCATGAGTCGCACAACCATGTACAACCATTACCTCTTCTTTAAATCTGCTGCGCATCTCCATTGGAAAGTTACCGCCTCCTATCTCTCCAAGGGGACCTGGGTGCAGGTTTGGAATGGTAAAAATAAGATCTCGTGCATTTTCGCGACGAAAAAAAAGACTTACCTGAGGTACAAAGGCTTCCTCTCCAATCTCTCGAAAATAATCTTCCAGATCTTTTGTTCCATCTGTGAGATGAGCGAGAAAAGCGTTCAAAAAACCAGTGCCACTGATACGATATGCTCGTTTCAGTGGAGCGTTTATAAACCAACTGATGGCACAGCCAGACAGAGCAAAAAAGACCAAAGAGATGAGAGTAGTCCAAGCAAAGGTAGGATCTTTCACCAACCAATACACTCCAAGAAAGCCAATTACACTTTGGTTTACCGCAGGAATAAGCATATGAATGATGTGATTGTCTGCAACAGAGATTAAAACAAGTAATCGTAATGCAAAAATCACTCCAAGTGCCGTTGCATACGCAAATAAAAGGAAATCTCGAGAAACAATCAATCCAATAGCGCAAACGATCGCTGCTAGTAAAGTAGACGCCGCTGCAATCAGAGCAGAACGATTCCAGGGCATTGTTTTGTGAAATAAATTCACAGTGAATGTGGTAAGTACAATTGTTGAGATCCCTGGGAGGATGAAACCATATAATCCAAATGATTGATATTCCGGGCTCATCCTCCAAGAAATTAGCTCAATGATGATTCCAATGACAAAAATTAATGCAAGCGATCCACGCCAACTTGGAGCTGAGAAAAGATACTTTGAAAACTTCTCAATTTGCACAGAACTGTGGGTATGGGATGGTTTCTCAGCGGTCATGTTTCATATGGTTACGAACATTATTTTGGATGATAATCTGAAAGAATGCGCGGAGGATTTGGAAGTGTTCCAAATACAGTCTCGTACCGCTCCTGCATTGTCGTCCAGTCACACTGATTTGTTTGACATCCGATATCAGTGACGACAAATGAAGCTGTTACTGTGCCTATCTGTGCACATGTTACAACATCATATCCCTGAATACACGCACTGAGAAATCCAGCCCGATATGCATCTCCCGCTCCGCTTGGATCTACCATCTCAACAGAAATTGCTGGAATGTGAACCTCATCCCCATGTATACGAAGAATGCTCCCATCTCCACTTAATGTTTCAATCGCAAGAGGAACTTTTTCTGCAATATCTTGTCGTGCACAGGCCATTGTCTGGCACATAACATCATACTCATGGCGATTTGCAATGAGTACGTTAATGCAGCTCAAAAGTGATGTGAGATGATCGGCAGTATATAATCGAACATCTTGTCCGGGATCAAATGAGGAAAAAGAAGCAAGGCGAGCGACATTTACGTTATATACAGGATCTGCTGTTGCCATATGTACAAATGGAAAAGAAGATGGCTTGTTCTCTGTAAATGCACGCGATGCCCCCCATTCAAAGAAGGTCATCTGGTTTCCACTATCATCGGTGAACATGAAAGCTGTTGCTGTATGTTCACTTTGCATTTGGTAGTTTTCCATGAAAATGCCAAGATTTTGCATTTTTTTCTCATATGCACTTCCTGAAAAATCATTACCAACAGCACTTACGAGTGTTGCTTGCTGACCAAGCACTGCAATGCCTGTTGCAATATTTGCAGCACCTCCCCCAAATAAAATATCTCGTTCAACAACGGGGGCAGAACCATTTGGAGGGGGAAGATAGGGTGTTTTACAGATGTGATCAAATGCAGTATGCCCAACAACTGCTATTCTGTCTGCCTTTCCTTCATATGACCAATAATTCATGCCTATCCTCTATCTTATCCTCTATTTTTTACTGAGCTCGGTGACTTCGATAACATCAAGTGGTATATTTTGAAGGGCACGGCCTATTGTTTTTCTGGCGATCTTTCCAGCATGTTCTGGTGATTCTGCATTGAAAACTTTCATTTCCATGCGAAGTCCAACAAACGCTGTATTCGCTATTAACAGTGATGCTGGAAGTTCTTCTGAACAGTAAGGACAGGAGAGAAAACCAGTTTCTACATCAACAAACTTTGCAGTTGGGTTTAATCGCTTTCCAGCTTCGCTTATCGCAATGCCGATTGCATCGTCAATAGACTGCACGTCTCGTATATACCATGCAGATTCGAGAACTACTTGATAATCTGTCATTATATTACATTACCTCCTTTGTTTTTACGCATGATTACCCGCTCTTGCAGGTTCTATGCTCTTATCTTTACGCTAATTGGCACACCTGATTGGTATGTGAAACCGTAACAATTAGAATCACAATCACATGTTCCAATAGTTTTCATGGAAGTGTTCAGAGGTATCCATGCGTTCGCATGCAGAAGGGATAGATGATGCATATCCAAGTGTTAATAATACAATTGGGCGGACATGTTCTGGCAAAAGTAAGGTTTCACGCACTTCTACAGGATCGAAACTACCTGTCCAACAGCTTGAAATACCAGCGGCATGCGCTGCAAGCATCATGTATGTTGCCGCAATGGTTGCTTCTTCGATTGCATACATAATCCCTTCTTCAGCAAAACGTGACATTGAACGAATGTAGTTTGCACACACAACTAAAATAACTGGAGCAGAAAGAATATGCTCCTGTGATAAACTAGCATCATACAGTGCTTCTTTGATGCCTTCATCTCGTATAATTACTGCATCCCAAGATTCAAGTGCTCCTGCACTTGGAATAGTACGAGTTGTTGCAAGTATTTGGGATAGTATGTCATCAGGAATGTCGTGTTCGTTGTAGTGTCGAACTGTTCGTCGAGTGGCAAGAAAAGAAGAGATTTCAGAAATATCCATGCTGAACAAGTCCTTGCCATCCGTGAGAGGCCACAGTGGTTGCAGCACTGATAGCACATCCGGCTTGTTCTATTGCCTGCTCAAGTTCGCCGCGATCTAAATAAATGGAGATCTGATCAAGTGAGTAGCGTACCTGGTCAAGCTCTGCGCGCTCGTCTTCGTTACAATCACGAGATGCCTGGAGGAGATCAAGACTTATTGTGTTTATGCATTGATCAAGAAGTACACGTGCACCTACCCGCTTCTCCCCTTTGAGTGCAGAGCACGTTGTCAACAGTTGAGAAAGCAAGGTAAATTCAGATTTCAATCGCTCTCCATGTTGAAATGCCAATACAGCACACTTAGCATCCATAGCTATGATATCTCATTAAAAATGTTTTTAGTATGATATGGGATATGTTGAAAATCTCATATCACGGTGACATATCTATTTCTTGGCTCCCATGACCATTGATTTTGGTCTGGATACTCGACGTCGCGCAGCCATGGTGCGAAGATCTGCAGGCTGTCCACGTCCACCACCACGGGTATTTCCGCCACGTCCGCCACGTCCGCCACCACGGGTATTTCCGCCACGTCCGCCACCGCGTCCATCACGTGAATCTGCACTTGCCCGCTCGAATTTTTTAATGGCAGCTGCTCTCTTAAAGCGTTGATTTGGGCCTGGTTTTTTATGGTCTGACTCTTTACGGGGGACAAGTCTAATCTGACCTTTTGTTCCTTTTACTTGTACCCATGCTACTGTTCCTGTTTTACCCATATGAAACTCCTATAGTAGTGCCATTCAAATAGGTATAAGCCTGTTGGAGTGAGTAACGTTCCAGATCATATTTCCGATATCTATAAAAGAAAAGAATATGAATATAATAGTGCATCGTGCCAGGGTGGGGTAATGGCCATCCTAGGGGATTGTGGTTCCCTCGATCTGGGTTCAATTCCCGGTCCTGGCCTTCTTTTGTATTGTTTATTGCTTTAAATCAGTTTTAATCTCCACTCCACCACTTGTTTGGGAACCGCTTTTGTAAGATTTCATCACCTTCGCCAATGACAGAGAGTCCCATCTTTCGCATATCTGCATCAACCATGATCTTTACCAGATCGGTAAATGATACCCAGGGCTTCCATTTCAGTTCTTTTTCAGCCTTTGATGCATCCCCTCGTAACGATTCAACCTCAGTTGGACGGAAGTAACGGGGATCAATTGTGACATAGCGCTTGATATCAAGATCAATGTATTCAAACACTTCATGTACAAATTCGCGCACGGAATGGGTCTCTCCCGTGGCAAGTACAAAGTCATCTGCATTTGTATGGGTGAGTATATGATGCATGCCTTCTACATATTCTGGAGCAAATCCCCAGTCGCGGGTGGCATCAAGATTTCCAAGCACGAGCCCATCTGTAATTCCTGCAAGAATTGATGCAGCACCGATCGTTATCTTTCGAGTAACGAATGTCTCCCCTCTGCGGGGGGATTCATGATTAAATAAAATCCCATTTGACGCAAATATGTTATACCCTTCTCGATAATTTTTCACCATCCAGTACCCATACAACTTTGCACAAGCATATGGGCTGCGTGGAACAAGCGAGGAATTCTATCTGGAATTAAAATGAGGAAAGATACGCAGCAACAAAATCCAGAGAGTCTCCTTATCGTTCAGAATGCGTCAGAAGGAGAAATAAAATTGGCTATGACAAATGGGCAGAAGAAATTGGATATGGGATGAGGTGGAAGGTGGAAGGGCTTTATTCGAGCGTAAAGAGGATATTTGGAGAGACAGTTCGGGCAACATCAAAGAAAGGGATGATACAAGAAGCATGGAGGAAATTTTATGAGTATCATTTGATGATGTGCATGCAATGAGCAAGTGTATTTAAGTTAACATATAAAAACAGAATTTGTACACAATATACGTCTGCAAATGAGTAGTAACAGTACCTCACTGAATTGTGCAACACAGCATCAGCAAGCAAACATGTATATATTTACACGTATTTTTCATCAAAATTCCTTCAACGATCTATATTCATTTCCAGAAACCTGGATTTCAAACTTCGCCCCTTTCCCGTACTTTCCGTTTTCTCGTAGTGTTACTCCAGTGATAGATAAGATCTCTCTAGATAGATATAGGCCAAATCCGGTATTTTTTCCAAAGCTACGTTGGAAAATCTTTTCCTTCTCATCTGGCATGACCCCTTTTCCATCATCTTGATATATCACGGTTAATTGATCAGGTTCAATAGTAATCAGTATCTCAATCTGGCTCAAAGATTCGCCTGCATGCAATAGCGTATTGTGATATAGATTGTAAAACACTTTTTCGATGAGTGGATCTGCAAATATCTCTACGTAATTCAGCCTTTCATCGAGAACAACCATTCCTGGGTTAGCATCTGACAATGCACGTCTAACTGTTTCTCCAACATTCTGCCATCGAGGTGAAGTAACTCCGATGTCTTGATATTCTTTTGTAAATTCAATTTGATTGCGTATCAGATTTACTGCATTCAGCTGTTTATCCATCCACTCAGAGGCTTTTGGGCTATTTGGGGACTGGAATAGCAGATCGAAATATGATAAAATGATTGTAATTTGATTTAGGATGTCGTGTCTGGTTATATTTGAGAGAAGATTTAGTTTTTTATTGCTTTGTACAAGTGCTTGCTCCATGAGCTTTCTGTCCGTGATATCGTTTGCAAGAAGTAAGATGCTCTGTTGATTTTTCCATGTAATAGCACTTGAGCGAACTTCAATCCACTTTTTCTCATGTTGTGCATCATACATCGTGAAAGTTGAGCTTTGATATTGATCCCCCTTAAGTGTAGCAGTGTACAACTCGTTAAATCTAAGTCGCTCTTCTGGCTGCATAAAATCAGTGAAATCTACATTCATAAGTTCAGAATGATTGTTGGCAAGGATTTCACCTGTTTTTGGATTTGCGGATACAATGATATTATCTCGTACTACCATTATGCCTTCATTAGCATTGGTAATGAGAAGGCGGTTCTGCTGCTCACTCTCACGAAGTGCATCTTCTGCAATCTTGCGCTCGGTCACATCGCGGATAATTGTCATGACAAGGCTTGTGTCATGGATTTTGATTGGATACGTCATCAGGTCTGCGAAGAAAGTAGAACCATCTTTTCTTGAGATCGTTACTGCTCCAACTTCGTTAACCTTGCCAAGTGCATTGCGTGCGAAGAGTGCTGCTGCTTTGGTAATAGTAAACGATGCAAATATCTTTGTCAAAAAAATGTTTTTTCCTTCTAAATCTTCTCTACTATACTCAGTCAGCCTATGTGCAGCAAGATTTGCATCAACAAAAGCTCCTCTAACATCAGTAAGGAAATATCCATCAGGAGCATTATCAAAGAGAATTTGGAGACGTTCTTCTGAGCTCTTTATTTCTGCTTCCATTGCTTTTCGCTCAGTAATATCGGTCAGAACGACAGTAACACCAAGCAAGTAAGATTCATTTTCAATCATAATTGGAGAAAATCGTCTGATCCAATCTCTATCCTGCCAGACACATTCATCTTGATAGGATCTTTTATCGGTGAATACCTGCTTTAACGCTGCGTAAAATCTTTTATTTTCATCGGGAGGGAGAAGTATTCGCATTTTTCGCTCGGTGTATCCTTCTGCGAGAGCTCCTACCAGTTGCTGATGGTGCAAGTTCATAAATAGGTAGCATCCATCTTCATCCACCATGAAAATGGGATCACCCGTTGATTCTACAAGACTTTTATAATTCGCCTGGGTAACATTCAAATTTTGAGAAATTTGGCGTTTTTCGGTGACATCTCTGAAACTCCAGATCCGCCCGATAATCATATCCCCCATTTTTTGAGGATGGGACAATCGTTCAAAAATCCGTCCATCTCGGAATGTTAAGAGATCATACGCTTTCAGTTCTGGACTTTCTCGCAGATTTTTAAGCTGCTTTAAAAAATCATCGCGATCAATGAGTTGATCTTCAATATATGCTACCAGAATTTCTTCATCACGTTCTTCAATAATTGATTCTGGAATAGCCCAGAGCTCTAAGAATTTTTGATTGTATGTGAGTATTTTTCCAGAAAGATCAGCTACAAAAATACCATCCGAGGTTGATTCAAGTGTTGTTGCAAGTAAAGAAGAACCTTCAGTCACTTTGCGCTCTAAGCGAACACGATCTGTAATGTCACTAGAGATAATTAAAACTGCAAGAGGTTGTGGAGATGAAGGATATTTTACTGGAATGTATTTTAAGAGGTACGTTCTTCCGTCTCTTTCGTTCTCCTTGCTATAATAATCATTTATTTCAAACACATGAGCCATTGTGCGAGTAAATTCTCTGTTCTCTTCAATGGTATGAAAATCTTTATAAAATTTAGATTTGTATGATTTATCCTTAATTCCCAGTCTCATCTGGTGAGGAGTATTCATGTATAGGTATCTATTATGGCGATCCACCATAACAATAGAGTCCTCTATGGCTTCAGTAATTGTTTCGAAATTCGTTTCCGCATATTCCACTGCATTTTGAAGTTGATTGTTTTTACATAGCTGTCGAATATAACTTTGGAGTCGAAGTGCTTCAAATTCCTGATCCCCGTCGTCATCAATATAATAATCAATACCATTTTTAAGGCACTCTTTTCCATAGAGTGCACCAGTTTCACTGATAACAATGCAGATAGGGACATGAACAATTTTCTTTTTTACTTTATTAACGAAATCAATGGCTCTATCTCCACTCATTGCAAGTACTGAGTATTCCTGCTGCGTAAGTGCAGTGAGTGCTTCTTTCTCCTCTTTTTTATTTGTTACGTTGGCTTTAACACCGCATTCATGGAACAAGGAGATAATTTTGTCAAAAAGGGCAGGGTTTCCCATTGTCAGGATATTGATCTGTGGCAGTTACGTTCCTCCAGCATGCGTTTTGGACTGTATTAGTTATGTGAAATATTTTCATTCTTCTATGTATTGATTGATTTGCAAGAATATTGAAGAATTATACGATCGATTAAGTTTATTCTTACCGAACTTTTTGCTTCCACAATACTATTAGTTGAGTGTAGTGGAATATATTTCATTATCTTATTTAATAGTTATGTGTGATTTTTCCTACGATCATGGAATATTTTATATTCGACATTTTAACCGTCAAAATCCTATTGGCTTACGGCTATTGTCAGTTCATAATTGCTCAACTTTAAGTGTATTCGTATGCCCTGTCTCTCCTTTTGTGTTGCCAGACAGAATTACGACATGTTCTCCTTTTTTTCCAATTCCTGTCAGATCCATGAGATCTCGTGCAGCTGTGATAAGTTCTTCATATGTTTCGACTGCTGGTCTCGTGCTTGGAAAAACTCCTCGATACAAAAGGACACGTCGTGCAATTGCATCATCAGGAGTGATAGCAAAGATTGGGACACTGGGACGTTCGTGAGAGATTGTTCGGGCAGTCATTCCAGATCTGGTATAAGCGATGATTGCAACAGCAGTCATGTCAGCGATGACTCTTGCAGCATGGCTTACTAGTACGCTGACATGCCTACATTCGTCTTTCCTGGCTGGTGTTTGATTCAATGGCATGTGCTTATCTGTTTCGCTGCTTATTGCGGCCATGGTACGTACTGCCTGAACTGGATCTACACCAATGGAGGTCTCAGCAGAAAGCATCACGCAGTCAGTTCCATCAATAATAGCATTTGCAACATCAGTCACTTCCGCACGTGTTGGCCGACTCTTCTGTACCATTGATTCAAGCATTTCTGTTGCTGTAATGATTGGAATCTCGCAAAGCGTTGCTTTTTTAATAAGTTGTTTTTGAATGTGTGGGATCTGCTCAAGAGGCATTGCAACTCCCAGATCTCCACGTGCAATCATGATTCCGTCAGCATGAGTCATGATATCCTCTGCATTGCGTACTGCGGTGGATGACTCAATCTTTGCAATAAGTGGGATCTCATACTTGTTGCTTTGGAGTAGTTCTCTGGCAGCGATGATATCTTCTCCTGATTCCACAAAAGAAAGGGCAAGATAATCTGGATTTAGTGAGGCTGCAAAAAGACATGCTTTTGAAAAATGGGAGTTAATAAATGGGACGTTACGTTTTTTATTTGGAAATATGACTCCAGCTCCTGGAGTGAGTATTCCTCCTTGTGTCACAGTTGTATGAATGCCAGATTCATCGACTGAGAGAACAGACAGTATGACAGCTCCGTCTTTTAATAAAATGATGTCTCTTGGAAGTACATCTGCAAGATAATCAGGTGGTCCAATTTCGATTGTGTGGGTGGCAGGGATGTTCTGAGTATTTGATGATCGTTTCACTCCAGATGTTGTAAGCCTGATTGTCTCACCAATATGAACCTGCAAATGCTCCTCTGAAAGAGATGTAATACGGAGTTTCTGACCCGGGATATCTGCAAGAATTGCAATATGTTTTCCAATTTCTTCAGATATGCAACGAATTGTGCTCACAAGGTGCTCGTGGGCTTCGAAACTTCCATGCGATAGATTGAGACGAATGATATCCATCCCTGCAATCATCATTCGACGCAAGGTATTTCTATCTGCTGAAGCTGGTCCGAGTGTTGCTATAATCTTTGTGTGCCGGTATGCTGGAAAAGACAATCTGGCGTTAAATGTTTCTTTCATCGGTTGCATGTATCTTTCATTTCCTTTTCATCTTGGCGTATAATCCATAACATCCCTTCACGATTGGAACAATAATATGCTGTTTTATTGGTCCTTCAAACTCCTTTTCCACATCAGATAGGAGTTCAGGTATTTGCAAGTGTTGAGGACATTTTGGAACACATACTCCACATTTCCGACAGAGTCCAGCCCGTGATTCGGGTCCAAATATACCTTCGAGCATCATGAGATACATAGGAAATTGACTTTTTTTGTACATATATTTCTGATTGTAGAATGAGAAGCACTGTTGAATGTTTACACCAAATGGACATGGCATACAGTACCCGCAACCGGTACATCCAATCTTGATTTCTTTATGATAGATGCTTTGAATCTCTGCAATTGCCTGCTTTTCCTCGTCTGACAAAGAGTTTGGAAGAGCTTTTTCTGCAATTTTGATATTTTCTGCAAGTTCTGATTCTTCACTCATTCCTGATAGAAGTAATGTTACTTCTGGATAATTCCAAAGATATCGCAGAGCCCACTCAACAGGTGTCCATGTAGGTTGAACCTTAGCATATGCATCGTGGACAGCAGCTGGTGCCTTTGCAAGCATACCTCCTCGTAAGGGTTCCATAATAAAAACTGCGAGATCTCGGCTTGTAGCGTACTTCATTCCTTCAAGGCCAGCTTGAAACTGCTCATCAAGAATATTTAATTGAATGAGACAAAAATCCCAGTCATATGCATCAACGATCTCTTTGAATGATACAATATCTCCGTGAAATGAAAATCCAGCATTTTTTATTTTTCCAGAGCGCTTTGAGTCATTTAAGAAAGAAAGTACATCCAGATCAGAGAGTTTTTTCCAATTTGTGGCTTCAAGGCTGTGAAGGAGGTAATAATCGATGACTGTTGTTTCTAATTTCAAGAGCTGCTCAGCAAGCACTGTATCCATGTCGTCACGATTAAAAACAGTCCATGGAGGGAGTTTTGTCGCGATTGAAACGCGCTCTCGATATCCATCACGGAGTGCTTTTCCAACAAGAGGCTCACTTGCTCCTCCGTGATATAGTACTGCGGTATCGATGTAGTTAACTCCCTGATCTATAGCGGAACGAATGAGTTCTATTGCTCTTTTTTCATCAATTTTTCCTAATTTGGTTGGAAGGCGCATGGCTCCAAACCCAAGTACAGAGAGCTTATCACCAGATTTTGGCACAGTCCGATATTGCATGTACTTATAGTGCATGATGACAAAGAATAAAATTCCGATTAAGCTGCATCATTGATCCTGTCCACGATAATATCTGTAGTTATCAGATGTAGTCCATTTACCTAAAACCAGTCCTCATACCCTTCATCATCTATAGTTGCAAACGGAATTATCTCACAGACATTCAGATCAGAGTCTTCTATGTAATTCATGATAACAATCTCAAAATAAAACATTAAACATTTCAGTAGAGAAAAATACGCTATCATCTTTTAAAACAATAATTATTTTTGTCTATTGATTTCCAACTTGGCATTTTACGCTGTGCAAAGAAGAAAGCCATGAACAGAAATGTAAAAATCAGGAAAAAAAGGTATGTTAAGGTATGTACGAGTATATTTACGTTTAAGCTGTTTTAATATGTGTTGCACTCTCAAGTCCGAGCTCAGCAATTGCCTCCTGTCGCATCTGGAACTTTTGAATCTTTCCAGTAACAGTCATTGGGAAGGAATCTACGAAAGTGATATATTTAGGAATCTTATAACGAGCAATACGGCCATTACAAAACTCTCGAACTTCGTCTTCAGTTAGAGTCTGGCCATCTATGATCTTGATTCGAGCCATGAGCTCTTCACCATAGGTAATATCTGGGACTCCAATGACATACACATCAGAAATCTTTGGATGAGTATGCAAAAATTCTTCAATCTCGCGTGGATAGATATTCTCTCCACCCCGAATAACCATATCTTTCAATCTTCCTTCAATGTGGAGGTATCCTTCTTCATCAAATGATCCAAGATCGCCAGTATGGATCCATCCATCCACATCTTTTGTCTGGTGTGATGCTGACGGATTATTATAGTAACATTTCATCGCCATGTACCCACGAGCACAGATCTCTCCGATCTCTCCTTGGGGAACGATTTTATTTGTGCTTGGATCAATGATTTTGAGTTCAGTGTGAGGAAATGCCTTTCCAACAGTCGTAACCCGTTTCTCCATTGGATCACTTGTTGTTGTCATGGTAACACCTGGAGAGGTCTCAGTCTGCCCGTACACAATAACGATCTCGTACATGTGCATCTTTTCTGCAACCTCTTTCATGGTCTCGATAGGACATGGAGAGCCTGCCATAATACCAGTTCGAAGTGAACGCAGATCATATTTCTCAAAATCTGGATGCGTCAACTCAGCAATGAACATAGTTGGAACTCCATGTAACACGGTACATCGTTCTTTTTCAACAGTTTTAAGAACACTTTCAACATCAAATGTCGGAGCGGGAATTACCATTGTGCTGCCATGAGTTACCGCTGCCAGATTTGAAAGTACCATTCCAAAACAATGATAGAATGGAACTGGAATGCACATACGATCCTTTTCTGAAAGATTCATTCCGTTCCCAATGATATATCCATTATTTAACACGTTGTGATGAGTCAGAACGACTCCTTTCGGGTATCCCGTTGTCCCACTGGTATACTGAATGTTAATTGGATCGTCAAATGTTAGAGCAGATTCGCGTTCTTGCAGTTCATCTGGGCTGATCGAGCGACCTTTTTCAAGCATTTCATGCCATTCGTACATTCCATTGTAGGGAATGTCTCCAAGGAATACAGCTGTCTTTAAGAAAGGATATTTTTCCGTGGAAATTTTTCCAGGGCGAGCTTCATATGCTTCAGGACAAACTTCATAAAACATGCCAACATAGTCTGATGTTTTAAATCTCCCCTGAATTATAATGAGTTTAATTTCAGATTGCCGAAGTACATAGTCAAGCTCAACTGGGCGGTACGCAGGGTTGATATTGACCATAATTGCACCAACTTTTGCAGTAGCAAACTGAACAATTGTCCATTGTGCATAATTCATAGCCCAGATTGCAACTCGGTCACCTTTGTTAATACCGAGCGCCATCAACCCTCTTGCGACCTGTTCTACCTCTGTGAGAAATTCTCGATATGTAAGACGAATATCCTGAAAGTTTGAAACAAGAGCCTCATTGTCAGGATATTTTTCAACAATTCGATGTAACATCTCACCAATAGTCAGGCCAAGAAGTGGCTGGGATGATGTACCACAGACATAACTATCTGTATACATCAAAACATCATTTTCGTTCATACTTTATCCTGTACTTGTTGAATAGTTATTGTATATTAATGCTAAACCTAAATGATTGATATTGCTGAATAATTTGACTATCAACCCATCCATTTAATATCTGATTACTGACAATAATATAAAAAACGAATGAAATTACTTGTTGCTGTTCCAATCACAGGGTACCATGACAAAGAACTCTCTCAGGTGATAGCAGTTCTCGACGCTAACAGTATGCCGTACGATTTCGTTTCAAACGAAAAAGGCATGGCAAAAGGTACTTTTGGTGGAAGAGTAGCAGTAAACCTGACATTTGAAGATGTTTTGCTTTCTGACGCAGAAGGGTATGATGGCATTATTGTTCTTGGAGGAAACGGATGTCAGCAACATTTTTGGAATTCTTCTGCTCTTCATGACTTACTCAGACAGATGCGAATTCAAAAGAAAGTCATTGGAGGGATAAGCACAGGTCCAGTTGCAATGGCACGTGCCGGGATTCTCAAAAAGCGTGTTGCCACCGTCATTAATGGACCTCCGATTCGTGAAATGTTGAAAAATGAAGCAAAATATGAGGATAAACCACTCATTTTTTTCGACAGGATCGTAACCGCACGTGATCCAACTCAAGCAAAACGTTTTGCTGAGATTGTTATCGAATATATTTTAGGAAATCCCGAATTTAACGGTCCACAGATTGTGCCTGCTCCAAATAAACTTGGTTTTGACATCTAGCCACGTCGCTAGGAGGCGAGATGACCCCTGACCAGTAGTGCTGTCAGGGATCAGGTGTGATAAGATTCAACCACTGTATATTGACATATTTTTATCTCCTATTGACGGGTTCACTCTCAATAGGAGGTCATCACGCCTACTCGCGGCGTGGCGAGTTTTTCACCCTTCTAAGAACTCAGCTTGGATTGCAATTACCTCTGTACTATCTGAAGCATGACGATATGCCTTAAGAGGCTCATGATTTACCTCCAAAAATCGTACTCCCCAGGATGCTTTTGATAATATCAACTGAGCTTGCTCAATCTCTCCTAGGATGTACAGTGCTGCTGCCATTGCCTCAAGAGATGTTAATTTGTAGGGTTTTCCAAAGTTTACTGGATTTGATGCGACTAAAAATGGTAATGCCCGTTTTAAGCGCCAATGTTGTACGATGGCAGAGTCAAGCACGGCCCAAGAACAGTCAAGGGCGGTAATTGTCTTGACTACCTCTTTATCTGCAGGGGAAAGTGCTTGTTCAGCTGTTGGATCCAGAATTAATGTCGAGCGTGGCAGATGATTGATTCTATGATGAAGTTTTACAAGCCCAAATTTTTCCAATTTTTTCATGGTACATCTGCGTGGGTCACATGTATTATCACGATATGCAAACAATGGGATCATAAAATTATTATTGTAGTAAATACACTTATGAATACTTTGTGCACACACATATACGAAGTAGTATGGAGATATTATTATATCTGATACCGTTATGTGCCTTGATCGGCCTGATATTTGCAGGCTATCAGTATAACGTCGTGCGCAAAGAAGAAGAAGGTACAGCTGAAACTTAAAAAATTAACAAAAATTATTCATGACAGTGCAATGGTGTACCTGAGCACGCAATATAAGTACCTTGTTGCGTTCGTCATTGTACTTGCGGTGTTGATACATCCACTTACTGCTCTTTGTTTTGTGATTGGAGCACCCCTATCTGCATGTGCTGGGTACAATTGGCATGTTTACTGCAACATCTGCCAATGGAAAAACCGCATATGCCACGACAAAAAGAATGAAAGAGGCTTTTAAAGTTTCATTCGCCAGTGACACAGTCATGGGAATGTCTGTTGTTGGTCTTGCTCTTTTTGGATTATCAACGGTTTTCGTTCTCATGAGCTCACTTATGGCTTGACAGTCAATGTACGATATTATTCATGTCGTATCTGGTCTTTTACTGGGTGCCAGTTCTATTTCTCTGTTTGCTCGTGTTGGGGGAGGAATTTTCACAAAAGCCGCAGATGTTGGAGCAGATCTCGTTGGAAAAGTGGAAGCATGTATTCCTGAAGATGATTCTCGAAATCCTGCAGTTATTGCAGACAATGTCGGTGACAATGTTGGAGATATTGCGGGAATGGGAGCAGATCTCTGTGAATTATATCTTGGTTCTATTATCTCAACAATGATTCTCGGTGCTGCTGCGATGCTTGCCCTGAGTAACCAAAATATTGGTCTTCTTATTGGTGCGATGCTGCCATTCCTGTTTTCAGCTCTTTCAATGTTAGCTGTTGGTCGTGCAGCACATGAGATTGTACTTGAAGTACGCAGGCAGTTTAAAGCAAATCCATGCATTATGAAAGGAACGGAGGACCCAGACTATGAACGCTGCATCTCAATCTCAACCTCATCTGCAATTCATGAAATGATTCTCCCTGGTTTGATTGCTATTGTCGCACCACTGTTTATCGGGTTATTACTCGGAAAAGAAGCACTTGGTGGTCTGCTAGTCGGATCTATTGGTGCTGGGGTTATGCTTGCGTTAACAATGGTAAATGCAGGTGGGGCCTGGGACAATGCGAAGAAATACATCGAACTTGGCTTTTTTGGAGGAAAGGGATCAGCCGCTCACAAAGCAGGAGTTACTGGAGATACAGTTGGTGATCCATTCAAGGACACCTCAAGGTCCAGCACTAAATATCTTGCTCAAACTGATGGCAACTGTGGCAGTGGTATTTGCACCGTTGTTTTTGTAAATTCTATACATTTTCTTTTTTTAAAATGCAGGTTACCCGTCTTCTAAGCCTTTTTCATCGTACATCTGCGTGGATCACATGTATTATCACGATATGCAAGCAATGGAATCATAAAATCACTATTGTTCACTACATTTTAGATACATTATGAAATACTTTGTTCACGAATGTTAATATGGAGTATTATGGAGATATTGTTATATCTTATACCACTATGCGCCGTGATTGGCCTGATATTTGCAGGCTATCAGTATAACGTCGTGCGCAAAGAAGAAGAAGGTACAGCTGAAATTAAAAAATTAACAAAAATTATTCATGACAGTGCAATGGTGTATCTGAACACGCAATATAAGTATATTGCTGCGTTCGTCATTGTATTTGCGATTGTACTTGCAGTGCTGATACATCCACTTACTGCATTTTGCTTCGTGATTGGAGCACTCCTGTCTGCAGGTGCTGGGTACATTGGTATGTTTACTGCAACATCTGCCAATGGTAAAACTGCATATGCCGCGACAAAGGGAATGAAAGAGGCATTTAATGTTTCATTCGCTAGTGGCACTGTTATGGGAATGTCTGTTGTTGGCCTTGGTCTTTTTGGATTGTCAATTGTTTTCATCCTAATCAGTACCATTATGGCCGGGCAGTCGATGTACGATATTATTAATGTCGTATCTGGCCTTTTACTGGGTGTCAGTTCTATTTCTCTGTTTGCTCGTGTTGGAGGAGGTATTTTCACAAAGGCTGCAGATGTTGGAGCAGATCTCGTTGGAAAAGTGGAAGCAGGTATTCCTGAAGATGACCAACGAAACCCTGCGGTTATTGCTGACAATGTCGGTGACAATGTTGGAGATATTGCAGGAATGGGGGCAGACCTCTGTGAATCATATCTTGGTTCAATTGTCTCGACAATGATCCTTGGTGCTGCTGCAATTCTTGCCATACATAACCAAAAAAGCGTTGATTTTATTTTAGGAAGTGGAGCTGCTACCGCGCTCGCAGAGGTATCATCATATAATCTCCTCCTTGTCCCCCTCACAATAGCAGCAGTGGGTATTATATGCGCGATTATAGGTTCATTTTTTGTTCGAGCTACAAAATCAGAAAGCAGTGCCATCTATAAAGCATTCAACACAGGCAGTTTGATCTCCTTGGTGCTTACTGCTATTGCGACATATTTTATTACAACAACACTTCTTGGCTCCTACGGAACTGGCGTATTTGTTGCATGTATAGCTGGTCTCATTGGTGGCTTCCTCATTGGGCAGATTACCGAATATTACACCTCATACGAGCGAAAGCCAACATTATTAGTTGCACGTTCATGTGAGACCGGTGCTGCGACAAACATCATTAATGGTTTTGCAAAGGGAATGGAGTCCACATTCCTGCCAACAATCGTTATTGCCATTACAATTTATGTTGCATATCAGTTTGCAGGCGTATATGGTATTGCGATTGCAGCAGTTGGTATGCTTGCAACCCTCGGTCTCTCTCTTGCAATCGATGCATATGGCCCTGTTGCAGATAATGCAGGAGGTATTGCAGAGATGAGTCACCAAGCTCCAGCTGTTCGACAGATCACAGACACACTTGACGCTGTTGGTAACACAACTGCTGCAATTGGAAAAGGATTTGCAATAGGATCAGCAGCATTAACTGCATTGGCACTGTTTACAGCCTATAGTATTGCAGTTGATCTTGCTGTCATCGACATAATGCATCCACCTGTCTTTATTGGTTTTCTGATTGGTGCGATGCTGCCATTCCTGTTTTCAGCTCTTACCATGTTAGCGGTTGGTCGTGCAGCATATGAGATTGTGCTTGAAGTACGCAGGCAATTTAAAGAAATTCCTGGCATTATGGAAGGAACAACGGATCCAGAATATGAACGTTGTATTTCAATCTCAACTTCATCTGCAATTCGTGAAATGATTCTTCCTGGTATCATTGGTATTGCAGCACCGCTGCTTATCGGAGTATTACTTGGAAAAGAGGCACTTGGAGGTCTGTTAGTTGGAGCTATTGGTGCTGGACTTATGATTGCAATAACAATGGTAAATGCAGGTGGAACATGGGACAATGCAAAGAAGTACATTGAATCTGGATATCTTGGAGGAAAAGGTTCAGAAGCCCACAAAGCAGGTGTTATTGGAGATACAGTTGGCGATCCGTTCAAGGACACCTCAGGTCCATCACTTAATACCTTTATTAAATTGATTTCAATTGTGGCAGTGGTATTTGCACCGCTATTTTTGTAAATCTTACAATTTTTCTCATTTTAAAATCTTTTCTCAAGCGTTTCAGTTGCTCATTCAAAGAATGGGAAACTCGGTGCTTGCCTATTTTTTCTCATTGATTTACGGAAGTATACATTTTGAAAATTGAAATTAATTTCAGAGGAGGTCTAATGACGCTATCAAAATTGGAAGTGCAATTTGTGAATGGGGTTAGGGATCTTGTTTCCGGTAACAAAGGCTCAGCGATATATTTATATGGCATTCTCTCCTCGACCTATGCTGAAACTATCTGATGTCGGTCCCCTTTTCCACTAATACTCTGCGTGTCGCTTTAATTTGTAATAGTGCAGACGTTGCTACGTCCTTTTTACCATATCTGTGTGCTATTTCTGTAAATTATAGAAATGGCCAATTTTTTGAATGTATTAGCTCATAATCATTCGGTGCAAGTCCTCTTTTCCTCTTACTTTCCATGTTATGATGAGCCCTAGCAAAAGTACATTTAAGGCTACTGCCTTT
>Ga0209737_10000830_pt1 | contig 23719 bp, 18 predicted proteins | sample TergutCu122P3_FD_187284 | JGI IMG/M metagenome (GOLD analysis project Ga0209737, IMG submission 187284) | Cubitermes ugandensis P3 segment gut microbial communities from Kakamega Forest, Kenya - Cu122 P3 (SPAdes) (version 2) | ecosystem: Host-associated > Arthropoda: Insects > Digestive system... | reverse complement strand
CGGCTTGAAAAGCTGAAACAGGCAGTGCGTGGTTGGGTGAATTATTTCAGAATTTCTGACATGAAATCACTAACGAAAACGCTTGACGGTTGGCTAAGACGGCGAGTTAGAATGGTGATACGGAAACCGTGGAAGCGTATCAAGACAAAGTTCGAAAGCCTGCGAAAATTAGGGCTTGATAAACAAAAGGCTTGGGAATATGCGAACACAAGAAAGGGCTATTGGAGAACCTCCGATAGCCCGATGCTTCATAGAACTATTACCAACAAAATCCTCGAAAAACGTGGTCTTATCGGTATTGCTGACACTTATACAAAGTGCTGATTTCTGTCGAACCGCCGTATACCGAACGGTACGTACGGTGGAGTGGGAGGTCGGCTAATCAATTAACGGTTAGCCTCCTACCCGATTTATTGTTTTATTGGAAGGGACTTGATTTTTTCAACGACATAGTCCTGAATAGCCACAGCACAGTTACCCTGAACGGTTTGCTGTCCTTCGATAACAAGAGCGTTTGCCAATGCCTGAGGACTGAGCGGATATACACTTGGTTTGAGACAGTAGAGCCTTACCGCAACAACGTCTTCGATTGTAACTTGACCGTCGCCGTTAATATCCCCATATACGGTAGGATTAACATTGGAAGGATTTGTGTTTGTTATATTGGTTGTTGTTGTCTCCAGCGTTGTGGTTACAGTGGTTGTAGTCGTTGTTGTTGCTAAAGTTGTGGTGGTGGTTGCGGCGGTAGTAGTTGTAGCAGTCGTTGTATCCGTAGTAGATTTAAGGTTGTTTTTTGCTGGGTTTGGCATACCCGACGTAGCGCCGTAAGCATGGTCAACATAGAAAGAAGTCAGCGTGTTGTCGGTCTCAAAGTAGATAAGAGCTTCCGTTGCACCCGACGGAATTGTGAAGTTAAGATTTTCAAGTAAAATCCACTCGCCGCTGACAGCCGAACCTTCAGCAATCGTGTACCAAGCCTGATTGTAGTTGTTTGGGTCGCCGTTAACAGGGTCTACGATTTGGAGAGTCAATTTGAAATTCTCGGTCGGCTGCGTGTTTTGCATAATCCAGCCGCTAAGCGAATAACTTGAACCTGGGCGGAATTTAGTCAAATCAAGCGGTTTTTGTCCGCTGTGCCAGTTCGATGTACGTCCCGAAACCGACATTCCTTTAGTATTGTTAAGACCAAGATTATTCACAACGGCAATCTTGGCGTCTCCTCTGGCTTCCCATGTTCCCAAACCGCTCTCAAAGTCATCGTGGAAAATCTGTCCGCTTGGCTGCGGAGGTGCGGTCGTTGTAACCGTCGTAGTCGTAACAGTCGGGCCGGCTTTTGTTGTCGTTGTTGTTCCCGTCGAACCGCCGCCTACGGTAATCTTATTTGAGCTGACGGTAGCAGAACCTGTGCTGTTGTAACCCTCGATACAGAGCGAAACTTCATAAAGTGAACCCATAGGTCCGATAAGCTCTTCCCAAGCCTTGAAATGCTCTGTCATATTAACGGAACTCTTCCATGAGCCGGTTTTCTTATCGGCCGGTTTACGGATACTCCAATACTGCTTAAATGTGGATGTGCCGTAGATTGAAGGCTGATTGACACGGTCGGAAGAAACTATCTCATAAACAACGCCGTCGATGGTCTTTTCGCCGTGCTTCTTGATACCGTTCTGCCCGAGGTCTCCCGGCGGTCTCCATGAACCCCAGCTGTCAATTACGTAGTATTCTACGAGAGGAGCGCCGTTGTCTTCGTGTGTCCAGCCGTAAACGCACATATATGACGCACCGGCACTTCCCGGTTTATAGTCAACGTCATAATCGAGCGTAATCTGCCCCAACTGTTTATGAGTCTGTCCCGAGCCTTTATTCATGCTGAACTTCTTACCTGTACGCATGAGCGTATTCTTGTTGCCAGTTGTATCGTATTGACAGGTAAATCCGCCGTTGCCGGTATAAGTCATTGAAGCTTTGTTTCCCGAAACGTCAGTCCAAAACTCAAGGTCGACACCGTCGTTCATGGTCTTGGTTGTATTGGTGTTGAACACCGAACCGTTTGCGGCATTGGTTGTCTTGACGTTCATGACAGAATTGCTGAGAGGCTTGTTTGGAGCAGAAAATCCGAGCATCATAGTTGTTGCCAGAACTCCTGCTAAAAGTTTTTTGAAATTCTTCAAGCAAAATTCCTCCTAAATATTATTTTCTTTATTCTAATCATATCATATTTCTTTGGAATTGTCAATATTTTTCCCATAATTCCGTGACATTTTGGCTAATTTCATATAACAAAACAAAAAACTGCTCGCAACTTAAAGAATAATGCTCTAAATGTAAAATTGCATAACGAAACAACATCAAATCTGTAATATTTTGTGCAAATTCATACTAATCTCTGAATCAATGCAAATACGAACCTGTTTTTATTGGAGAATAGTATTATTACTCCGCAACAAAACGCTTGCGTTTTGGCAGAGTAATACTGTGCGGATTAATAATTGACATTTCAGCGTTTATTATACCCTTCGATATGTAAATACCGCTTATCCTCCCCGAAATAGCTGTCTAGAGGCCGCATGAACGCATCAAAAGAATGCGAGGCGATATAAATCTGCGTATCCGTCCTGTCGACAATAATAAGCGAGTGATGAAAACCGTAAACACGGTTTGAAAGCTGGACAATATCACCGATTTCAACGCCGTCCCTTCCCGTTTCGACTGCATAAGGTCCGACGTCTTTATTTAATGTCAGAAATTTGTACAGATATTTCACGGACGACCAACCTGCTGCCCTGTCAGAGGGAGAATTGTAATACCATCCCGAATCGTGGGTGTAATTCATGACGCCGCATCCTGCATAGATACATTGCGAGACAAAATTAGTACAGTCTCCACCGAAATTCTCGAAATCAAGATAGTTCGGATTACGTTTAAACGCCCATTCCTTTGCATAATTAACGACCGCCTGTCTGTTGAGTTCATATACATTCATAAATAAAAGCTCCGTTCATAAGAACCTGTATATATAGGAAGGTTCTAAAAAATGTAGTCCCCTTAACAGGGACTACATTTATATTCATTAAATTAAGCTTTTATGTAGAGTTCAGCTATTTCACCCGTACATTCACGCGAAGCAAAAATTGCATTTGCTTCATCTGTATCAATATGCATGGCAGCGGAGAAGTTATCGCTTACACGGCAAATAACATCACCTAGAATAGCTTTTCGGCCGTCTGTGTCAATTTTAACCCACACGACGTCCTTATCCTTGACGCAAAAATTTTTAGCGTCTTCAGGAGTGAGATGGATATGACGCTTAGCAATGATTACGCATTCAAGAACGTCAACTTCACCGCAAGGACCGACAAGCTTGCACGGAGCGGCGCCTGAAAGGTCTCCCGATTCCTTAATGGGGGCAACGATGCCGATTGAACGCGCGTCCGTCGCAGAAAGTTCAACCTGCGTCTGAGGGCGGACAGGCCCGAGAATTGAAACGCCCATAATTTTTCTCTTGGGGCCTACAACGGTCACTCTCTGGGCACAGGCAAACTGACCAGGCTGCGAGAGATTTTTCTTAGGCGTAAGCGTCGCACCCTCGCCGAAGAGTATTTCAAGATGTTCCTGTGAAACATGGACATGTCTCGCCGATGTTTCAACGATAAACTTTTTAGACATTTTTAGAAATTCCCCTTTTACACAGTTAACCGATTAAGCTAACTGTTTATAGTCAATTAAATTAAGAATAGGTTTAGGATTTGCGCGGATTTTTGCCATCAGGCTAGGACGACGGCGACGGCATACTGGCGTATGACTAGGAGGATGACAACGCATGACGGTAAAAAGACCGCAAAGACGAACCTGTTCTTAATTTAATTGACTGTAAGTGTTTTGGTGCCGGAGGCGGGGGTCGAACCCGCACCCTGTTGCCAGGACTGGATTTTGAGTCCAGCACGTCTGCCTATTCCATCACTCCGGCAATATTTTCAATGCATACGGTAAACGCACATCGAATTTAATCGTTCGTTTATCATTATACCATGAATGCGGGTGATTTGTCAAGCATTTTATGAGGAATTTTGCATGTTTGTGCAATGTAACCAAAAAGCTCTTTTCTTGCCGATTTGAAAATCATCCCTATAGCATTTATACTATGAATTTCATAATCCCCGCTCTAAATTATAAGAATAATACCAAATCAAATAAAAATTTTGAAAAGTACTTTCAATTTAGTTAAATTTATGTTATAATAATGTATGTGATACTGTTCTGTGATAAGAAACAGCTTGCACTGCGTTTTAGGAACTGTGAAACAATAACTTGAACGTTTGACTTGCCTTTTTGCCGTTATGCGTTGTCGAAAATCCTCGTTTGCGTCAGTAAAACTGCGGTTTTCTCCTAGCCTAACAACAAAAATTCTGCGACAAACTTGTTCAACTTATTACTCCGCAACAAAACGCTTGCGTTTTGGCGCGGATTAATATTATTTCACAATTCCTTATCGGGAAACAGAGCAGCTTGGAAAGTAAAGTTTTTAGAAGATAGTGGAGATAGTTATGAAGAAAATTTCTTTATTGTTAGCCGTTTTAATGATTATAACGTTTATTACCCCCCCACGTTCTCAGGCGTTGAATTTCCCAGGGCCGAATATTTCAAGCGAGTCCGCTCTTGTTGTCAGTATCGACAATGACCTCATTGTCCACGAGAAAAACGCCGATATGCGTCAAATGCCCGGCTCTCTTGCCAATATCATGACGGCAATCGTCTGTCTTGAAAATCTGAATGATTTAAAACAGGAAGTGACCGTCAACAGCTCTGTTTATGCCGACCTCGAATATTCGGAATATCCCGAAGATTTGCGGTACGCCAACATCAAAAACGGCGACAGGCTTACTGTCGGCGACTTGCTTTATGCAATGATGCTTACGTCATCGGTCGAGGCGTCCATGACTATTGCCGATTTGGTCGGCAACGGCAATATAGACAAATTCGTCACAATGATGAATGAAACCGCTCAGAAAATCGGATGCACATCAACTCAATTCACAAATCCTACGGGGCTTTATGACGAAGGACAGTACACTACCGCAAGAGATATGTGTTATATAACAAAATATGCTCTAAAGAATCATTCTATCATAAAAACAATATCGGAAACATTTTCGTATAATCCGAGCGTTCCTAATTTTGACAGACACCCGAAGCATTCAGAATGGATTTGGGAGCATTCCAACATCATGATGGACAATAACAGCACATACTACTATGCGGGTGCGAAGGGTATTAAAACAGGAAATCTCAGTGCCGCAGGACGTAACATCGTTACGATGGCAAGCAGGGACGGTTTCACGTATTTGATAGTTTTGCTGAAAGCTCCGATTCGTCTTGAAGAAAAAGACAGCAAATTCTATCATATTGACGACGCGACTATACTTCTTAACTGGGCATTTTCACAGTTTGCTTACAGGACAATTCTTTCAGAAACCGAAGAAAGCGGCGAATGTCCCGTCAGTTTGGCTGTTGGCGGTGAATACGTCCTTGTCAGACCGAAAGCAGAGGTAAGTTCTCTTTGGTTTAAGGGCGTCGAGACTTCAATGATTGAGAAAAAAATCCAGCTTTATACAAATGTAAAGGCACCCGTCCAAAAGGGAGACAAGCTCGGCGAGGTTACGCTGAAATATGCGGGCGCGGAAATTGCTACGGTAGATTTGGTCGCCATGTCTAATGTAGAGCGTTCTTTAACGAAGTATAATCTGTTTGCATTGAAAAAATTCCCCGATTCTGAATGGTTCTCTAAGGCAATCACTATTTCAGTTATTCTTTGTGCGTTATATATACTTTTATGCATATATTCATTTACGGTTTTCAAGAACGGAAAGAAACCCGTCAAGCCGATTTATGCCGTCCCGAAAGCCCCTAAAGAAGAAAAAATCAGGGCAAGGAAAGACGGAAATTCAGAGTGATTTGAAGGAGCGTTACGACGCTCCTTTTGCTGACAAAAATTTCACAAAAATTCTACTTGACAAAAATTTAATAATAGTGTATAATTATATTATGTATACTTAATCTGGAGTATTAACCGATAATCTCAACGGTATTTTCAGGTTAATTAATGAAAGGAATGTTCACTATGTCAGATTTTAACTTCTCTCAGGCAAATTCACTTATTGAGGCGCTCTCAGAAAAATGCAAGGAAAATTTTTATATCAATCCTGAACTTTATACAAAGTTCGATGTTAAGAGGGGACTGCGTGACGTTAACGGCAACGGCGTCGTTACCGGTCTCACCAATATCAGCACAATCAAGAATGCCGCCGTCGTTGAAGGTGAAACAAAGCAGTGTGACGGCGAACTTTATTACCGCGGAATCAATGTTGTTGATATCGTTGAAGGATTTAAAAAATCAAACCGTTTCGGATTTGAAGAAACTATTTATATTCTACTTTTCGGAAAGCAGCCGACTCAGGCAGAGCTTGACGAATTTAACCAGCTATTGATTGAATACAGACATCTCCCGTCTTCTTTCACAAGAGACGTTATCATGAAAGCGGCAAGCGAAAACATGATGAACAACCTCGCTAAGAGCGTTCTTTCACTGTATGCTTACGACGATAAAGCCGAAGATATTTCTGTTACAAACGTATTGCGTCAGTGTATTGAACTTATTACCCTATTCCCGCAGCTTTCGGTTTACGGTTATCAGGCGTATAACTACTTCAAGAACGGCGAAAGCCTTTTCATTCACAGACCCCGTCCCGACCTTTGTATTGCCGAAAATATTCTTCATATGCTCCGTCCCGACAGCAAGTATACCGACCTTGAGGCAAAAATTCTTGACCTCTCCCTCGTGCTTCACGCTGAACACGGCGGCGGTAACAATTCTACATTCACCGTACACGTCGTTTCATCTTCTGCGACTGATACATATTCCGCTATTGCGGCAGCACTCGGCTCTCTTAAGGGACCTAAGCACGGCGGCGCCAACATCAAGGTTGTCGGAATGTTTGACGACCTTCAGGCTAATGTTTCCAACTGGGAAGACGAATCCGAAATCGAAGAATATCTCCGCAAACTTCTTCACAAGGAAGCATTTGACAAATCAGGTCTTATCTACGGTATGGGTCACGCCGTTTATTCCGTTTCAGACCCGCGTGCAATCGTGTTTAAGTCATTTGTTGAAAAGCTTTCAATCGAAAAGGGTGTAGAGAAGGAATACCGTCTCTATGCACGTGTTGAAGAACTTGCCAAGAAAGTTATCTGTCAGGAACGTCGCATATACAAAGGCGTTTGTGCAAACGTTGACTTCTACAGCGGCTTCGTTTACAGAATGCTCGGTCTTCCTTACGAACTGTTTACTCCGATTTTCGCAATCGCAAGAATCGCAGGCTGGTCCGCACACAGAATCGAGGAACTTATTAATTCAAACAAGATTATCCGTCCTGCTTATAAGGCAGTTGCTCCGGATACAAAATACATAGATATAGAAAATAGAGAGTAGGCAAAAGAAAATGAACAAATCACAGATGATTAATTTCAATGATATTAAATGCGTCCGACTTGAATCAGGAAGATATACTGCCCTGATTGCGTATGAACTCGGCAGCAATTGCATAAGACTGCGTGACAATGTCAATGAAATTGACTTCCTCCGATTTGATGAAGACAATACTCATGAAATTCTTGCGGCTTCAGCCGAAGTGTGGGGGTTCCCAACGCTTTATCTGCCGAACCGTTTTGCTGACGGCGTTTTGACCGTATCCGACGGAGTTTATAACCTCCCCGTCAATGCGGCAGACTGTAACTGCCACCTTCACGGTTTTCTCCACAAGCGTGCTCATAAAGTTGCAGAGCAGGGCGCCGACAATAACTGTGCTTGGGTGAAGACCGAATACATCTACGATGACAAAGATGAGTTTTACCGATATTTTCCCGTATCATTCCATGTAGAGTATACTTATACGCTCTCGGAATGCGGTCTCGAACAGACAATTCGCTTCACGAACCTGTCTACAAAAATGCTTCCTATGACGCTCTGTGCCCATACGGCAATGAAATCGCCGTTTGTTGACGGTGCAAAGGAAAGCGATATACGCATAACCGTTCCTATCGGCAAAAAATGCGAGCTTAACGAACGTTGTCTGCCGACTGAACGCCTTAAAGGGCTTGTAATGTACGATATAGAATACCGCACAGGCAACAAATGCCCCGTATTGCAGAATATATCCAACGATATGTATACTGCCGAAGGCAAGATTAAACTTGACGGCGGACACGGTGCGTTACGCGGCGTTATGGCAGAGGATTTAGGCAGCGGAAAGAAGATTTGCTACGAAGTTTCGGAAGAATATAAGTTTTGGATTATTTGGAATGACGGAGGTTTTAAGGGCTATTTCTGTCCCGAACCCATGACGGCAATGATTGACGCTCCGAATCTCTCTTTACCGAATGAAGTTACGGGTTACTGTGAGATTAAGCCAGGTGAGAAATACGAAACGCATCAGAGGTTTTTCTCTTTCGTTTAGGCAATTTAAAATAATTACCCCCATTCTAGTTTTAGAATGGGGGTTTTATTTAACAAAAAACCCTCCTCGGCTTTGTGCATAATATCTATTTTTACGCGAGTGGCGGCAAATATTTCAATAACTATTGACAATTAATGAACAATGTGTTATAATATTGTTAACATCTATCGGAAAGGATGGTTTACATGCGAAAGATATTTTCATTAATTTTGTCTGTCTGTCTCGCTGTTTCGTCTTTCAGTATGCCGTCCTCTGTCGGGGTTTCGGATTCTGTGCCGACAGGACAGTATAAAGGACAGGGAAATACGGTTGAGGAACTTTCGGAACAATGGAATCTCATGAAGCCAGTTTTGCATGGTTATCCTTACTGGGACACCCCACAGACAACATTTCCGTATTCAATCGGTAAGCTTAGCGAAAACGTTCTGAGAAATGCAATTAATATGACGAACTTCGTCCGCTGGCAGGCGGGTTTATTGCCTGTTGCGCTTGACGATTCATATAACTTTGAGTGTCAAACTGGTTCTCTTGTCAATGCGATTAACAAAAAACTCACTCACTTGCCCGAACAGCCAGAAGGAATGTCACGTGAACAGTATGAAATCGGGGCAAAAGCCTGCGGCAGTTCAAATCTTGCGGTATTCAACGGCAACTATTACGACGCAAAAGACGATATTCTATCAACCGCTATTATGCTTTATATGGACGATTCCGACGACGGAAATATTGTTAACGTAGGGCACCGCCGCTGGATTTTAAACCCGGCAATGGGTAAAACTGGCTTCGGATGCGTTGAAAATTATACGTCAATGAAGAGTTTCGACACCTCGTCGGATGCAACCGCCGACTGTGTTATGTGGCCGACAGCCGGTTACTTCCCGTACGAGATGCTAAAAAAAGCGACCAGCAATAATGGGACGCCGTGGACTGTATCGTTAGACTCGTCGTTGTACGGAATAAAATATGCTGATGAAGTAAAGATTACTATGATTAACAGAACAACAGGTGTTGAAACGGTTTTTACAAACGGTTTGAGCGGTGACAATCTCGACCCAGGAGGTGATTATTTCAATATATCCACCGTACTTATGGGCATGGATTACTGTTTAGTATTCCGACCGAAATCAGGCGTCGTTCAACTAAGCGACGAATTTACTGTTACAGTTTCCAGTTTGAAAAGTCCGTCAGGTCAATTACGTCCGGATATATCATATGATACCTGTATTATTTCGGCAGAAAATCCCACTTTGCTTAAATCAAAGTACACGGTTTCGATAGAAACGGATAAGCCCTACAGTTTGGGAAACGGTTCTCCCGTGCGTTTCACGGTAAAGGTATTCGGTCAGGACGGCGAGGAAATTAAAATGCTGCTGCTTAAAGTATATCCTCCTGCATCTACAAATACATACTACGCTGCGATATCGGGTTTGAGTTCAGCCATAGGAGGGGCGAATGTTTCAGGGAATTATAGAATTGTCATTCCCGCACAGGAGCTTAAAGGCTATCTGTACAGCGAAACCGTTGTTGATTACTATCTTCCGTATATTGACGACTATGAAGAACAAACATCAACCACTACCGCCACTACGACCGCTGTAACAACAACTGCTGCCAAATTGGAAATGTCGCTTTGGGGCGATGTCAACTGTGATGATAAATTTGATGCATTTGATATAGTTAGTATAAGGAAAAGTATTGCCGACCCTGATGGATATCCTCTTTCAGAACAGGGCAAGGCAAATATAAACTCAGATGAGCCCACTTTGGAACACCTGTTTATGCTGCAAAATCAGCTTTATTCAGGCTAATACAAAATGAAAGGAACGCCCAAGAGCGTTCCATTTTTTTATCTTAAATCTTGTAATCTTAGGCAAAGCCTAAGATTACGCTCGCCCCCCGCCTCTTAAAGGCGGCGGTCTATAGGCGGACGGATTAAAATCCGCCGCCTCTATCCCTTGCATTTAATTAGGAACTGTAAAATAATAGGTTGAACAAGTTTGCCACAGAATTTTTGTTGTTAGGCTAGGAGAAAACCGCAGTTTTGCTGACGCAAAACGAGGATTTTCGACAACGCATAACGGCAAAAAGGCAAGGCAAACGTTCAAGTTATGTTTTACAGTTCCTTATCATCCTTGCCCTTTAAGACGCCCAGAACTACCGAAATAACAATCACCCCTACAGCAATGACGCCTACAACAATAAGCGGTTTCATTGACGTATCTCCTGTAAAAGGACTGTTAGCAAGCACAGTAAACATATCAAACATATACATCACCCTCCCTACAATCTGAAATCCCGTTTTCCTGCAACGATATTGATGAGATTTTCCTTAACAATTTCCTTAACTTTTCCACTCGGTATATTTTCTGTTTCCGCTATAATCAGCGTGTTTGCAGCCTCGGCAGTATCATGTGACGCATAGTCTTCCGAATATTCTTTCAGCGTCATCAATGCGTTGGCATGACAGCAGTTCTGGATTTGTCCTGACTTGCAAAGCTGCATAAATCTGTCTCCTGTTCTGCCTTCACGGTAACAGGCTGTACAAAACGACGGAATATAACCGCTTTTGATAAGCCAGTTAACAACTTCGTCAAGCGTTCTGTTATCGGAGACTTCAAACTGTGCCGAGCCGTTATCGGGATTTTCCTCGCAATATCCGCCGACAGACGTTCTTGATCCCCCGCTAATCTGTGTTACGCCCAGTTTGAGCACCTTTTCACGGCATTCCCTGCTTTCCCTTGTCGAAACAATCATACCTGTATAAGGGACGGCAATACGGATTATGGAAATAATTTTTGCGAAGGTTTCATCGTCGATGCCTTTTTCAAACTTTGACGGGTCAATGTCATCGGCACGGCGTATTCTCGGAACCGAAATCGTATGCGGACCTACTCCGTGAACAGCCTCCAGATGTTCGGCGTGCATAAGAAGCCCCGCCAACTCGTAAGCGTTATCTTCCAATCCGAAAAGAACCCCCAGCCCTACATCGTCAATTCCGCCCTCCATAGCTCTGTCCATCGCTTCGGTGTGATAGGCATAATCATGTTTAGGCCCAGACGGATGAAGCTTTTCGTACGATTCTTTATGGTACGTTTCCTGAAAAAGTATATATGTGCCTATACCCGCCCCCTTAAGTTTGCGGTAGTTTTCGACTGTCGTTGCCGCAATATTAACATTAACACGGCGTATGGCGCCGTTTTTATGCCTGATGCCGTAAATCGTCTCTATAGATTCGAGTACATATTCAATCGGACAGTTTTCAGGGTCTTCGCCTGTTTCAAGAGCGAGACGTTTATGACCCATATCCTGCAACGCCATAACTTCAAGCCTGATTTCTTCCTGTGTAAGTTTTTTGCGTGGAATATGCCCGTTCTTGGCGTGATACGGACAGTAAACACAGCCGTTGACGCAATAGTTAGAGAGATAAAGAGGGGCAAACATGACAATGCGGTTCCCGTAAAAATCACGTTTAATTTCCTGTGCAACCGCCTTTATCTCTTCGTTTATCTCGGGGACGTCGCACTGTAAAAGCACCGAAGCTTCCGTATAGCTCAGCCCCTTACGCTCTCTCGCCTTATCGGTAATTTTACGCAATAACGGGATATTTGATTTATTTTCTTTTGCGAAAGATATGCAGCGAAGAATTTCTTCATGTGAAATGAAATCCTCAGCCCTCATTGATTTATTATTGTAAATATACAACACCCCTTCAAACTGTATGCTAACAACCGCAAAAGGCAAAACAAATACCTTAATCCGTAGAGTTCGTTTTATAAAATGACAGAAAAACGGCTTAAATACGGTGCTTTTGAGTTGTTTTTTTGCTCTTGATTTGTAACTGTTCAGTTGTTTTGATGATTTTCGTTGTTTTGCACAAAAAGCATGAAGGGGGTTCGGGGACAGAGTCCCCGAGAAGCGGGGCTCCCGCCCCGCAACTCCGCCCGCCTTATTCTTCGTCAAGAACCTTAAACTTCAAGGATTCAGGAAATAGATAAGCTATTTGTCAACAGTTCCTTAGTCCTGTATACAATTGTACCATAATGCAAGGGATTTGTCAATAGGGAAATTTGAAAAAGACTCGTGGCAATAAAACTGCCCGCCGTTCAAATCTGAGCGACGGGCGTACAGTTATTCGTTTATGTATACTTCTTATGTGCAGTTATTCTGCGGCGTATTTGCCTCTTTTTCTTGGCTTGAGCCGATTTATAAGCCTCGTCATAAAGGGTTTCCTGCGAGTTGATGAACGTCTCTCCGTCTGCAGGAACCTGTTTTACATAAGTTCCGTCATTCTGCATGACTCGTGCTTTTATATCATTGCCGAACGCAATATTAAACGCACCGTAAATCTTATTTTTAATTCTCCTGTCAAGAATGGGAACCGCAACTTCAACACGCTTCTCGGTATTGCGAGTCATAAAATCCGCCGACCCGATATACATTTTACTGCGGTCTGGGGGGCCGAAAATATAGATGCGGCTGTGTTCAAGAAACCGTCCAACAACGCTCCTTACGGAAACATTTTCCGTAACGCCTTCAATTCCGGGGACAAGACAGCAAATGCCCCTTACGAAAAGTTCAATCTTGACCCCTGCTTGCGAACACTCGGCAAGTTTGTCTATAATTTCTCTGTTCGTGAGCGAATTAATCTTAACACCGATATATGCCGAACCGCCCAGTTTGGCGATTTCCATCTCTTCGTCGCACATCTCAAGAATCCTGTTTTGCAGGCAAAGCGGAGCGACAAGGAGCTTTTTGCTTTCTTCAACAAATGTATTGCGTTGAAGGCATTCAAAAACATTCTCAGCGTCTGCGGCAATGTCGGCGTCGGCAGTCATGAGCGTTAAATCCGTGTATAAAAGCGCCGTTTTTTCGTTGTAGTTACCTGTGCCGATTTGCGTAACATACTCAGTATTGCTGCCGATTTGACGTTTTATCAGGAGCAGCTTTGAATGCGCTTTGTAATTATGCGGCCCGTAAATAATTTTACACCCTGATTGCTGAAGCTGTTTTGACCATTCAATATTATTCTCTTCGTCAAACCTGGCCCTAAGTTCAATCATGACCGTAACTTCCTTGCCGTTTTCCGCCGCCGAACAAAGAGCGTCGATTACCTTGCTGTTTTTCGCAAGACGATAAAGCGTAATCTTAATCGAAGTTACCTTCGGGTCTGCGGCGGATTCCCTGAGCAGCCTTATAAACGGCTCAAATGTTTCATAAGGATAGCACAGTAGAATATCCTTTGCCTTTATTTGCGAGAACATAGGTCGGCTGTCCGAAACGCTTGCAGCCTTTTGCGGTTCGCGTTTCGGAAATCTAAGTTCCGATTTGTCGGACATTTGTTCAAACCCGTAAAGATATGACAAATCAAGAGGAATCCGAGAATAGAACACGCGTTCATTCCCAAGGTGCAGTTTTTTGCAGATAAATTCCAATGCAGCATGACTGAACGCCCCCGACAGTTCAAGACGGACGGGTTCAAGCTTTTTGCGGCTCTTAACCAATTCAGACATAAACGTCCTGAAATCTCCCGAATAATGCGAACAGTCAATGTCTGCATTCCTTGTTACACGCATAATCGTCCTGTCGATTACTTTAAAATTCTTAAATACGGTATCGGCATAATGCAGGATAACTTCTTCCGCAGTGATGAACCTCTTTCCCGTGCTGTCAAGAGGTATGAGCCTTTCAAAATGCTCGTGCTTTACAGGCAGAATACCGACCTTTACGCCTTTTTTAGCAAAAAATTGAACGGCGACATAAAGCTCTTTGTTTTTCAGAAACGGAAATGGATGCTCTTTATCGACAACGTTTGAAAACATCAGAGGCTTAATTTCACGCTTGAAATATAAATCCAAAAAAGCTTTTTCTTCAAAAGTAAGCGTTTCAAAAGTGACATGTTCAAAACCGTAAGGCAGAAGTTCCTGCATAGTATTTCTGTAAGCGTCCTCGGCAAAGACCTGATTACGCCGAACAGACGTAAAAATTGCATCAAGCTGCTGTTTGGCCGTCATCTCGGTTTTGTCCTCACGTTCGTCATTGTCGCTAATCGACTGCTCAGTAAGCGAACCGACACGCACCATGAAGAATTCATCAAGATTATTCTGGTAAATTGCGGAAAACTTCAACCGTTCCAACAGCGGAACATTTTCGTCAAGAGCTTCCTCTATAACCCGTTTGTTAAATTTGAGCCATGAAAGTTCTCTGTTTTCCAGATAGTCCATTATAGCGTCCCCCCTGCCTTGTATTTTTGAATTTATAGCAACTGCCTGAATCCGTGAAGTTTAAAGTTCCTGACAAAGAATAAGGAGGGAGGAGTTGTGGGGCGGAGCCTCGCTTCTCGGGGACTCCGTCCCCGAAACCCCTTCCCGATTTTTCTGCAAAACAACGAAAATCATTAAAACAACTGAATAGTTACGAATATTTACAAATTTATAATTTGATTACATCCACCCCCCGAAAGATGTTGGACGTAATAATTTCTTGTTTTACAGTTCTTAAAGCGTGCCTTTTCCGCCTGTCTGAACATCAGCAAAGTGCGCAAGAACAGCGGAGGCGTCGATTGCGTCAATAACACCGTTTGCATCCGTATCGTTAACGCAGGCGACAGCCGGTACTTTCCCGCCTGCCTGAATAGCTACATAGCACACCAAAGCCAGCGACGCATCTACTGCGTCGGTTGTGCCGTCGCCGTTAAAGTCGCCCTTGGTCACCTGAACAGAAGCTGCAAAGAGAGTCTGCCCCTTATCGGGAATCGCCGCTAAATCGCTGAAATTAAACTCGGCATACGCCCTGTAAAGCAACGAAGTGTTCGATTTCTTAACACCGAGAATCTTCATTGCTTCCATAGCGATAATCATATGCCCAAGCCTGTTAGGATGAAAATCCTTATCGTCGTTCTTAGGCGCAAGAATATTCGTATATACCCCTGCATAGCCCAATGCATCATCTTTATCGGTAGTGAATGCCTTAAACGTATCCAATATCTTCACGCCGCTCAACGCTCTGATTGTACTGTTATAATTCTTGATGTTGTCGTTGAACACACCTCGGAAAACATTGTAGCCGCTCTTGTAATTAGGGTTATCCTTAGTCAATGCGTCAAATTCTGCCTGTGAAATTACAAGGGGATTATAAACGGTTTGGAATATTACGGTGGCGTTGGAGTTAAGCTTGTTAAGTTCGGCGTTAAGCTTAGGGAACACATCCTTACCGACAGTCACTTCCGCGTCAAGAGCTTTTGAAATCTTTGTTACGTCAGACGCCACTTGTGCAAGTGTTTTATTTTGCAGTTCTTTTGCAACCTGAAAAATATTCCCGCCGAGCGCATTATCAGCGGCGTGCATAAGGTCGTTTCCGCCGATAGAAACCATAATCACGTCCGCGTTTGAAACAGAAGCCCTAACCTCGGCGTTATTCTTAACGCTGTCAAGAAGTTCTGTTGCGGTAAAACCGTTTTTAGCTAAATTCGTGAGGTTGTAGCCGTAAAAATCAGCCACATAGTCGCCGTAACTGTTCGCAACATATCCGGTAACACCGTATCCTGTAGAAATACTGTCACCCAAAACAAGCAAGTCTTTTTTTGCCTTATCGGCTGCAAAAATCGTAAACACAGGGAGCATTGAAAGTGACACTGCAATAGCGGCTGCCGCTGAAATTATCTTATTTATTTTCATGTATAACTCTCCTTATCATCTAATATACGTTCTTTTAGTTTTTTCTTCATTCACAGTAAAGCAGTCCTGATCAAAAATATTTGCTTATACTAATTATACCCGATTTGGTGTGAAATGTCAAGCAAAATGTGATTGTCAATATATAGGAAGATTTTCGAAAAAAATTGTTGAATTTCACAATTTTTTCTATAACCCCTTGACATACCGTGTAAAAGAGTGTATAATATGTAAAGCGGTTTTATATTGCAGGCAAAAAGAAGGGATTTGCGGATATGGAAAAAGACTTGAAATTCGTTGCCCTCTTAGACTGTTACGGACAGCTTCTAACCGAAACCCAGCGAGATATGGCTGAGCTTTATTACTGCGAGGATTTGTCGCTGACTGAAATCGCTGAATCTAGAGGCATTACACGTCAGGCGGTTCATCTTATTATAAAACAGGCAGAAGGAAAATTTAAAAGAGCCGAGTCAAAATTAGGTTTAATTGAGAAATTTTCCCAATTATACAGTATAACAGAAAATCTCCGGCAAATAGCCGAAAACATAGAGGACAGCGAATTGTCTGCCGAACTGTTGCAACAAATCAATCAACTTGCAGAATTATAAAAGGAGGGGCATTTATGGCTTTTGAAGGGCTTTCAGATAAACTGAACAACGTATTTAGAAAATTAAAATCGCGTGGCAGACTGACCGAAGCTGACGTTAAGGAATCTATGCGTGAAGTCCGTCTCGCACTTTTGGAAGCGGATGTAAGCTATAAGGTCGTCAAAGACTTTGTCTCAAAAGTTACGGAACGCTCAATAGGCGAAAACGTTACGTCAAGCCTTACTCCTGCGCAACAGGTGATAAAGATTGTTAACGAGGAGCTTGTAGCTCTGATGGGTGACAGCAACAAGCGGATTAATCTTTCGTCTAAACCGCCGACAGTTGTAATGATGTGCGGTCTGCAGGGGTCGGGTAAAACTACCCATGCTGCAAAACTTGCTAAAATGCTGAAAGCCGAGGGGCACCGCCCTCTCCTTGCTGCCTGTGACATTTACCGTCCCGCGGCGATTAACCAGCTTCAGGTTGTCGGACAGAAAGCCGACGTAAAGGTTTTCGAACTCGGACAGATAAGTCCGATTATTATCGCAAAACAGTCAATAGCTCATGCCAAGGATTACGGGCATGATATTGTAATTATAGACACGGCGGGACGTCTTCATATTGACACTGAGCTCATGAACGAGCTTAAAGAAATCAAGGAAATCACGTCGCCTGACGAGATTATGCTCGTCGTTGATGCGATGACGGGGCAGGACGCCGTCAATGTGGCTAAGTCTTTTGACGAAGCTTTAGATATAACGAGCGTTCTCATGTCAAAACTCGACTCGGATACAAGGGGCGGGGCAGCACTTTCCGTACTCGCTGTTACAGGCAAGCCGATTAAATACGTCGGTATGGGCGAAAAACTTGACGACTTTGAACAGTTTCATCCCGAAAGAATGGCTTCAAGAATCCTCGGGATGGGCGACGTTTTAACGCTCATAGAAAAAGCCGAGAACGTTATGAGCCAAAAGGAAGCGGAGAAGCTTGCTAAAAAATTCAAGGAAAATTCGTTCGATATGAACGACTTGCTTGCACAGTTTAAGCAGATAAAAAAATTAGGCTCCATGAAGTCTATTATCGGGATGATTCCGGGACTGGGCAGCAAGCTCAAGGACGCTGAGATTGATGAAAGACTTATCGGAAGAACAGAGGCGATTATCACCTCTATGACAGCCAAAGAGAGAGCAAAACCTTCTATTATTGACGCTAAGAGAAAACGCCGTATTGCGGCAGGTTCGGGGACAAAGGTTGAGGACGTCAACAAACTTTTAAAACAGTTTGAGGGTATGCGTGACATGATGAAAAAATTCTCTGGCGGTAACAAAGCAACTCTCAAGAACGCAAGAAAGCATCTTGCGGGAATGAATTTTGATAAAATGGCGGGCAAGGGCGGAGGAAATCTCCCGAAGATTTAATTTGTAGGGATTAATTATGGCATACTAAATAAAAGGTAACTGTTCAGTATATTGCATAATGCACAAAAATATTTTTTATCAACTGCAATCAACACGAAAATACGGGGTTGCGGGACGGGAGCTCCGCTTCTCGGGGACTCTGTCCCCGCCCCCCTTCACACATCAAAACAACTGAATAGTTACAATAAAAGTAATACTCGGCATAATGGCAAAAAGCTACAAAGACGGTGTGGAATTTAACCGTTAAGGAGTATAATCAAGTTGCGAATGCAGAAACACTTGAGGATGCATATGAGGCTATAGTTGACGCCGCCAATATTGAAGGCGTACAGTTGCCTGCCTATAAAGAGGCTATAGAGAAGAAGAGACAACGTAAGGAAAACCGACAAACCGAAAAGTGTTAATTACCAAGAACTTTACCGTTCATTGTTAATTGTTAATTGTTAATTGGAAATGGTGGTGAATATAAAATGGCAGTAAAAATCAGGCTCAGAAGAATGGGCGCTAAGAAAGCTCCTTTCTACCGTATCGTTGTTGCTGACTCAAGAGCTCCGAGAGACGGCATTTGTATCGATGAAATCGGTTACTACGACCCTACAAAGGAACCGTCTGTAATCAAGGTTGACGCTGATAAAGCTAAAGACTGGATGACTAAGGGCGCACAGCCTACAGACACAGTTAAGAAGCTCCTCAAAATTGAAGGCGTCCTTTAAGGAACAGTTAACAGTTAACAGTTGCGATTTTCTGTAGCTGTTTGCTGCCGCTGTTTACTATTACCTGATTTATGAAAGGTTAGATTTATGAAGGATTTATTATTTGCAATTGCAGAGGGACTTGTTGAAGATAAGTCTGCTATTAAAATCGTTCAGGACGAACCTAATGAGGAGGGCGTTATTGAGTTTCATCTCACTGTCGCACCTTCCGATATGGGTCGTGTAATTGGCAAGCAGGGAAGGATTGCTAAGGCTCTCCGTACTATCATGCATGCCGGTGCCGCAAAAAACGACCTAAAGGTTTCTGTTTCGATTGATGAATAACTAATGTCAGGCGTCCTAATTTCGGGACGCTGATATTTTTATCAGAGGGTCAAATGAACTGTTAAAAATTAGCAACTATTCAGTTGTTTTGCACAAAAAGCGGGAAGAGGTTCGGGGACGGAGTCCCCCGAGAAGCGGGGCTACCTCCCCGCAACCCCGTATTTTCGGTGTTGATTGTAGTTGACAATTTTTGTGCATTATGCAATATACTGAATAGTTACAAAAATTATCTTTTGTGTCACATTACTTTTACGGAGATTTTTTATATGAAATGGATAGCTATTATAATTATTATATTTCTGCTCTATGTATATACCGAGAACCGATATATACTTCGTATTCGCCGAAAAAACCTTAACAGCAGCGATGACCGAATAAAGATTCTTCATCTTTCCGACTTGCATAAACCGCTGTCTTTCACGGTAAAAGCTTTACTCAGCGACATTGTGAAGCGTCAGAAACCAGATATTATCATTTTCAGCGGCGACCTTATCACACGCAGCTGCACCGACATTTCAAAAGCGGAATATCTAATATCCGAGCTTGTGAAAATCGCTCCTGTATATTTTTGCATAGGCAATCACGAAGTTGACCTCAGCAGGGATATGTTTGAAAAACTCACCGCAATGCTTACAAAGCACGGTGTTAGTTTTGCTGGACAGTTTACGGCAGATATTCACGGACGCAAACTGTGTATATCCTCTGCAACACTTCAGAAATCCGTCTACAAAAAAAACGGCGGATACCGTAATCTCGACAGTTTCACTCTCCGGGAACTGACAGAAGATGTTGGAAGTCCGTCGTCTGGCTGCGAAAATCTCCTCATTGTTCACAATCCGTTTTTCGCCGAGATTTATTCTGAATGGGGTGCGGATTATGCGTTTTGCGGACACGTTCACGGAGGCATCGTAAGACTTTTCGGAATCGGTTTGCTTTCTCCTGAAAGACGCCTTTTCCCTAAATACTCTAAAGGGGTATATGACATCGGAAAGATGCGTCTGCTCGTATCGGGGGGTATCGGAAAATTCCGCCTGTTTAATCCGCCCGAAATTGTAATTTATTATTTATAATAATATTGCATTTCTTTCAAATTTATGTTATACTGTTATTATATAATATCTATCTGTTGGAGGTCGCCCGAAATGAAAACGAAAAAATCAATAGCAATTTTATCCGCTCTGCTCCTCAGTATAATCCTCGGTGCAGGTTCATGCGGAGAACTCGATGAAATCCCAACGCCTATAGAGAATCCTGTAACTATTGAGGAACATATCTCAAATATAGTGGGGCAATCCGAATTCCAAGGCGAAACGTATGCCGTGACAGAGGAACAGGCCGATGAACTCGCGCGCATTTTGAACAACGCTCCGAAACTTCTTTTAACCGAGAATGATATGTTCGCTTTTTCAGGCTGGAATTCAACCTACCTGTTAACAGTCGACATTTGGGAGGAAAGGAGCTATGTAATAAACCTTAACGACTACATTTATTGGGAATCTGCCAAGCAGGTCAACACAACATCTGAATGGCACGCCCTCAATCCCGAAACGGTTTTTGAAGCCGTGAAATTACTTATTCCTGAATTACTTTATGAAATGGATTCGGACTACAACGATTCTGAGGCAATACAGGACGACTATAACGCCGAGTTAATTACGGAGACTCAACTGTTTATGAGTAATACCCAGAATATTATCCGTCACGGCGACGGTTATTTGGTGTTGTTTGCGGATACGGACAGATTTTCCGCAATCAAGTATGACTCAGAGGGCAACTTCCTTTGGGAACAGGATTATAAACAACTCAACGACAGTTTCTATGCTTCAAATCTAATTGAAACCAACGACGGCGGTTTTGCTTTTTTGTATAAACAAGGGTACAGAGGAATCACCACGCTTCTGATTTGCGATAAAGACGGGCAGGTTATGACGCAGCAAAAGTTCGGTGATGCGGAATACATGAGCCTTGTAGAAACCGACAAAGGCGAGTTTGTCTTAGGCGGAACAACCTATGACGAGAATTCTAACGACGATTTTATCCTTGTCAAGTATAATCCCGTTACGAAAGCTAAGACAGAAAGAACATTCGGCGGTTCAAAAACCGAAGAGTGGCTTCAAATAGTTTATTCTTCGCAAGAGGGTATTGTAGTTTCGGGAAACACATCTTCTTATGACGGCGATTTTGTCGGGGAGCAAGGCGGAATTGGAGAAACGTGGAACGTGCTGTTTGCTGTTGACGACGACTTAAATATGAAATGGCAGAATAGAGGCCTTGACAATACTTCACTGGAAGTTGTAAACAATCAGGTCAAGATTTTAAGTTGTAATTATGATAACACAGATTATAAACAGTTCACCGTAAATAATGTTAAGAACGGGAAAATCACCGTTGAAAAAACATGTGAACTTTTGTTCTTTTCCAATATTACCTTGCTTAGCGACGGCGGATATTTTAAGTCAACCTATATCCGATTGGGAAAATCATATCTGCTAATCCCGACATCCGCATCCGCAAATTTTCCAATCGAACTTGAACGTTATGATAAAAATGACAGACTGCTCTACCGTAAGAATTATGAACGCGGTGCAGTTATCTTCTCTGACGGAAGTATTGTTGTAGACAAAGCAATCAAATAGGCGCGGTACGTATGAAAAAACGACTGGCATTATTTGCGGTGTGTGCTGCGGTGATTTTGATTTTTTCGGCATGCGGAGAACTTGAAGAAATCACCCCGCCTGCGGCAGAAAATCTCGTAACTACTGAGGCGGCAACCGATTCTGATGATTATTTCTTCGACAAAAAATCGGACGACTTCAATGCAGATTTAATCGAAGAGACGCAGCTGACGTTGGATGATTCTTGGAAAGTTATCCGACACGGCGACGGTTATTTGGTATTACAAGAAGTTTGTGTTAATGATTTCGGTCTAGACGGGTATTTCCGCATAACTAAATACGACAGCGAAGGAAATCTGCTTTGGGTGCAGGATTATGAATATGCCTATTCAGGTTACAGTCTTTCAGATGTAACCGAAACATCGGACGGCGGATATGCTTTGATGTTCAGCCGATGTAACGTTCAGGTCGAACCTGCTAATTATACCGCCCTAATAAAATGTGACAGAAACGGGAAAGAGGTATCCCGCCATGAGTTTGATTATACCGCAACATTTAGCTATGTTTTTGAGACTGCAAAGGGAGAGTTTTTCTTAATCGGGGATACTTATAGCCAGGATTGCATTATTGTTAAGTACAATTTTACTACAAAAAAAGAGCTATACTTATCAAATAGCGGCCTTGGTGCTGAATATGTCGTTGATGCAGTTTACTCTCCTGCAACGGGTCTTGCTGTTTTGACGAAATCATATTATTCCTATACTGGCTCAGGTGAAAGAATAGTTTTAGAGGAGCCCGACGATTGGATACATATTTGGGGCGATGATTTCGATTTTAAAGGCGTGCATTCATGGGGTACTTCATGCGACTTTTTTAAAGTGACAGTTCAGGACGGAAAGATAAAAGTAATCAGAAAGGTGAACCGCACAAAAGAAATTCAGGCAACAGAGATAATAGAAATTGATGTAGCAGAAAGCTGCGGAAACGCCAGGAATACGAAAGTAATCCCCAACACAAACAATACTAAAATTTACCTGACAGACGACGGCGGATATTTTTCAGTTAAGACGCTGTTTATCGAAAACCGTACTCCTAATGAATACATCAGTGCTGTATTATGGGATACAGCAACTCAACTCGAACGCTACGACAGGGACGGAAACTTAATGTACCGCAAGACCTATGACAGAAGAACGGAAACATATGTTTACGACAATATTATAGTCTTCTCCGACGGCAAAGTTGTCGCAGACAAAGTAATCAAGTAAGGAACCGTCCGGAAATAAAGTTTATTTTCAGACAGTTCCTAAGGAGGATACAGATGCCAAAACCGAAAACAACCTACGTCTGCAACGCCTGCGGTTATGAATCAAGCAAGTGGAACGGAAAATGCTTTTCCTGCGGTTCATGGAACACAATGGAGGAAGACTTATCCGAGGCTATCGGCGGAATCACAATAAAAAACGCCCCCGACCTTTCGGGGAACATTCTTGAACTTGCCGATATAAAAGCGGGGCGTGACATTCGCTACGATACGGGCATAGGCGAGCTTAACCGGGTACTCGGCGGAGGTCTCGTTAAAGGCTCTCTCGTTTTGTTCGGTGGCGAACCCGGTATAGGAAAGAGTACGATTCTCCTGCAAATATGCCAGTTTCTCGGTGAGGAGCATTCTATCCTGTATGTTTCGGGGGAAGAATCCGCCTCACAGATTAAACTGCGTGCCGACAGGCTTTGCGTTGATACCGAAAATCTCTACTTGCTTACAGCCACGGATGCGGAGGCCGTTGCGGAAACAGTCCGCAGCACTATGCCCGATATAGTGATAATCGACTCAATTCAAACCATGAACGTCACGCATATATCCTCCGCTTCGGGCAGTCTT
>Ga0209737_10000829_pt1 | contig 23757 bp, 25 predicted proteins | sample TergutCu122P3_FD_187284 | JGI IMG/M metagenome (GOLD analysis project Ga0209737, IMG submission 187284) | Cubitermes ugandensis P3 segment gut microbial communities from Kakamega Forest, Kenya - Cu122 P3 (SPAdes) (version 2) | ecosystem: Host-associated > Arthropoda: Insects > Digestive system... | reverse complement strand
ATATGTACTCCAATTACGATTATCTATGTACGGGTCACCCCATCTTTCGTTCTTTACCATAGAATTAGGTGGGGCACCCAAGGCTTTTATTATTTCGGCTAAAAGTAGCCATTTATGCAACACAGCACATTAATTTATCATTAATATGCAACGCAACAGGTCACGTCATCTTTTCTTCTAGATAGCGACGAAGCTCGTAATCATCACGGGTAAAGTACATATGAGCAGACACGCTTATGGTTTCAAGCCAACCAACGGTGAGAGGAGGTTGATTGCGTCGTTTACGTTCTTTATTAATTTCATCACAGATAAAGCGTAGCAAGTGAGAAAGTCCATATGCATTTTGACCCCATGCAGAGAGCATATCATTACTACGAAACAGGCATACCAGATGAATCGCATTGTGCGCATCAATCAATGCCTGCACAATCTGAAGACACGGCGGTTCTGATCGGTCGATATCCAAATGAGGCACCCATGTGATCGCAACAGCTCGACGACTTTCAGGGTTTTCAATCAGGCGATCAATGATACTCATCTGAATCTGATCTATTCCACCACCATTTCCGTCACCTGCATATTGAAGCAGATCATCAATGTCAGCATGCGTAGCCCAGTCTTTTTTCTGGTACCCAAGCCGGTTCATTATCTGATCAATAACTCCAAACTTTGAGCCCTTCAATGGCTGCTCACTGCGACGTACTGCTGAGATGACTGCACGAGGATAATCACGTAAGCGATTTCCATAGGTATAAACAGCATCAGTGCCATCATTTCGTCGTTTGGTAACTGTGTACAAAGTAGATTGATAGGCCTCCAAAAAACGCTCTCCAAAAAAAGCAGCCGATGCCTTCACCGGTTCTGAAAATGGCTCCCTAACATGAATACAAATAGGAGTCCATGGCTCATAGGTCTGCTCTCCATCCTCCGTGATCCGAACGCAAGACTCTTCTCTGCTGCATTTGTCGTAAATTAGTCGCACTACTTGTTCGTGTGCCTCTCCAATCGATTTAGCATTAATGAGTATCATGTTTTCCATCAACTACCGTGCAGCATAATGCTTTTTGCTGTCGCATAAGCCCTATTTGCTTCAGCGGTCTGCCCAAGTGCCATATGCACAGAGCCTTTCATATTCCAAAGATGTGGGTCCTTAGGATAGAGCTGGATAAGATAGTCATAACATTGCAGTGCTTCAGTAAGCCGTCCCATATTAACAAGTGTATAGGCCTTATGTTCCCAGAGATCTTTTCGTTCGGGATCAAATGTTATGGCAAGATCAAAGGCTCGAAGGGCTTGCTCATGCCTCCCAAGTCGATTCAGCACAAATCCGTGAATAAGATAGGCGTCAGCAACACTGTTGCCTGAACTCGTGTCAGCTACCTCAATTGCACGGCGTGCATTTTGTTCTGCCAGGACATATTCTCCTGTATCAATGTAGACAGAAGCTTTTGCAATCCAGGCCTGTCTTTCACTCGGGTTAAGCATGAGTGCGTGATCGAAATCCTCCATTGCATCAGAAATCCGGCCAAGACGGTGAAGTACAGCGCCTCGATACGTATATGTTGAGGCATTATCTGCATCATATGTCAATGATGTATTATATGCAGCAAGTGCCTCTTCGTAGCGTCCCTGATCAGCAAGAGCATTCCCTTTATCATTCCATTGAACGCTAGGAGAGGTTGACTCATCTATGCAGCCAATACTCAAAACACAGCAGAACAAAACAAAACATGCTGTAAAAGAAGGAGGAATATGTGAAGAAAAAGAACGTATTGGAGTCATTGTAGTTGCTCAGTTTATATTTTTCATATTTGCCTGGATGAGAGGGGAAAATGCCGTGTTATCTCATCTGCTTGCTGCCTTAAAAGCATGGTCGCATACTCATATGCAACATCTGCTTCATCAAATAAATATAATTTTTCTAGAATTTGTGCCTTATTTATCCAATGCTGGGCATTTTTTGGATTGAGATCTATCGCTTTATCTATCGCGTCAAGTGCTTCATTATTATTATTATTATTATTATTCTGACGCATTAAGGCCTTTGCCTTCCCACTCCAGCTAAGCTCATGCAGGGGATCCAATAAAAGTGCTTTATTGAAATGATCTAAAGCTGACTCATGTTGTCCGCGATCCGTAAGAGCAAGTCCACGGTAGTACCAATAATCAGCATTTGCCTGATTGAGCTCAAGAGCCTTGTAAAAAGAGCGCACAGCTTCATCATAATCACCCATCATGTAGCTTGTTCTTCCTTTCAGATAGTGTGCTTCAGCCGAATGAGGATCAAGACGAATAGCCGCCGTAAACGCTGTTATTGCATCTTCATAACGAACAAGAGAAAAGAGTGTTATCCCTTCTTTCAAATATATCTCAGCATTTTCAGGTTGCTCCTGCATTGCAGCCCGATATTGAGAGAGAGCATGCATATATTTACCATCTGCAAAATAAGCATCACCTAGTGCAACAGGATCTTGATTTCCAATGCACCCACTACACAGTACAAGTCCCATGAGGAAGAGATGCACAAGACAAGGCACAGAAGTGGAAGAGATATTGCGACACATAGACGTTTCCCGTATCTACGATGTATAGTACATCGGCATATCTCTTAATACTCTCTTTCCTTTCATCTATTGCCATCAACGATATTGGGATTACCTTCTCATAACTCCATGAGAAATAAATACTCATGACAGAGATGAATAAACAAAAGAAAATAATAGTTCTCTCTCTTTTTGTACTCGCAAGTATCGCTCTCATTCTTATAGCAATCTCGGCGCTGGCAAACCTTTCTATCGAACCAGATCTCCCAGTTGAGCACGTAGTACCCTACCCATATACGACAACATATGCAATTGAAATAGTACCAGATGAAACAATTCACATCGGTTCTGTATCTTTGAATCTCTCTTTGCAAGAAAATAACAGCATAGACATCACAATAAATGGAGATGTAAGTATCATGAATCTGGGTGAATCAAAAGAGATAACAGAGCGACGTGCACAGATATCTCTGTTTGGAACCCCGATTTTTGAAACAAACTATCGTGTAAACGTCACATACCAAGATCTTATTCCCCATGCATCACCTGCACAGAGTGGCAGCATAGTTCTTGATGCAAAGATAGAAACATCAAAACAGATACCAGAATTCATCCTTTCACACGCCATTCCAGTCAGTATTTCTATCAGTACTGCTGTCACGTGATGCGAGAAAAATGAAAATAGTTCGTAAACAGAGCATATCTATGCATATTTCAGATCTCCCAATTCCAAAGCAGTTAAAGGACAGTTATCTCGAAAAGGGAATCACTACACTCTATCCACCACAGGCAGAATGTATTGAACATGGACTCCTTGATGGAAAAAATATGCTGATCTCCATACCAACGGCAAGCGGAAAGACAATTCTCGCAGAGATGGCTATTCACAAAACAGTTGAACGAAGAGGCCGCTGCATCTATATCGTGCCTCTGCGTGCATTGGCATCTGAAAAATATGAAGATTTTTCAAACAAAGGCATCACAGTTGGGATCGCAACAGGAGACCTTGACAGACAAGACGCATACCTTGGATCATATGACCTGATCGTTGCAACAAGTGAGAAAACAGATGCTTTAATTCGGAACCGAGCACCTTGGATGCATACAATCTCGCTGGTTGTTATAGATGAAATTCACCTCATTGCATCAGAAAACCGAGGTGCTACATTAGAGATGGTTATTGCAAAACTCCGTCATGCAAACCCTGCAATTCAAATAATCGGGTTATCAGCAACGATTGGAAATCCAAAAGTGCTTGCAGGATGGATGCAAGCACATCTCATTACAAGCACCTGGAGACCTGTTGATCTTCGCCAGGGCGTATATTTCAATGGATTTATTCAGTTTGGAGAGACAGGACAGGAAAAGCAACTCCCAAATAGAATTGTTCCACAAAAAACAAAACACGATGATCTCAATCTCTGCTTTGATACCATTGAAGAAGGTGGCCAATGTCTCTTATTTGTCTCATCTCGAAGGAATGCAGAAGGGTTCGCAAAACGTGCTGCAAAAGGGCTTGCATGTAACACTCCGGAATCTCTTCTTCTTGCAAAACAACTGCTCAAAATAAGACAAACAACAGATGCAATAACAGATACTCAAGCAAATACTAAAAATACTCCACAAAAAGCAAAAAAAGAGACTGATTCACAGTTATTCAAAGACAATGTACTTGCTGCCTGCGTAGCCCAGGGAATTGCATTTCACCATGCCGGACTGAAACGCGAAGAGCGGAGTATAGTTGAGGAAGGATTTAGAAAGGGGTACATATCAGTCATTGCAGCTACTCCTACACTTGCAGCAGGACTGAACCTTCCAGCCAGGCGTGTTGTTATTAGAGATTACATGCGATTCACAGCAGATCGAGGAATGGTTCCAATACCTGTTATGGAGTACCATCAGATGGCAGGACGGGCAGGACGTCCACATCTTGATCCATATGGAGAGGCTGTGCTTATTGCAAAAGATCAGCAGATGGTGCCTGAGCTCATTGACTATTTTATCGATGCCGCTCCTGAAAACGTCATAAGCCAGTGCACTGATGAAAGCAGTATTGCAGCCCATATCCTTTCGTTGATTACAAGCGAATTTGCACCAACAACTGAGTCTTTAACCAAATTTATGGAAAAAACATTTTACGCATATCAACACCCAAAATCAAGGACGATGGAGAATGTAGTCAGAGAAGTCATCGAAGCACTTGAGAGGATTGGAATGATTATTATCGACGGTGAGATAGGAAAAGAACAGCTGCGCCCTACTTCACTTGGAATGCTTACCACACAACTCTATATCGATCCAATGAGTGCACGAATCATCATTGATAATCTCACAGGAGTGACAAAGGTGACTCCAATCTCCATTTTTCATCTCATTGGATGCACATCAGATATGCAAAAACTCTACCTGAAATCAAAAGATCATCAAATGCTTGATGCGTTCATATACCAACGTAAAGATGAGCTTCTCTGTGCTATACCCAGAGATGAAGAAGGAGAAGAGATCTGGTTTCGTGCTCTGAAGACAGCATTGGTTCTGGATGACTGGATAAGTGAACTATCTGAAGATCGTATCGAAGAGCGATTCGGCGTTGGTGCAGGAGATATTTACAATATTGTAGAGAGTGCAAAATGGCTTTTGTATGCAGCAAGCAGACTTTCCTCTATGGCGATTCCAGCTGCATATAGTGCTATCTCAACCGTGATGCTTCGAACACAGTATGGCGTAAAGCAAGAGCTCTTGCCTCTTGTAAAGCTTCGTGACATTGGGCGTATCAGAGCGAGAAGGATGTACAATGCAGGTATGAAAGATGATGCATCCATTCTTGCAGCTGGACGCTCACGCCTCACTCAGATTATTGGTGCAACACTTGCAGATAGAGTGATATTAGAAGTTGCAAAACGTTCAAATTCAAATATCGTGCCAGATGATAGTCAAAATCACCAGAATAGAATAATCGATCTTCCAGGTATTGGGCCTAAGAAAGCAGAGATGTTGCAAGCTGCTGGATTTGAAACAGTAGAAAGTATCAAACAGGCCAGGCAAGAGGATATATCAGCAATAATTGGAGCTGCAGCTGCGAAAAAAATCTTTTCAGCCTTCACATATGATATGACTCCATCAGTCGATGAAGATAAGCAAAATACAAAAAAAGATAGTCATCAAAGTTCGTTATTCTAAGTATTGTTTGTTCGTAAACCAATGTCATAAACGTAACATTTGTTCTCATCCCATACCTTAAGGCAATGTATCAGATATACCCATCTGTACCAGACAGAATCAAGTGATAGAGGGTGCTAATTTGAAATTGGATATTATCAAAAAACTTCATAAAAATTTTGAAGATTATGTTTATACAGTCGGTGATGTCGAATTTTGGTATGCGAGGGATCTTCAAACACTTCTTGGCTATCAAAAATGGAATAATTTCAAGAATGTGATGGAAAAAGCCAAAGAATCTTGTTCGAATTCTGGTCAAGATATCAATAATCATTTTGCCGACGTCGGCAAAATGGTTTCTATCGGATCCGGTTCAGAACGGGAGATACCTGATGTGATGCTTACCCGCTATGCGTGTTATCTCATTGCTCAGAATGGCGATCCAAAGAAGGATGAAATTGCATTTGCTCAGAGTTACTTTGTTGTCCAAACACGAAAGCAGGAACGAATTGAAGAACATATTACACTTAATCAACGATTGCGGGTTCGTGAACAGCTTAAAGAATCAGAAACTATCCTTTCACGCAATATATATGAACGCGGGGTTGATGGAAAAGGTTTTGCGCGTATTCGCAGTAGGGGTGATAAAGCTCTTTTTGGAGGGAATGAAACTCATAAAATGAAAAATCTCATGGGTATTGAAAATAATCGCCCTTTGGCAGACTTTCTTCCCACAGTTACAATAACCGCTAAAAATCTTGCAACGGAGATTACAAACTTCAACGTAGTAAAAAATGATCTTTTCGGAGAAGGAAGTATCACTCTGGAGCATGTTACAAACAATAAAGATGTGCGTGAACCTTCTAAAACGAGGAATTATTCCAGAATCACTCCCTCCTGAAGAAAATTTGAAGAAACTTGAACGCCGTGTGAAGAGAGAGGAGAAAGAAATTCCAGATTCTGCAGGGAAGCTCCCTCATAATGTAAAAAACAAACAGAAGAGAGAAAAATGAGATCAGATAATCCCGTAACTGAAAACCAAAACGAAAATGAGAAATATCCACCATATACTGTTGCATCATGCTCAGTATGTATCAAAGATGTACCACTGTTTTTGAAAGAACTGAACGATATTGGATCGAAAGCAGGATATCATATTGTACTTCTTCGGAAATACTACATTGCCGGGCCACATCACATAGAAACAGCTATCAAACATGCTATTCGTTCATTTGAGACGAAGCCCATAGCAAAAACGCTTGAGATCGAGATACTTCTCTTTATTGCTGCAACGAGACAGACAGGGCAAATCAACCAATTTGGAGTACAAGAAGGAGAAAATGAATGTTATATCTGCCTTATTCCACGAAGAACTCAAAAACAGATTGAACCATGGAATCTATTACAAGAGATAGGGATCAACAGTGACGCAAAAACGAATCCAGATTGTACAGATATTTCAAATGATGTAGACAATATTCGTTTATCATTTTTCATGGATCAGTACAATATCACGTCAGAAGAACTGGCAATTATTGGAGTGAACAGACTGGAAGATCTCGTTTGCGAAAGAGTCGCACTTTTATGTATTGAAAAATAGTAATACTATATCAAAGATCAAGATGTGGAAACAACACGATACGGTCTATAGTAGTTTAATGAGAACAGGTGAATGTATTATGACTACCGTAATTAGATTATGTTTCGGTGAATATAAAATCTCTAAGCGAACATGTCAACCGCAGTAGTTTTTGACAGTGCAGGAACACTTCTTCATACCATCCGAGTTGCGTATAATATCTGTACTGATACACTTCTTGCAGATGTTGAAACAACGCTTATAACATATGATGATCCGGATCGTGTGTTATGCGTGCTGTATATGCAGATTGAACAGTTGATGGCTGTCTCTCCATCAACCCCTTTTGCAGCATTCATGACTGAGCACAATATATCATTTGATATCTCGTGTTCACGTCGAACTCTTACAAAAGAAGAAGTAAAGCCGATTATCTATGAGGATACAGGGGCCACAGTCGGTCATGCAGAAGCATGTGTACGTGCTATTCAAAACAACGGGGATGAAGGGAACATTATGGCTCTGAACAGTGGTTGTATTGTGAATATGAACCTAGGCAAAATAGAGTTCATGGTTGCAACAGGGGGAGTACCATTTATCGGAGTTAAAGAGGTGATTGCAACTTTAATGCAACATAATGTTGCAGTATACATCGCATCAGGAGATCAGGAAGAAAAACTGCATCGGGTTGCTACTTACTTAGGGATTCCAATGGAACACGTTTGTGGGGTTGCAACTCCAGTCATGAAAGCAAGCTTTGTACGCTCTCTGCAGCAGGAATACGATAGAGTGGTTATGGTAGGAGATGCCATTAATGACCTTTGTGCTTTTAGAGAAGCAGATTTTGCCATTTTAACCGAACAGCAGGGGCCTTGTACGATTAATGAGCTGGTTGAGGCAGCAGATGTTCGCATTCAAAATATCTGTGATGTGCCAAAGCATGTGTTGCCAAATATCTCCTAGCTACCTTCAAGATCTAAACAGCCTCAATAGACCCAGCCTGCATTGCAAGTTAAAAAAAGAGAACTGGATAGGGTTACTACGTAGCAGTTTGTACAAGCAGCGCCTGATTGATAATCGAATACCTTAAAGGTGTTAACCACCTGCAATAGGTGCAGTGCCAATGTACGTCAGATTTGACGCAACTTGTGATGATTGCACAGATCTTTGTGGCTAGTGCATAGACAAAGTTATATTTCAGGATGATTCTCTTTAGTTTTATTCGTGCATCCTCTGTTCTAACACTATCGTCTAGCGTTTACCCCAGTAGGTCATGATTGAGATCGCATAAAACTCCATGAAAGATCCTGGATCTTGTTTTGACCATTGGTTTTAATCTGGATTGAATCAGACCAGATACCTAAACACAGGACGATAGTGATACATATTTTCTTACTGTTTCACCTTTTTGGCATCTGTTCGATACGTCAGCACGATCTCAATTGCAGATACCCGCATCACACCATCTTCAGTTTCGACTTCTTCTGTACAGGTTGTAATCTGCTGTTTTTCAATCTGTGGCAAAAACTTGTGTAATGCAACCTCCACTGCATCAACTGCACGGGATATTGCCTTCCCACGACCCCGAACGACAACCTCACTCTGTCCATTATGAAACTGCGTCACAATCGCCAGAACATAGTTCATAGTTGGTTTATTTCCAATAAAAATAACATTATCAATAGATATTACACTTTTATCTGAAACAGAGGTTCCAGTAGAACGTACACTAGCATCAATGCTTACAGAATCCTCAGGTATAGATTGCAGCATTAGCCACTCCACACTTCACTGTACAGGTTCACAGATATCCTTTCTCTTTTAACAGCTCAGCATTTAAGATAGAGCCCCCAGCAGCCCCTCGAATGGTATTATGTCCCATAGCAACATATCGAAGTCCTTCTCTGACACGTCCAACAGACACAGTCATTCCTCCACCTCGCATACGATCGAGACGGGGTTGTGGACGATCAGGCTCAGGGTGGTACAGCACGGATTCTTCTGGCTGCGTAGGCAATCCTGAAAATGGAGCTTTGTACGACATAAATGCTTTTTTCGCCATCTCAGCCGACGCATCACACTCAGCCCAGACTGCCATTGTATGACCATCGATAACAGGTACACGATGACAACTTGCACTCACAGGAAACGGTGCTGGAGTGATTGTTGAACCATCAAAATCTCCCATTATTTTGCCAGTCTCTTCTTCCATCTTCTCCTCTTCAGAACCAATATATGGAATGATATTATCAAGAATACCCATCCCTGGCACCCCTTCAAAACCAGCACCAGAAATAGCCTGCATGGTAGAGACCTTCACATCACGAATATGATACTGCTGCAATGGATGTAAAGAGAGAGTTAGCGCAATCGTTGAGCAGTTTGGATTTGTCACAATAAAGCCATCATACCCATCCTCATCCCGCTGTATATCGATAAGACCAAGATGATCGCCATTTATCTCAGGCACAACAAGGGGAACATGATCAAACATGCGGTGTGTACTAGCATTGCTACAGACACCAACTCCAGCTTTTGCACACGCGATTTCTATCGGACCTGCAAGTTCAGAGGGGAGCGCAGAAAACACGAGCTCAAGATCTTTCAGCGCGGATATATCTGTATCGACAACTCGTTGATCAACAAGAGATGCTGGAAACGGAGAATCAAGTCTCCAGTTTACTGCTTCTGCATATCTTTTTCCTGCACTGCGCTTTGACGCCGTCAGAGTGGTAAGATCAAAGTATGGGTGATCAGAAAGGAGTTGCACAAACCGTTGACCTACTGCGCCGGTAGCACCGAGCACACCAACCGATATCATACAGTTTAGGTAGGTACTGGGTACGAAAAAGAGTATGGGTTATTCCATTGTGAGCGCATCTGTAGGGCAGACATCAACACATGATCCACAATCTACACAAACATCTGCATCAACAACTACAAGCTCATTCTCAAGAACCATAGCATCTGCAGGGCATTCATCAATACACACCCCACATCCTGTACATGCATCTTTATCAACAATAGCTACCATAATTGTAACCTCGTAACCAATAATTTCACCATACAAAACAGATATACATATCTATTCAATCATATTTTCCTTTCAGATCATTCCATCCAGTATATCCACAATAAAAGCATCCAATACCTTCACAACGTGGACATTTCTGTGCAGGATGTTTTACAAAAACACGTCCTATTGTATTGCAAAAGGAACAGCCATCTCCAGTGCAGTGCTGGCATTCCACTTCATCATATACAGGATCTGCTGTTGAGTTTGTCATTGTCATTATACTGAGTATTGAGGTATAAACACATTTAGCGCATTAAAAACAAATTACGTTTAAATATGACAACTGCTTCATCCCACTCAGATTCATCAGTCCCTGGAAGGGCCATCCCATTTGGCATCATATTTTCAGGAACAAAGTCACCTCCAAATTCACCAAGTATTGCAAGTCTTAGACAGCTGTCCACTTTATTACCTTTACAATACAGGATCATTAACCCTCGCTTCGCTGAAGCAACATCTGGATCACTTTCATCGCCATTAAAGAATGGACACGTAGCTAATTTATCACATTCCACCACTTTCATCTCCTTCTATATTTACTTCTTCCCTTATTCATTACATATATATTTTACGAAGCTCTTTAGAAAGAAATTCTGGAGGAGAGTTGCTTTTCAATATAAGGAACAAGACCCCCGAGAGAAATAATCTCTAGCATACGCTCCGAAAGAGGATACGCCTGATATGTCACAATACTTCCTGCTCCACTTTGGACGGTTACCTGGCCTGTTTCGAGCACGCATGTGATGCTATCACTGTCATGACAAGTAATATCAGGTACCTCAAACAGTGGAAGAGCAATATTCACGGCATTTCTAAAAAATATCCGAGCAAATGAGTGAGCAACAATTGCCTTCACACCAGCCTTCTGGATCGCGACCGCAGCCTGCTCCCGCGATGAACCACAGCCAAAATTTCTTCCTGCAACAATAATACAACCATCCAGGCGTGCCTGAAGTGTCGAATCAAGATCCTCAAACACATGGTCAGTCCAAATCTGAGCATCTTTCGTTCGCAGATAACGTCCAGCAATAATGAGATCTGTATCGATATCATCTCCAAGACAAATCGCATTTGCCTGTATTACGTGAGATCCTGACATCACAAAACCTCCATTGGGTCTGTGATTACACCAGTCAAGGCACTCACAGAAGCAGTAGTCACTGATGAAAGGAAGTATGAAGCTCCAACACCCATTCTGTTTTTGAAATTCCGGTTTGCAGTTGAAAGTCCGACTTCTCCTTCTCCAAGAACCCCTTGATGACTACCAAGGCAGGGACCACATCCTGGAGGAATAATTGTACAACCAGCTTCAACCAGAGTCTCGATAATGCCTGCCTTCAAAGCCCGCAGATAGATGCGACGCGATGCTGGCGCAACAATAGTGCGAACAGAAACTGACTCTCCCTTCATAATTTCCGCAGCACGCGCCAGATCCTCATATCTCCCATTTGTACACGTTCCAATAAACACCTGATCCAGTTCAGTATCCGCATGCGTATGCACTGGAACAACAGAATCTACGCGATTCAAAACTGCAAGAACTGGAACCATATCATCAAGCCGGACGTCAAGCTCGCAGATATATGAACAATCCTCTGGCTCCTGCTGTTTACAGAATGTTCCGTACTCTGCCATATATGTCTCAGTCACGCTATCAGCATAAAATAGACCAGTTTTTGCACCGGCTTCTACAGCCATATTGGTAAGAGTCATCCGCTCGCTCATACCAAGTCCTGCACATCCTTCTCCGATGAACTCAAGTGCCTGATAAGTAGCTCCATCCATCCCGAGCTTGCCAACATACCACAGTGCCAGATCTTTTACCTCCGCACCATGTGAAAAATTTCCATGAAGATGGATCCCAATGCTTTCAGGCACCCGAAGCCAGGTCTCTCCAAGCGCCCAGATGCCTGCCATATCACTCGCACCAACTCCCGTTGAAAACGCTCCAAATGCACCAAGTGTGCAGGAGTGAGAATCAGCCCCTATAATAATCTCTCCAGGTGCAACGCGCCCCTCAGCCATGTACTGATGGCAGATCCCTTGACCGACATCAGAAAAATGAAGATTTTGTGCTTTACAAAAATCACGGAGTTCGTGTTGCAATGTCGCAACCTCAGAACTGTTTGCTGGAGTATTATGATCAAAAATAACATATGTCCTATATGGAGTTTTCACTCCTCTTCCGCCCAGTCTATCCCAAACAAGTTTTGTCTGAATGCCAGTGCCATCATGAACATACATGCGATCAACTTTGCGATCTACATACGTTCCTGCTTCTGCACCTAAAATTCGCTCAGATAATGTTGCCATCTTTAATCGTCCTCAACTACCTTTTGTATGCATGCATGAAGAAATTCAGGAGTGACAGCACCTTTTCCTTCACTATGCTGCTTAATTTCAGCAAGAATGATATCGATCTTCTCATCAGGAACTGAGTGTCCAGACACTGAAAGCACATGAATAAGCGCCTTTCTACCGGTATGCTTCCCAAGGAGAAACTTTCTACTACATCCAAGGAGAGCAGGCTCAACATACTCATAGGTACGTGGGTCTTCAAGCATTGCTGCAATATGAATTCCACTTTCATGTGCAAATGCATGATCTCCGATGATCGGTTTTATGACTGGGATTGGAATATTGGTATACTCTGCAACCATCTGTGAAAGAGCTGGAATCTCAGTGAGATCATATCGATCCACACCACCTTTCAGGCGAAGTCCTACCAAAACTTCTTCCAGTCGTGCATTTCCACACCTCTCACCTATACCATTCACAGTCGTATGAAGTTGAAATGCACCAAGTTCAGCAGCAGTCAGTGTGTTTGCTGTTGCACATCCAAGATCATTATGGCAATGGATCGCAAGAGGGAGAGAAATATGAGGTAAAATAGCCTGCATTCTGGCTTGAAACTCAAGTGGAGTGAGACAACCAGTTGTATCAGCAAATGTCACCAGATTTGCATGATGTTTTGCAACTTCGGAGTAGACCTGAATTAATACAGAAACATCAGTTCTGGATGCATCTTCCGCTCCAAATCGAATCTGAAGACCGTGATCTACAGCATAGTCAATCTCATCAACAACACATGTCATCATGTCTTCAAGGGGCTTTTTGTATTTGTATTGCAGGTGGATAGGAGAGGTTGCCATAAACAAAGCAACCATGTCAACTTCTGCTGCAATTGCAGCCTCCAGATCGGAACGCATTGTTCTGGCGAGTCCGCAGATTCTGGCGTCGAGTCCCTCCCGCGAGATTGCACGTACTGTTTTACACTCTTCCTCTGATACCATTGGAAATCCAGCTTCAATAACTTCAACGCGGGTGGCATCAAGCTGGCGTGCAATTGCGATTTTTTCTTCCCTCGTAAATGCAACACCAGGAGTCTGTTCCCCATCACGCAGTGTTACATCACATATCTCAACATTCCACATATTCATGGCTAATCACCTCCTGACATGAGCCTTGTACTACAAATGTTTGTGGTTCTTCTCGCTGCTGTATCGGTGTCACAATAGCTGACTTAATCGCCTGTAATGCAGTGTTATCAGAACAATCACAGACGGTTGGGTTGGAAAATCCAATATATGGCATTATATCTGGCATTGGTTGACCTCCAGTCATCCCGAGCTTGTAATTCTGCATAATGACAGTTACTACAGGGATTCTTTGTTCATAGATCTCAATCAGCGCAAGTAATCCAGAGTGAAGCAGCGCATAATCTCCAACAAATGCAATGCCAGTCGTATGAGCAGTCGCAATCGCAGATCCCATTCCATATGATACGAACCCTACTGTGTATGGAGTGTTCATAAGAAGCACACAACATCCTGCATCACAGATAACTGGTTTTTTTGCAGATTCAAACATATCAAAAAGACCGCGAAATGGACAATTATGGCAGAGAGTTAGAGATTTTTTCCGGCTTGAGCGATGTGTATCAGCAGGTGTAAGATGAGGCGCAGGATCAATACGTGGATAAACAAGTCCACCCTGATATCCCTTCATTGTATCTGTTATTTCCTTCACCCTCATCCCCCGTCCATACATCGTAAGATCTGGATCTGCAAGTCCAGGCTGGATGGCCTGTGTGGGAGATGTAGAGATCGGCTGGTACACATGTTCTCCTATAGCAGGAGAACGAAGTTCGCTGTCTGTAACCCTTAGTATGGAAATACGGGAAAAACGCTCAGATGCACGAAGTGCATCTTCAAGTGCCTCCACTGGACAGCGCCCACGGAGTTCCACAATTGCGGATCTGGTTACTGGACCATAGCACCGAGAGTCCTGAGATGTCTGAGAATAAGAGAGATACTCATCATCACCTGCAATGATAACGACACCAGCTTTTACGCCTTGAAACGTCGCATTTGCAAGGGTATCAACAAGGGCATTCATTCCAACTTGTTTTACAATTACCACAGAGCGAGTGCCTACCAGTGAGTGACCAAGTGCCAGCTCCAAAGCGATCTTTTCATTTCTGACAATGGTTGCATGAGCCTGCTCACATAAAACAGATACTGGAAACCCAGGTACTCCATACGTTGGAATACCACTTCTCGTCAGTATATCTCCAAATATGTTTTCAATCATCATTGCAATCATCTCTACCAACAACAAGATCACATCCACCACAACGTGGACACATCGTTTCACAGAGGGATGGATCAAGGCCCGCATCTCCAAGAGCTTTTCTCATGATCTTATGCATTGCAAGCAGGCGCTTTGAGTCTGGACGACGATATCCTGCTGCTTGAAGTGTGCAGTTGGGATTCAGCGGCCGAATGATAGGAATGACTCCGATCGCACAGAGTTCATAGATGCATGCTTCCATCTCCTGATCACTCTCTCCAAGCCCAAGAATCACATTTGAAAATACATGCCCCTTTCCAAACAATTGAACAGATGTTTTGAGGGCAGACATAATCTTCTCTCGACTGCTTTCTGGACACATCTCGGCAAGAAGAACATCAGTCGCAGTCTCAAGATTAAACTTGACTTCACATACCCCTGCCTGATAAAGACGTTCTGGACTTTTACTTGTTGGATAGATCGAGACACCGATTGGAAGAACTGGAAATTCTGTTCGAAGTCTTGTTATAACTGATATAACGTATTCCTCTTCTTCCTCTATGCTATACATGATACCAGATGTCAGTGATATCGCACGTATAGAGCCAGATTCCTGTTGTTTTTGAATCAGGCGCACGATTTCATCACTACTTTTTCTGCGTCCTGCAAGAGCTGGGACATTACAGTATTTGCATGAAAAGATGCAAGAGCCTGAAATAGTGATATATGCCTGCTCAGGGCAGTGTAATGGAGCTGGTTCTAGTCTGGCAATATGGCTTTCATTATTTAAAATGAAGGAAACAATACCTTCTCCACGATGAGAAAGAAGAACAGATCCCGTTTTTGAGAGAGAAAGTTTTACCCGATTACCATGGTAGTTTAGAAATACTGATCCGTCACCTCCTGCACCAGGACCTGCTGCTGACTGACTAACAAAGTGATTCCAGGAAGCACCAGCGATCTGAGCAGTTCCAGCAGCAAGCAGATCTGCTTTTGTATTTACCCACATAACGCAAGTGCCTCCTCAAATTTCGTATAAAATGGAATTGCTGCAATGGCTCCAACAAGACCTCTGCCGCTCATCGAAACTGAGAGGCCAAGGACAGCAGTATCCCCATTGTATTGTGCCAGTGTATCACTCCAATCAACATAACCCTGTTTTACTCTCCATCCATAAGGGAGAAGGGCATCTGGAGAAAAACCAACAAAAACTGCCATTCCAGTCTCAGGGGATAATGTGTACGCTTTGAGCAGCTCTGAGAACTGATCAATGAGTAATGCGGGAGAGGTCGTTGCAAATTCAGAAACTAATGCCACACAATTCTTTGTTCGAAATTCCACGGGATACAGCTGGACAATAGTATGAGAAAGGTACTGATGCTCATGGTTATTTGTGGATATAGCGCGTGCAATATTATGTACAAGCGTCCATGTCGCCCCAGCTTCTGCTGTATCAGTGTCATCAACACCAATCAGAACTCGAGTATTATTCGCAAGTACAATCATTGATCCAGCTGTTTTTCCTCCTCCAGATTCTGTGCACTCTGAGCGGATAACTCCTCCCGCTGATGCACGGCAGACTGATGCGCCAACACCGCCACCTCCAAGACCTAGATAAGAGATGCAGATCTCATCTCCCTTTACCTGCGCTCCTGAGATTCCTGCTGGAAAAACAGAGCCTTGTAAGTGAAGTGAAACGCCTCCGGTATTCAGAATATATCGATTTGTGTCTGCAACTGTTCGCACAGAGGTAACAAGTGGGCTTTTCTGGTACTGAGTCTTTGCCCACATTGCACCTCCCACACAATCGAACTGTTCAATGAGTTCGATTTCTTTACCGGATTCACTTCCAATAGCTGTGATTTTTGGATATGTGATACTGTACGGATTTTCAAGTGTGAGGATCACTTTTGTCACCGAAGATTTCGTTAACAAAATTTTTGGCACCAATAGATATAAATGATTTGGTCAATGTGAGAAAAAAAGTCATGAAAAGTCATGAAGATACAGATTACTATGCCGTGATCTTTTTTGTAATTATGTTATACCTGATATTTCATCCATGCCGACTCACCTGGTACGATATTGGTATGGTCTATTATTGCTATTATATCAGTTGGCACGATTCTTCAAACTCTATTTCATTTGGTCTTGAAAACTGGGGAAAAAAGAACCTTTCTTCTATGAGATCCATCTCAGTTCCAGAAAACCTATTTCGAACTATCTCAAGTATTCTTTTTCTATAAATTTCTTCAATTTGTTCAGGCGTACTAACGTCCCTATTCAGGATCTGTGGGCGGCGCTGCAACGATTGATTAACCATCGGTTCAGCAAAATGAAACACCCGTCCTTCGCCAAGCGCAAAAAGAAACTTTCGGATCGTAAGTCTAGGCATTCCTGCCATACGTTCGGAGATAAAATTAATCATATCATTCATCGAAACTGGAGACTTCTCGATGAAGCATGCAAGCAGATACAAAGAGAGTTCGAGGCGTACCTCCATATCAAAGGGATATCTCAAATTTTTTGTGATGAATTCCAGCACCTCATCTTTCGTGCATGAGGACTGAAGAGGAATATCTCCAGAACGCTTAAACAATACTTGAGGATGTCCAAGATAAGAGGTTGAGATCTCTGCGATAAGATCCCCTTCAAAAGATTCCATAAACTCAGTAAAACTCCTAAATCCTAGACCTTCTTCTGAAAACGAAGGTTGCAGGCGAAGAAGTTCATTTTTGAGAAGAGAAAACAAAACAGGTTCATCAGGATTTTTAGAACGAATGTATCTAATGAGAAGATCACGGCCCTTTCGAAGAGAGCTCGTCCATACATCAGACTCCTCTTCGTGTTCCTCTTTATCATCAAGATTCGGAAGTAAAAACCCACTAAGCAGGGTATCTAACGATTGATACTCTGAGCAATTATCTCTGATGACATCTCCAACAGATTCGTCAAATCCTGTGAGATAGACCTTCTTACCTCGTGCGAGAACACGCCGAATAAGAGGGAGAAAGTCAGTGTCACCAGAACCTATCATCACAGCATCGAGAGGGTAAAACTGCATATCTTCAAGTACGTCGATACTCATCTGAATATCTGCACCATTTTTGCCACGATGTGATGTTCCTGGAAGATATTTGAGTTCAAAACCATATTTTATGAGATGACGAATATACCGATTATTATCAGGCCGAGCCCAATCGGCATAAGCCTTTTTGATACTAATCGTTCCTTTTGTAGCTCCATAATCCAGGAGAGGGCCAAGTTTTAGTGGACGTTCAATATGAGAGAATACTTGATCAGCTGATATTGCAAGATTTTCAAAGTCAAGGTAGATAGCAAGCTGCTCACTGCTCATATGCAGTATACCTCTAGTGAGTCATGATCCTGATCTATATCAATGCAACTCATGAAGTTGAAATAATGAAATGTTTTCATGTTAAAGTATTGATAATGTCTAATCGTAATAATGATGGTTCAGACAAAGAAAGAGGAGGTTTGATGTTATGCAATAGCTTTAGCAATCTTCTCGCCAAAAGCGGGAGCAGCAGAAGGACCGTTAGCAGTAATAATCGTGCCATCTACAACAACAGGTGAGCTCACAAATGTTGCTCCTCCCTTTTCCAGTTCTGCAAGGGCAGAGTCATCGTTAAAGACAGTGGCATTTTTTCCATGTAGTATTCCAGCTCGGGCAAGGACAACCGGTGCAAGGCATATGGCTGCGACTATCTTTTGTTTCTCATAATACTCAGCTGCTAATGTTTGAAGATTCTTGCTGTTCCAAAGTGTTGCAGGTGTACCAGAGCCACCAATGATAATGAGAGCTGCGTAGGTATCGACAGTACGATCCATATCAGATACCGTCTTGTCAATGAGGACCTTACCGCCACTCATTCCCACTGCAAGGCCTTCACGAGTTGATGTAATCATGTATGAGATATCTTTTTTCTCAAGTTCTGCAATGGTTTTTGAGAGTTCCTCGTCTTGAAAATCCTGCGGTGCTATTACAATAAGTACGTTTTTTTCAGTCATAATAATCCTGTTTTTATTTGTCTTTATACGGCATTTGTCAGGCGCCTTGACAGTTCACTGAGATTTCTAATATCTGACACCATCTGTTCATATACATCTAGTGGAACAATAACTGCTACCCGCTCACCTTTTTCATTTACAATGTAATTCTGAGCACCATCTTCTCCAGCCATATGAAATAGGTATTACTTTTTTCAAGGATTTAAACTATTTCTTTTGAGTTACTTCGTTCAAAGATCCTGAATAAATCTATTGTTTTAGATGCAAGACTACGAAAATTTGTCATGAAATGAGTTTCAGGAAAATGTACTGCTCCCATTGCCCAGAGTTTAAAACATACGTGAATAAAAAAGAAAGTTTCAGAGAAGATTAGAACATGACATTAAAGCAGATAAGTGCAAGCACCAACATGATACACCCATGCTTTAGCCCAGCATAAACGGATTCCTCTCCCATCAAACCAGCAACGAGCCCAGAGCAGATAGCTTGAACAAGGCACGTGTGGTACAGCAGCCGATTTACGGTGTCAAGAGACAATTGGCCAAGACCAGATAACATACCATAGGATGCTCCAGAGCCAACCTGCTCTGCAAGTATTGAAAGAAATTGTTTGCTGACAATAACAATAACCACAATGAACACAAGATACGAGAGATAAACGACAGCAGTGTAGATGAACATCTCACCGAATCTATCACGTCGAAGGGTAATACTCATTTTAGTATCATCTGCAGCGATCCGCAAGATCTCAGAGATGTTACTGCTCATCTTACTTGCTACATTAATGAGCGTAACGGCTCGTGCCACATACGCAGTTTGAGTACGCTGCTCAAACCTAGCAAGCGCTTCACCAAAGGTCAGACCCCAGGAGAGATCTTTTTCCATATTGTGGATCTCAGCCCCAAGCGCACCGAGATTACTTCTGGATAAAATTCCAATTGACTGTGTAAGAGTAATTCCTACCGCATTCAATCCAGCCATTCGATCAAGAAAATCGGGAACTCGTTCTTCAATTGCATGAAGATCTTTCGTTCTTTTTTCATATACATAGGCAAGTGGAACAACTGCAATAAGATATGCAATAACAACTCTGCTATCGAATGCTCCAATCATTGCCTCAGAAAAATCGAGCGGAGTACTTAAAAAAACAGGAATAAGGGTGAGAAAAGCGAGAGGGACTGAGAAATACAAAACACGTGTTGGTTCGTCCAGAAGCCCTTTCCATGGTGAACCAAGCCATCCAAGGGTAGATCTTATCTTATCGTACTGTGCAAGCCGTGCCCGATACCACGCTTCAGCCCCTTTACTTACAATTCGGACATCATCATACTCAAGTGACATGTCTTTCTTTTTCTTTCGTACGAGCTGACTGTCCTTAATTGAAAGCATATCAATCATGAGTAAGAACAACGCTGATCCGAGTGGAAGGATAATATAGGCAATGAGTGAAAGCTCAAAGACAGCAGATGCACCCATCATTCCCATAACGACCATGATAACGATCAAGAAAAGTGGACCTGCAATGAAGGTAGTTACATAGATTTCACCTACCATTCCAAGGAATTGCAAAAATTGCTTTTGTTCAAATTTAGCCTCTTCATGGAAGCGTTCTACCCGATCTTTAAGAAACTCAGTTAAGCTCCCACCACCTTCAATAATGGAAAGCATATCCTGTGAAAATTCCCTAAATTTAATAGAAGAGGTTGTCTGCGCTCGTCCCCTAACAGCAGTGATCAGATCATCTCCAAAAATATCACAATCACGAACGATTAAACGAAATTCATCAGATACATCTCCATATACTGACCCTTGCTGTGATATTATACGAATTGTTTCTAAAACTTCAGATCCACCTTTTCGAACCGCATACATGAATGAAACAACATTGCGAAGCCCACTTGTGACTCGAGTTCCCATGGAACTTCTTTCCATGCCGGGGTAGAAAAGAACGGCTTGGTAAAAGACCCATGCCCAAAACAATGGGAAAAAAATAGTTACAATACCACGAAGAGCGAGGAATGCATCAAATTGAGCAGCTACTGTGTCGGATGATGGTGCTTCAATACCTTCGAAGCCTTCGGGAGTATGGAAAGTGACACGATCCAAAAATGCAGGCATCTCAGTAGGAAGGAGGCCTTGCAAGATTGAGCCAGATGCAACTAAGGCTATAATGTATTGTGCAAAAAGACCAAAAAGGAGACCGAATACAGCCCCAATTCCAGCTATGAGCAGTGCATATGCGATGTACTGGGAAAGTGTCGTTCCAAAGCGAATTGCAATAAGGTTTTGATGTAATTCATCGAAACGTGAGGGATTTCTTTTAATCCACCAGTGTGTAATTGTCGAAAGATTCATGTTATGAACACGGAGAGATTATCTATGTTTTTCATGACGAGCTCGCGATTCACATAATATATGTAGATTATTTTTGAAACTGGTGCATATGTATGAATATTTTGTTTCTGCATCGCAAGTAAAACCAGCTCTCTCTCTCGCACGATGTCATTAACCTGTTCTGCTGTTAGGCCATGAGCTTTTCCAATATTTGACAGTACATGAGAACGACCACTGAATCTCATAACATCAGCCACAGGATCATATTCAAACACAGAATTTACAAGTACATTTCCTGTTGATGGATCGATACCTGCAATTTCAACAATTTCTTCAGATCGCCTTGCGTGCTTTCCATTAACTTCAACCTGTTTTTGAATGCTAAGAATATCAAGAGATTGTAGCATATTACGCGGCACATTAAGAGGAGCATTTTCCAATCGATAAATTGCAGCATCAACTCCACCTGCGTGCATGGTTGAAAAGCTCGTGTGACCGGTGTTCATAGCCTGGAAAAGGATTTGAGCTTCTTCACCTCGAACCTCTCCCACAAGAATATATTCAGGACGCTGACGAAGTGCGGCTTTTAACAGCGCAAACATTCCAATACCAGTATCTGCATCACTTACAGTGTCACGAGTAACGCTTGCAATCCAATTCTCGTGATAGAGAACAATTTCTCGTGTATCCTCGATAGTAATAATCTTCTTAAGGGGTGGAATGAATGTGGAAATCGCAGTTAAGGAGGTTGTTTTTCCAGATGCCGTCCCTCCAATAAAAACTAAACTCTTGTTATTTTCAACTGCAAGCCAGAAGTAAACAAGCTGGCGCACATTGAATGTTCCATGGTTTAGTAGATCAATTGGAGTGAAAGGCGTTTCTTTGAATTTTCGTATCGTGAAAGAAGTTCCTTTTGAGGTTACTTCTTTTCCAAAGGTAAGATTGAGACGGGAGCCATCTGGTAAGGTTGAGTCAATGATTGGAGATGCAGTTGAGATGTGTTTTCCAGTACGTTGTGCAAGTTTAATTGCAAGTGAAAGGAGTATATCTTCGCTGAAAGAAATATTTGTTTTAATATTTGTTTCAACAACATGAAACAAGAATATAGGAATATCATTCCCATCACACGAAATATCTTCAACATATGGATCTTCCATAATTGGGGTAAGGCGACCCCAATTGAGATAATTACGAGCGAGATAGTATTCTATCTTAAAAAGAGAGTTTTTTGAGAGAGAAACATTATAGCTTCTAAGCAGCTCAAATGTTTTGTTCATAATGAGCTGCCTTTTATCTACAGGCACTTCATCGTCAGACAGCAAGAGAACATCGCGGAGATCGATATATAGCCTCTCCAGGAGTTCGTGCTCAAAGTCAGATAAAAAAGGCTCATACACCAAATATTCATCAAGCATGGTTTTCTTATTGTATGCAATGATGATCTTTGAAACTCCTTCACGCACCCAGTACTCGCGTCGACTCTGATAATGATCTGGCAATGTAACTTCTGTCAGAGGGCCATGGATTGTAGCATCATACAAGGGAACATTTTTATCGAGCTTCTTTCCAAAGATACCGAAAAAAGAAGGACTACCAGTTCCACCAGTATTAGCAGCTGATGTGGGGCGAGTGTCATCATTGTAATCTTGGAGGAGGGTTTCCATGTTCTCGCCAGCATCTTCTGGAGAGGGTGGAGGCTCACTAGAACTCCGAAAAAAACTCGACTTCTTTATTTCCTCTGCTGCCTCAGCAGATTCTTCTATATCACTCTCTTCAGCATCATCTACATGCTCTTTTCTTAAAAAGGATCCAAGCCCTTTTTTTAGATCTGAAAAACTAGGGATCTCAATCTCCATAGCCTCAGAATCGTCATGCTGTTGTGGAGATTGGGTACCAGGTTCATTGGCAGATGTACTCATGCATTCCCTTTAATGTATTTTACATAGACCTTCATAAAGCATATGATTTACTCATGATTCGTTTAGAGGTCGTCCAGTCACATGAAACTACGCTGGACGGTGGTACCGGTGGTATGTTTTAGGACATCTACAGTTGTCGATATTTCCATTTTTTTATTATCTTGATATATAATTGATATATCAAAGTTAATTTATTATCATCTCAAATTATTCCGCGTGTGTGATAAAATTATTCTACTTCGTCAAAAAAGATTTCTCGCTTACGCTCTTCCACAGCATTCTCTATCACTTCATCGTGACTAGAATATATTAATTCAACTTTTCGAATAAATTTGTTTTCAGCTTATATGTAGCATGACGAACAGTGGATATTCGTCATTCGTCTCATTATATTCGTAAATAGGATGAATTAGTAAGAGTAAGTAGACCCGAGGAATTTCACCTCAAGCCCCTCGCAGAACCGTGCGTGAAACTCTCGCTTCACACGGCTCCCAATCATCCAGCCGGGCGGTAATATTCCAGTTTCTCTTTTGAACTATTACT
>Ga0209737_10000828_pt1 | contig 23760 bp, 20 predicted proteins | sample TergutCu122P3_FD_187284 | JGI IMG/M metagenome (GOLD analysis project Ga0209737, IMG submission 187284) | Cubitermes ugandensis P3 segment gut microbial communities from Kakamega Forest, Kenya - Cu122 P3 (SPAdes) (version 2) | ecosystem: Host-associated > Arthropoda: Insects > Digestive system... | reverse complement strand
TTTACTACAGGACATCAAGCAGTTTGAATGGATTTACAGGAGATTTTATTACTTCTGACAAGCCTGTTGCTTTTTTTGCACAATGTAAACTAACATCTATCCCGGTGGGCATGTATAATACAAATATTTTATTCCAGCAGTTGGCACCGGTAAATACTTGGGGCAAAATGTTTTTTGTGCCTGTTACAACGGTAGGTACTGAGCGCATACGAATTGTTTCTTCCAAAAACGGTACTACTATTACACAAACAGGAGGTACAATAATGACCGATGGTGGAGGACAACCGAGTACATCCAATTTGCAGGTCGGGCAATTTGTTGAGTTGGAAATTACTACCGGAAATAGTGGCTGTTATTTTTATGCCAATTATCCCGTAGGAGTATGCTCTTTTATGCTTTCCACTGGAGGTAACAACCTATTAGGCTCAACTTCACAAACATGGATACCGGGAATTGAACAAACTATTCCCAAAATTCTCGTTGCTCCTTTTGCACTTCCAATTTATCATAGCCACTATGCTCTAATTTGTACTCCAACAGCAACAAGAGATAACACTTCCGTGTCTATAGGAGGCGCACTACCTGCTCCTTTGACAGGAAGTTGGATAACAAATGCAGCATCAGGTATGTCTTTTATGCACTTTCAGTTAACTAATTTCTCAGCATCATACGTTTTTTCTAATCCCAATGGCATCATAGTTTTAGGTTATGCCCTCAGTGCTTCACTCATTAATGCAGGATCGTATTATTATCTTGCCGGTTCTGCCATGCGTGATTTGCAAGCCACTTTTTACGCCAACGAAATCCCATATCAACTTTTGAAAGAGAATCAATTTTGTGAAGGTTCTGTTGATTTTCTTGCAATAATTGAGGGGTTGCACCCCACCCATCCCGAAAGATTAACTTGGTGGATTAATGGAATAGAATATCTGCCGGCAAAAAACCTTGTGCAGTGGAGTAAACCTTTTTCTGTTGGGGAATATGAAATTGAAATGAAGGTGCGCTATGTGAACGATGAAACAACCTCAAAAACCGGCACACTCATTATTAAATCCTGCAACCATAGTGCAACGTTTTTTGCCAACAATGTTCTTCATTCGGAATTGAAAGATACCACTTTTTGCAACAAGAACGTGAACTTTCGCGCCGAAATAGAGGGGCTGCACCCCACAGCAAGTGACAGAGTAAAGTGGTATATTAACGGAATTGAGGAAACATCAGCAATAAACCAAACCCAATGGAGTAAGCCTTTTGAGAATGGAACTTATGAAATTAAGTTGGTGGTGCGCTACGATAACGATACTTATGCCACGCTTACAGGCACATTAAAGATTCAAGCGTTGTGGATAAAGATTCGGAATGTGCGGTATTGAGGCGCAATTAATAATTAACAATTGGCTGCTTTATCTTCGCTTTCCCCCAAAATCTTAGCAACAAAATCTCGGATAGAAAGCAGATTAACGCCATCACTACAAAATATCGCCAGAGGGATGTGCCTGTTAAATTATCGGAAATGGAACGGGTTAGGTCTTTCGTGTGAGAAGATATTATTTCAATTTTGCCTTGGGAGTTTTCGGCTATTTTTTCTAACTCCTTGGGGGAATAGTAATCTAAATTCGATTCATCTCTTTGATAATTGAAAGCCAGAGTAGCGAAAATCGTCCCCCCTTTCATTACATCATAAAAACCCGCTTGCTGAATTTGAGAATGCAAGAACAACTGCGTTTCATTGCCCATATTGCGCTGTTCGGGAATAAGTTCAATGTTGCCGTCTTTCGATTTTATGATAAAAATATCTTCCGAGCCTGTGGCTTTCTGCGGAATGGAAACAGTTTCATTATTGCCGATAAAATGGAACAACGGGCTTTTCAATTGCCCCATAAGTCCCAAATTATGCAACGGAATGAAGAAGATAGCGTTTTTATGCGCATTTCCGTAAAAATCGTTCAGGGCTACGGCAGATAAAAGCACACGCCCCTTTCCGAAATTGTATGCAGTAAGAAATGGCGCATTGTTTTCCAATCGCATTACCTCTTCTGCCGGAACGTTCTTATTTTCAAAAAAATAGTAATGTGAAACCGTAGGCATCTCCCAACTTTCAGAAACATTATTTTGCAATGCCCCCTTGAAATAGATACTCTCTTTGTTAATTTTTCCTAATTTGAGTTCGTTTTTCTGAAGTTCTTTGTAGTTCGGAACATTCAGCGCGCCAAACAAACTGTTCCAAAGCGGAATATCCATTTTTTCTGACGGAAAAACGAGTAAAGTACCCCCTGTTTGCACATATTTCTCTAATTCTGCTGCCAACCCCGTGGAAATAGCCTCCAACTGGTCTAAAATAATTAACTGTGCCGATGAAAAAGCACTGTAATTAATCTGATTTACGTGCATTGTTTCGTAATGAAATAAGGAATCTGCTCCGTAAAGTGCCTGTAAATACTTGTTTTTCAGTTTATCCTGAATAGAAACGATATTGGCAGCGGGCATCACTTCATACACAAAATAAAATCGGTCGTCAAAAGTAATTGGGGAATCATAAATTTCAACCATACCAGACTGAATACCTGAATGTTGTATAGTAAAATTCAGCGTATAATCGGTAAAACTGTTGGGTTTGATGTCCACTGCTCCCAAAGCGCGTTGTTCGTTATTGATAAACAACTTAACAGGCAGTTTTACCACCTCATCTTTGCCATAGTTGCTGATACGAACGGTAAGTCCCACATTGTAACCCACCTGAAACACCGGCAAGTCAAACCAGCAACTGTCAATCGATACATTATTCACTCCCTTGTTTTCCACAGGAATCAAGAACGAAAAGAGGGCAGTATCCTTGTGTAACGCATTGAAATCATATTGGTTTTTCTGAAAATCGGAAATAAAACAGGCAAGTTTTTGAGTTTTATGAGTGTTTGCCGTAATGTTTCTGTTAAAATGTAACTGTTGTTCCAATGTTTTGCTTTTTGGGGTAATGGTAATATCTTCCAAGCGCGACAATAGTTCATCTTTATTAGTGATTTGTGCTTCCTGAGCGTTAAAATCATTGGTAATTAACACAAATTCATCGTTATAAGAAAACGCACTCACTATTTTTTTGGCGGCATCAATGGCTTCATTAAGCAGCGAAGATTCTTGCGACTGCGCTTCCATTGAAAAAGAATTATCCACAAAAACAGAGAGAAGTGTACCCGATTGTTTTTCATATTTTTCGTTGGGAATATAGGGTTGGGCAAAAGCAAGTGCTAGTGCGGTAATACCTAATATCCTTAGCATTAATACAATGAAATGTTGAATCTGCGATTCGCGTTTGGTTTTTTGCAAAATTTCCTGCAAGAGTTTTACATTGGAAAAATAGGCAGTTTTATATCTTCTAAAGTTGAAAAGATGAATAAGAATGGGAATGGCGATAGCGCATATTCCAAACAGAAAGAGAGGGTTAGTGAATTGCATTTTGATTTCTTTAAGGCGACAAAAATATATGAATTTTTACATAGTAAAGTTAATATTTTATCTTTGCACCCACAATTCATTTTTTAATGAAAAAAATACTCCTCCTTACCTTTGCATTTTTTCTTTCGTTTTTTATTGGAAATGCCCAAGAAAAAAACGAAGTAACTATGCTTTATCTGTTGCCGTTTCATTTGAATGAGGGAAATGTTAACCCATTATCTATAAGAACAAGTGCTGAACTTCATCAAATTAGACAGTTTGAAATGATGGGTTTCTGGTTGGGCGCAAAAATGGCATTACAGCAATATGAAAGTAGCGATAAACAGATTAATGTTATTGTTAGAGATGTGGTTACCAATGAGGATGCTTTACGAAGAATCCTAAATGATACAGATTTAATGGCGAAAGTGAACATCATTATCGGTCCGTTTTACGGCTCGCTTTTTCCTATTGCCGCTGATTATGCCACAAAACACAACATTATCATTGTTAACCCTTTTTCTACACGCTACGATTTTGTGGCAAACTATTCAAGTGTATATAAATTGATACCTCCGTTTTTGTCGCGACCGGAAACTATTGATAAAGTTTTTCTTTCCAATGGGGAAAACTATTCCCTCGTTTTATGGGGCGATTCCGTTCCGGGTCCCGAACTGACGGCATATAAATACTACTTTAACGAACACAATATCAAGTTTAAAGAGACAAGTAGATTAAATGTTACCCTTGATGCTAAGAAAAAAAACTTGGTTATTGCACTTTTTGACAAAGCGGAGCGTGTTATTCAGGGCGTGCATACCCTTATCAACAATGAAGAACAAATTGATTTTGTGTTGGTTGCCCCTGAAAAATGGTTTAACGTTTCAGAGCTCACGGAGGATTTTTACCAACTTCCCCAACTCTATTTTTTTACGAACTATTTTGTGAAGGAGGATGATATAGAGGTCATACAATTTAAGTCGGATTATTATTTCTTGTATGAAACGCCCGCGCTCTTAGATGATTATTCTTATCAAGGGTACGATATTACCCGATATTTTATAGACCTCTTTTTTGCAGGTTTTACCCCCGAAAAAGTAAAATACACGCCATTATCCTACAAATTTCATTGGAATTGTCTCCCCTCCGGCGGCTTTGAAAACGTAAAATCAAGGCTTATACAGGTTAAAGACTTGGAGTTGGAGGAGGTAAATAATTGACGGCGATTTACATCTTCTCCGGCACCTCAATACCCAGTAGTTTCATCGCAGTTTTAATGGTTGCGGCGCAGTTTTCGGCTATTTGCAAACGCAAATCCCGAAGTTGAGTATCGGTTTCTTTGAAAATCGGTGTTTCCTGATAGAAGCGGTTGAACTCTTTTGCCAGTTCAAAAGTGTAGTTGGCAACAAGCGCGGGATTTAAGGTTTCCGCAGCGTTACATAAAACACCCTCAAATTCATACAGCAGTTTTATCAACTCTTTCTCCTGTTTGCCAAGTTTAAAATCGTTAGCAAAAGAAGTATTTTGGTAAGAAATCTTGTGTTCTTCCGCTTTTCTAATCAGTGATTTAATTCTGGCGTGGGTATATTGAATAAAAGGCGCAGTATTCCCGTTGAAATCTATTGATTCTTCGGGGTTAAAAAGCATATTCTTCTTGGGGTCAACTTTCAGAATGAAATACTTTAAAGCGCCCATTCCCAGCATTTCGTAGAGTTTTTGGGCTTCCGCCTCCTCAAAATCGAATTTTCCCAGCGCTTCTGTGGTGGTTTTTGCTTCCTGAAACATCGCCTCCATTAAATCATCTGCATCCACCACCGTTCCCTCTCTCGATTTCATTTTGCCAAAAGGCAGCTCCACCATTCCGTAAGACAAATGTTCAATATGTTCTCCAAAATTCTTGTGCAGTTTTTTGTGAAGTATGATTTTTAAAACATCAAAATGGTAGTTTTGTTCATTACCCACCACATAAATCATCTTTTCGGGCAGGTATTCATCATATCTCAGTTGGGCAGTTCCCAAATCCTGCGTCATATACACCGAAGTGCCGTCTGCACGAAGCAACAGTTTTTCATCCAAACCCTCCTCCGACAAATCCACCCACACAGATCCGTCGGGCTTTTGATAGAAAGCACCGCTTTTCAATCCCTCTTCAACCATCGCTTTACCAAGCAAGTAAGTTTCTGACTCATAAAATATTTTATCAAAACGAATCCCTAATCTTTGGTATGTTTTATCAAAACCGGCATATACCCAGTTGTTCATTTGCGCCCAGATGTTTCTTATTTCGGGGTCGTTATCTTCCCATTTTTGAAGCATCTCTTGCGCTTCTTTAAGAATTTGAGATTTTTTTTGCGCCTCCTCCTCCGAAAAACCTTGTGAAACCCATTCGGCAGTCTCTTTTTTCAATGCTTTGTCGAATAAGACATAGTATTTTCCTACAAGGTGGTCTCCCTTTATTCCGGCTGTTTCAGGGGTTTCGTTGTCTCCGAATTTCAGCCACGCCCACATCGATTTACAGATGTGGATACCGCGGTCGTTCACTAAATTAACGCGCACCATTTTTTTACCGCAGGCTTCCAAAATATTCGCCACCGCATTCCCCAGCAGATTATTCCGTATATGCCCCAAATGTAACGGCTTATTGGTGTTCGGGGAGGAATATTCAATCATATTTTCTCCTTTTCTCCTCTTCTCCTCTTCTCCTTTTCTCCTTTTCTCCTTTTCTCCTTTTCTCCTCTTCTCCTCTTCTGCTTTTCTCCTTTCATCCATCCAAACTCCATCTTGCAACGCAATATTCAAAAACCCTTTTATCACATTAAAATTATCAACTAATTCAGGATATTTCTTTACCAAATGTTCGCCGATTTCGTGGGCTATCTGTTCAGGGGACTTGCGTAACTCTTTGGTGTATGGAAAAACAACGAAAGTAAAATCTCCCTCAAACTCTTTTTTTGTTTTTTGTATGCAGTTAACATCAATCTCTGTTGAAAAGTTGTACAGTTCAAATAGGGTTTTTTGAATAGAATTGGCGAGAGTTTGCTGAAGATTCATTGTGTATTGTATTAATTGTTTTGCAGTGTTTCAAAGACTTCAAAAAGTTCGTCAAGCGGGAATTGGCGGGCAACAATCCGATGCTTTTTATCTAAGATAAAAATAGCCGGAGTGTCATAAATATTAAAATAATCGGTGGCATCGTAATTGGGTGCTTTTACAGCATAACTGGTATTTAGCCACAAATAATACTCTTTACTAAGTTTTATCCATCGGTCGTAATCTTCGGTAACCGAGCAGGCAAGCACTTCAAAATGATACAGGTCGCGGTACTTGGAGTAGAAATCGTACAAAATGGGGGTATATTCGGTGCAATGTTCACAATCGGGGTCCCAAAACCAAAGCACAACATACTCAGCTTTAATCTCGGCGGTTGAAATTTTTACATTTTCTATGGTATAGGATTCAAAAACAGGTGCTAATTCGCCCACTAAGGTCTTTCTTTTTCTATCGGCAACCCTTTTAAAAACATCCGTTTCCGAAGTAGAAATAAATGTGGATTGAGTTATTTTTGAAACGTAATTATCAACAAGATAAATAAATACTTCATCAAATTTAGGCTCGGCATTGATATACAAATGGATTAATTTTTTCAGATAAAAATCTCTTACATCTATCTGCTCAGGAGTGGGGTTTTCGTCTAAAATGCGCTTGAACAGATTATCAACGCTTTTTATTACGTTGCTTGCGGTTTGCGGATAAAGAGATTCCATAAAAAACTCCTTCAAATCAATATCCAAAGGGGTGTACATCAATCGGGTATCTTTAAAATCCACATTATCATAGTAGTGTTCAATCAAAAATTTGTAGTATTGTTGTGCGGCGCCCTCTCTTCCTTCGTGGCTGCCCCAATTAAAAGAGGGCACGTGAACGGGGATAAACTGTGCAGTGATATATTTACTCAGCAATGTTTCAGGGGAGGTATATTGATACACCCGCAGGTCGTTCTCTGCCCAAAAGTCATTTTTAAATTGTTGATAAACAACATTTTCTTCTGAATTATGGAATTTTGTTCCCTCTTCGGTTTCTTCCACAGTAAATTTACGGTTTTGTTCCACAAAAAACTCCAGTAGCGTTGCCCCATTTTTTGTTTTGATGTAATAAAACCCATCGGGTAAGATTTGTTTTGAATGAGAAAAAAGATATCCTTTTTTCGAGTATTTTGCGCTGTCCACTACATAGGGTACATTGCCGTAAATTCCTGTAAGATAAAGATATTTATCGTTACTGTTTTGGGTTTTATACACAATATTGTATCCTTTTTCGGTGGTTTGAGAAAAAGCGGAAAAGGCAAAAAAAGAAGCGCATAATAGCATAAAAGCGCACAGAATAGAGGTAATATTCTTCATTTTATATTAATTTGCGGCGAAATAACAATTTTTTCTCAGATTGTGAAACGCTATTTTTGTTAGTGACGAAATTTTCACTTTTTTGTGTGTGTTTAAAATATTTTATACTTTCGCCCCGTGTTTTAAAAAACTACATAAAAATCTATGAACACTTATTCACATTCTTTTGTTGATATTTTTTTCCGTAACCCATTGATTTTCTTGAAAAATCCTGTAAACACACACACACACACACACACACACACACACACACCTTATATGCCTGTTATGCGACTATTTACGCAGGCATAATCTTTTCTTCAATCAAATTATTTTCGACTATTTATCGCGTCATTTTGAAAAAAAATGCGTGTTTTTTTCTATTTATTCATTCAACAGGGAGGGTAGGGGATGAATATAACGGAAAAACTAGAATTTTTGAAAAATCCAGCCGACCTGCATTTATTTAAAGAGGGTGTTTTTTGGGTTGCCTACGAACATAACGCATATTTTATCTGGAAAATGAAAGGATACAAACCCAACAAGAAATTTATAAAATCCATTCAACAAGAGGTTGTATCCGTTGGATTTCCTGAAAATGTTTTGCAAACACAATTTCTTGATTTTCAACTTCAATATGGTACAAGATATATTTCTGAAAATCATATTTTGATAGAAATTGGAAATCAAACAGACCAAAATGAATTTCAAAAATGGAAAAATGCTCTTAAAAACACTAACAATACTAATCAAATATCAATAAATACTCTTCTTCAAAATGAAAAAACTTTAGCTGAACAAATTTTGCATTTCGATTTATCGAATGCAACCCCAATAGACTGTATGAATTTTATAAACCAATTAAAATCTTCAATTAACCCATAAATTATTAACAAAAAAAAATTATTATGAAGAAAGAATTTTTAAAAATTTTTGTAGTTGCCTTATTTTTGATTTGCGCGACTGTAGCGTGTAACAAAAATGTTACCGGTGTAATTCTTGAACCTGCAGCGCTTGAACTTGCTGTTGACGAAACGGCAACGCTAACTGCTACTGTGCAGCCAGCCAATGCTACTAACATTGCAGTAGTTTGGACAAGCAGCAATACGGAAATTGCTGCTGTTTCTAACGGTACTGTTACGGCAAAATCTGCGGGAACGGCTACCATTACTGTTACTACCCAGGATGGCGGTTTTAGTGCGGAATGTGTTGTTACCGTAACCCAGAGCGAGACAGGAATTGTTATTAATGGCGTAAAATGGGCAACGCGCAATCTGGCCTCTCACGGCAAATTTGTTGAAAAACCTGAAGATTACGGTGCACTTTTCCAGTGGGGACGCAAAGGCGACGGACACGAGCAACGCACCAGCCAAAACTACCCTACAAATGACAATAGCCAAGAAGCCGGCGTAGTAAGCGGCGCAGGTCTTGACGCAAATGGACAAATTGTAAGCGGCCACGCTGCCTACGGCAAGTTTATCAAGCAAAACGAGACTCCTTACGATTGGTGTTCCCCTCAAAATGATGTGCTTTGGAATAGCGGTACAGAAGCAGCTCCCATAAAAACTGCCAATGACCCTTGTCCTGCGGGTTGGCGTGTCCCAACACATGCAGAACTTCAAAGTTTAATTGATTCCGGCAGTGAATGGGACGACTTGAATGGCATTAGTGGTCGTTATTTTGGCGATGGTGCTACCAAACTCTTTTTGCCCGCTGCCGGCGTTCGCAGTCACAGTACCGGCGAAGTGCTCTCCTCCGGCGAGTACGGCGACTATTGGAGCAGTACCGTGGATGACATCTACGCGCGCTACTTGCGCTTCGGCGACGGGTATGTGGGCGTGTACTACAGCCGCCGTGCCTTCGGCTTCTCTGTTCGCTGCGTTGCAGACCTTTAAAATTCGATAAAATTGACCATTTGACTATTTGCCGCGAAGCGGCGCAAATTTTTTAAAAATAACACTATATGGCTACCTACGACCAACTTCCTGTTTATAAAACAACTTATGACTTGCTTTTTAAAGTATTTCACATATGTCAAAATATGGAACGTGATTATAAATTCACGATTGGTGAAAAACTGAAAAATGAAATCATTGAGTTGCAAATAAATGTGTTTCGGGCGAATTGTCGCGAAGATAAAAGCGCGTTAATAAGTTCGGCACGCGAAAACACCGAAGTTATACGGCTATTGCTAAGACTTTTGAACGATTTGAAACAAATAAATCTTGAGAAATTTGTGGATTTGAACGCATCAATTGAAAGTATTAGCAAACAACTTGCAGCTTGGCAAAAATCGCTGAAAACGTTGTAGCAGTCATTATGGTTTTTATACCGAAAGTCGAAAACAAAAAATTAACACTATGTTAAAAGGGTCGGAATTTCAAGGGAGGTTTTATAAAATCTGTTTTGGAAGTGTGCCCATTAAGGTCAGTCAGCCACCTTTGTTGGGCGGCAGTAATCCTGCCGCCTCCATTCAGAAGTCTCGGCTTATAAAAACAAGGGTAACGTCTTTCAGCGCTGACTTATTGATGTTGAAGAAATTGTGTGAATTCCCAATTAGCGTTCGGTTGGGAATATTACTGTTTTTCTTTTTGCCCGCTGCCGGCAATCGCAATCACAATACCGGCGAAGTGCTCAACTCCGGCGAGAACGGCAACTATTGGAGCAGTACCGTGAATGACATCAACGCGCGCAACTTGAACTTCAACGACGGGAATGTGAACGTGAACAACAACAACCGTGCAATCGGCTTCTCTGTTCGCTGCGTATCAGCACTTAATGCAAATTGGTTTTCGATTTTCGGGTAAAAACTTTTATAATGATTAATGATTTTGCGGAGCAACTAAAATATGACTTGTTTAGTGCTTATTACGAAGCACGGAAAAATAAACGAAATACATGGAATCAACTGCGTTTTGAGATAGAATATGAACATAACTTATTGGTTATGTGGGAAAAAATATTAAACAGAACGTATGAGATTAGAAAAAGTATCGCCTTTATTGTGAATGAACCGGTAAAACGTGAAATTTTTGCCGCAGATTTCAGCGACCGCATCATTCATCATCTCATTTTTAACTACATCAATCCCATATTAGACAAACAGTTTATCCCCGACAGTTACAGTTGTCGCCAAGGCAAAGGAACCCATTACGGTGTACAAAGGATAGCAGAATTTGTTAAATCGTGTAGCCACAACTACACCCAAGATTGTTATATACTGAAACTTGACATAAAAGGCTATTTTATGGGAATGAACAAGCACTTATTAGTTCAAAAATTGCATAAAATGCTTGACCCTCTGCGCTATAAGCCTTTTGTTTCTGAAGAATCGTCGTTTTGTTGGAACGATTTTTTTGATTTCGACCTTGTGTGGTGGCTCATTGAAAAGGTGATTTGGAACGACCCAAAGAAAATGTGCATTGTAAAGGGTAAACGTTCTGATTGGGATGATTTACCGCCATCTAAAAGTCTTTACCACGCAACCCAAGATTGCGGTTTACCCATTGGCAATCTTACCTCTCAACTTTTCAGTAACGTATATTTGCACAGTTTGGATGTTTTTATAAAAAGTGAACTGAAATTTCAATATTATGGTCGTTATGTAGATGATTTTATAATCATTCACGAAGATAAAAACGTACTTTTAAAAGCAAAAAAACAAATTGAAGAATTTTTATTACAGCAAAATGAGTTACAACTTCATCCTCAAAAATTTTATCTTCAACATTATACCAAAGGCGTAAAGTTTTTAGGCGCTTTTATAAAACCAAACCGTTGTTACATAGAAAATAGAACAAAGAAAAAGTTTTACAAAGTTGTAGACGAGATAGAATACTTTCTTTCTGAAAGAGAGCCCCATCGCAAAGAATTGGAGCAAGTTAGGGCAAAACTTAATTCATATTTGGGTATTATGAAACACTACCGCACCTATAATATCAAACGTATTTTATTAACAAAGCCCTATAAATTATTCAAATATGGATATTTAAATACCCATTTGCATAAATATTGCATTAAGAAGAAATGTTTAGAATTTTCTGCGTTTTTTTGAAGAAAAATTGCAACTTTTTATCAAAAACTGCACATTTCGATGCTTTTTTAACATACTGATTTTAAGGAAAATAATTTTCTTTTTAAGGGGTTTGTATGAATAAATTTTTATTTTTGCCGCGTTGAAATTGAAGCACGCAGATGACGCAGATGAAATGGATAAACGCAGATTAACCTATAAACTTTTAAACCTATAAACCTATAAACCTTTATACCCCTACTATTATGACCAAAACTAAAAACTTACAAAAAACACAGCCTGATACTTTTGAAACGGTATTAGCATCATTAAAAGAAACCGGTAAACGCTTTAGAGAGATGGAGCATCTCTTTAAAGAAGACAGAAAAGACACCGAGCGGCTTATTAAAGAAACAAGAGAGTTGCAAAAAGAAAATGCAGAACAAATGAAAGACACCGACCGGCGAATGAAAAAATTACAGAAAACGCTGGGTGAGTGGGCAGACAATCACGGCGCTTTTGCGGAAGACTATTTTTTTAACTCATTTGAAGATGGAAAACAGAACTTCTTTGGTGAAGAGTTCGATGAGATTGATAAGAATGTAAAGGGAATAAAAAAAGGATATAAAGATGAATATGATATTTTGTTGATTAACGGGAAATCGTTAGGAATTATTGAAGTAAAATTTAAAGCTCACATAAACGATGTGCCTAAAATATTGCGAAAAGCCGAAACTTTTAGAGTTAATTTTCCCGACTATGAGAAACATCAGGTTTATCTCGGTTTAGCCACGTTAGCATTCTACTCCGAGTTAGAGCAGGAATGTATTGACAAAGGGATCGCCATTATAAAACAGGTGGGCGACACTGTGGTAATTAACGATGCACATTTGAAAGTATTTTAAATATGGGTATCTCGGAGCGTATTATCATAATGAAACCCTACTATTCATATAAAGATTTTTTAACAAACCAATTCGGGGCAAGAATACAGAAACTTGCTATTGATGCGGGTTTTACCTGCCCGAACCGAGACGGAAGCGTAGGAACAAACGGTTGCACGTATTGCGATAACAGGGCTTTTAATCCCTCTTATTGCACGCCTCAAAAACCGGTAAAGCAACAATTGGAAGAGGGGATTACGTTTCACAAAAATAGATACCGCAGAGCAGATGGCTATTTGGCATATTTTCAGGCATTTTCTAATACATATTCTTCGTTGGAACAAATAAAAAGCATCTATCAGCCAGCTATTGAACATCCTGATATTAAAGGAATTGTCATAGGCACCCGTCCCGATTGTCTGGAAGATGAAAAGTTGGATTATTTTGCAGAATTAGCCGAAAAAATGTTTGTTTCCATTGAAATTGGCATCGAATCTATTCACGATGAAACTTTGAAAAGAATCAACAGAGGGCATAATTTTCAATGTGCGGTGGATTGTTTGCAGAAAATGAAAGAGAGAAACATACATAGCGGCGCACATTTTATTTTCGGACTACCCTTTGAAACACCGGAAATGTGGTTGGAAGATGTTCAAATAATTAATGGACTCCCCCTGAGTAGCATAAAATTTCATCAATTGCAAATCATGAAAGGCACGGCGATGGAGCAGGAGTATTTAGAAAATCCTGCCCTTTTTTATCCTTTTACTATGGATAGTTATATTGATTTTATTGTTGATTTTGTTGAGAGGTTAAATCCCTGTTTTGCGATAGAGCGTTTTGCAGGCGAAGTTCCGCCCCGATTTTTATCGGTAAACCATTGGGGCACGATAAGGTATGACGTTGTGTTGCAAAAGATTATCAAGGAGTTTGAGAAGCGGGGTGCGCGGCAGGGGGGGAAAGATTGAGACTGTGCAAAAAGTCAAAAAAATAACCACAAAGTTCACAATGGGTTTTCACAAAGAACACAAAAAGATGAACTCCATAATATTAATTTTGTGCACTTTGTGCATTCTTGGTGTACTTTGTGGTAAAAAATACTTTTTGAACCCCCTCTATTATTTTGTTTTTTTCTTCAAACTTTCATCACCAAACGAGTAGGTAACGCCCACAATGGCATTAAAACCAAGATTGTTAAATCCGTAGAATTTGGCAAAATGTTGAAAGCCAATATTGTTAACGGTAGCAAAACAAGAGAAACGTTTGGATACCAAATATTCAAAACCGACACCAAAGTTTAATATAGGAGGGGTCATTTTTTTAATTTCGTAATGAATATTTTTTCTATTACATAAGTATGGAATAAGTGCAATACTGCCAAATCCCATTTTCATATTTAGGTCGAAGATAAACTTCTTTTTCAGGTAATATTTTCCGGAAAAAGCCACTTCCCATTCCGGTTTGTACCAAGGGAATTCAATATTGGTCAGGTTAAAATATCCCCAATAATTGCCCTCCAGATTCAAATATATTTTATCTACTACTTGCCAGTTTAAATTGGCGCAAACATTTACTAATTGCAAATCGGCATACACTACATTAAACTGGTTTTTAAGCGTTGAAGCGGTGTCTAAGAAGAAGAACGCCATATCTTTAGTATTTGAAAAGCGGGCGGAAATATGGTAATTCAGTTTTTTAACCAAGTTTCCTTTCACGCCTCCAAAAACGCTGATTTGGGTTTTGGTAAAACGCAGGGAATCCTGTCCGGTTTTTAAGAAAGGATTTTCATAAAGTAAATCTTTGAGAGAGTTGTATTTGGTATTGCCATCCACTCCGGCATAAATGCTCAGTACGCCCGGCACTAAGCCCAATTGCACTTCCGCAACCGGAAAAATAGGGCATTTCGTTTTATCATCCGGTATAATTCTTCTAAAACTTTTAATAATCGGAAGCCCAACCCCCAAACGAATATGATATTCTCTTACCGAAAATTTTGCTGAAGGGATAAATTCCGCTTTCAAACTATTGATAATTCCCTGAAAAAAGTGAGATTCTTGCGGTGGTTTTCCCACAAAAATAAAATCATTACTCCAAGTGTGAATGTAATCATCAAAATTAATATCTAATTGCGGTCTAAGAAAACCGTTAAGTTGTTTAAAAACAATATCATAAGCAAAAGTAGATGCTACTCCGATTTGGTTTTCCATATCGGCTTGTTGGGTAGCAAGAAAATCATAATTCAATCGCACATCTTGTTTCAGTTTGGCATCTTCGGGAACAAAGTTGGAACGCAATCCAATTTCAGCACTTGCGTGATGAAAACTATTATTCAACAAATGTCTATTCGATTTATCATAATACTCTAAAGGGAATCCGAGTCGTTTGTCAAATCCGTATAGATGGGCTACTTCGTGGTTATAGTCGATGGAGGTATAGAGGGTTTGGTTTTTAAAGAACGTATTGAGAAACAGGTGGGTACGGGTGTCGCTGAAAGGAGCATAAGCGTAATTCTTCATTTCTTCCCCGATAGGCTGCGCCCAGCCTGAGATGTGATTCACATTCAGTCCGTAAGAAAATTTGGAATTATCGAAATTATGGATACAGAGTTCGCCGAGGGGCGTAAGCGGGTATCCAAAACCTACTTTAAGAAAATTGCGGTAGAGTTTTTTCATCACTTCTCCGGGGAGTTTTATCGGTTTGATAGGGGTGGGGGTAAAAGTGAGGTCGATGGTTTGGGGAACTATCTCATATTCCACCTCCAACAATTCCGGAGTTTCTTCGGGAATTACCGCAGGCTGCGAGATTTTATGGAAATTCTGAATTTTGGGGGTAAACTCCAACCGAAACCGCGCAGAATCAATAGGTTGCGAAAATGCAAAACCTGTGAATAATAAACAAATTGTAATTACAGAAAATTTTTTCATAAAAAAATGCCTTTACCTCTTGACAAACGTAATTTTCTAACATATATTTGCGCGACATCAAAAAAAAACTAATTATTAACTAAATCAACTCATTATGATTACGGAAAAACTGCTGCATTACTGTTTAACCACTTTAACCCATTCATTTCCAACACGCAAGAGATAGATGCCGGGGCGTAAGACCGTAAGATCGTAAGACCGCAAGACCGTAAGAGGGGGGACAAGTACTTTTCTTCCAAAAATGTCATATACCTCCACATTTTGAATTTTGAATTGTCCATTGTCAATTGTCAATTCCCCCGAGGTTGGATTCGGATAAATTCGTAATTTGTAATTCGTAATTTCCCCGATGCCCACCTCTTCTACCGTTACGCCATCTACGGGGATAAACCCGGTGTTGGAACTGTTTTCGTAATAGATGCCGTGTTGGTTGCCTTTTTTATCCCAGTAGGCAACGGCATCTTCCGGGGTTTTGAAAATATCAACGTTGCTGCCTTTCAGGTAGGTAGTATTTCCGGCTTCTTTATCCCAGGCCAACACAAGACCTGTTTCGGAAATAACGGGAGAAGGAAGGTCTTTAATTACATCAGAAATATCTTTGCCGTAGGCAAACAGCGTGCCGCCGAAAAAATCAAAAGTAATCCCCGAGTTGTTATGTATCATGGCATGGTTATTTGCTGCAATTACCTGTGCTTTATCCCGCATTTCAAAAATACCTTTACCGCTTCCGGGACTCATAAAAATGGCAATTGCATTCTCTTTTGCTTCAATAATGCTACTATCTCTTACGATAATGGAGTGGCACATAACAGCATATCCTTTCGATGCACTTATTTTGGCATTATCTCTCACTTCCATAGGATTAGTACTCCAAACCGCAGCAGTGTTGTTTGCACCGCCATTGGTGTTGCTCACGTGGGCATTGCCGCTTAGAATAACACCCCCATTTGAGATAATAGCGTTGCCGTCTCCTTTTGCTTCTACGATAGCCGTTCCGCTCACGTGAACTAAGGATTTATTGTTTCCGGGGCTTTCATCAAGTGCTATCACGGCAGGATAGAGGCCCTTAGCGTTATTGCTTACATACCCGCCTGAAATTAATATTTTTGCATCCTTTCCGAATGTGATAATGGCGTTACCGGAATTGGTTGTTATTGTGCCGCCACTCACAGCAACGGTAGCATTATTGCTAAACGATGCAATTACCTCTCCGCCGGTGCCAATTATTTGGGCATTATCTTTAATTTCTACATATCCTGATGTTTTAATGGCGTGCACATCTTCGCCCTGTACCATAGCTCCGGAAGTTTGAATTTTGCCGGTGCCACTTACAATTACTTTTGAACTTGTGCCGGTGGCGTGAAGTGCGTGCGTATTTTCGCAAATAAGCGCACCGTCTGCCAATTCAAAAGTGCCACTTCCGGAAAATTCTAACAGTGTTGATGGTGCAAGGGTAGGAACCGACTGGTACACAGCCTGCCAAACCACTGTTTTTCCCACGCCAATCAGTAAAGATAGCGTAATATCTGCATCGGTTTTGCTGCCGGTAACCACCACGCGGTCGGTTGCCGTAGCATCGTTGATAAGCATTTGCAATTCAGTCTGAATCTGCGTTACGCTGTTTTCCTGCTTGATAACGTAAGGAATATCAATTGCCCAAACAAAAGAATGGGCGAGGAAAAATGTTAAAAGGAGGAGGGGGTTTTTCATAATTTAAAGATTTAAGATTTAAGATTTAAGATTTAAAATTTAAGGTTTAAGGTTTAAGATTTAAAATTTAAAATTTAAAGTTCAAAAGTTAACTCTTAACTTTTAGTTCTTAACTATTTTCCATTCCTCAATACGGTCGTTAATCTGCACTTTCAAGATATAAGTGCCTTTGGCGAGCCCTGCCAAAGAAATGGTAGTAGTTTCCGATTGAATGGGTTGGGTTTGCAATAATTGACCATTTAAAGAATACAATTCTATGGGGCTAATATTTTCGATACCTGCGGACACACCCGAAAAATCTAAAGTAACTGTTTCGCTTGTTGGATTGGGGTAAATTTTCAACGGTATTCTTTCGGTTTGTTTTATACTTAGCATAGAATAAGTAAAAAAGATAGTGCCGCTCAAGGTGTACCCCTCTTTGTTTATTTCAACCACAAAAGAGGTGGATGTTACCGTAGTATCCATACTTTTTAAAACTCCATCCGAATAAATGATAGCAGTATCTCCGAAAGAGGGGTTGTTTAAGGAAATAGCAGTTGTATATTCTCCTGCGGCGTTTTCTTTCAAAGTAAGCCAGACTGATTGGTTGGATGCATCAAGGTTACGTAAGTCGTTTAACCCCGATAAATCAAGTTCAGAAAGGTTGTTGCCGTGGCAAATCAATTCATATAAATCTTTACATTTCGACAGGTCAAGTTTGGAAATTTGGTTGTCGTAACAGTACAATCCCCATAATTTATTGCAATTTGTAAGATTAAGTTCTGTAAGGATATTATTGCCGCAAAAAAGAGACCGTAAATCTTTGCAATTACTTACATCTAATTTGGAAATATTATTGTTGGAACACCACAATTCTCTCAGTTTTGTACATCCTTTAGATTCCAATTTGGAAAGATTGTTGTTTTGACAGTAAAGATTCTCCAATGCCGAACAGTTACTAAGGTCAATCTCTGTGAGGTTGTTGTTTCCACACGCTAACCTCTGCAAAGATTTTAAGCCCGACAGATTAGCGTTTCCATATAAGTTTACCTCTTGCAAATATAGCCAAATTAGCTGCATTTTCATATTATGATCCTCCTGCCAAGTAGCAAAACCCCACCATGATTCAGGGTCGTTGGGTGTGGCATTCAAGCCATTGTATTGAATGAGTGCGTTTATCTTCTGCACGGCTAAGGGGTCATATTCTTGCGCCACAGAGGTATAGCCAATAAAGGCGAAAATTATAAGTAAAAGTGGGTGTTTCATAATTTAAAGATTTAAGATTTAATAATTTAATGTTTAAGGTTTAGTGGTTAATGGTTAATGGTTTAATTGTTTATTAATTTAATAGTTCAATAGTTCAATGGTTTGGGAGGCAGAAAATTATGTAAGAGACACCCTTTAAAAGTTAATTTAAAATCGTGGAGTGTATCATCTCCTTTAAAACGCATTTTCCCGGTAAGAGTAACGTTATAATTGTCGCAGCCACGTGGATAATTGTATGATGATTTTCTTATTTTCAGTGTTGCTTCTTCATTACAAAAACCAGATATTTGTTCTTCTTCAATTGTTAATATAACAGCTTCTATCCCTGGTTTTGAATTATTACTCCCTATTTTTAGAGTGCCTGTGGGAACTTCATACCCGTGAGTATTGATTAGACCTATTTCTAAAAACGAATTCGGAGAATAGGAAGAAAAATCCAAAAAACCGTAGGTATGACCCAATATTTTGGAATATCTACCATAATCAAAAGAATAGGTTTTGCCCAAGACTTCCAATTTACCACTATTCTCATCAGGTTTGTCGCAGCTAAATATGCTGATGATAGTCAATAATATGATGGCCAAACAAGATTTGTGAAAAAAGTTAATTATTTGTCTGCTGCTGTTTGTAATAATTATTAAAGTCTTCATTGTAATTAAAATTTATTTTTACACGTTATTATTCTTTCTCAGGACGGTAATTGTTAATCTGACATTTTATTTTTTTTTACAATATCTTGGATTAACCCAACAATTATCAAAATCTTTTATTATTTCTTTAATTTTTTCTATTGCCGATTTTCTATCTGTACCTAATGACAATAACTTAAGCCTAACCATTTTGCCATTATTATAATTAATAATACCCTCTATTTGAATCTTTTTGTATCCAATTAACCAATCTTGAAAATAATATACATCAAAACATAAAATATCACCAATAGTGTAGGATTCAATAGGCAAAATGTTATTAATAACCAACTTTCCATTATTAAATGCTAATTCAATTTTTTTGTCTTTTTCTCTTAGATAGTCTTTACTTAAAAAAAAGCCATAAGTATTAAATACATCATTATAACGGGATGAATATATTTTTAGCGTATCTGAGTACCAATCTGCCAACACAAAACCATCTTTTATTACCGGACGATAACCGTTTTTTTCCAAATATTCAATAACATTTAAAGGCGTGCCTTCAGAATCTAACTTTTCAACTTTTGTAAGCAACAAGCAATCATCAATAACCTGCCAAGTGGCAACATATCCTCTGTAACAACCAGTATGTGGAGAAGAGTACTTTTCATTATAGATGAAGGGTGGCGGCAATTTTTTACCATCTACTTTTAATTCTTCCAAAGGAAAGGATTGTAAATAAATTTTTTCTTTTCCAATGATTAATATATCAGAAAACTGCTCAGTTGCCAAGACTGTTAGGAATGAAATTAAAAATATTCCAAGAACTATGATAAATTGTCTCATTTCTATTATATTTGCTATATCACAATTTTAAATAAGTTAAATGTATTTATTTTTTGTTATCCTTTATTCTTGAGTTGACTTTATTTTGTTTTTTAATAGTAGTCTGAAGTTTTAATTTTTCTGACTTTTTTACATCTTCTAAACGAAAATGAATTGGAAGGGAAAAACATATTCCAATAGGTTTTCCATATCTATCCTTAGCAGGAATATCATATTTTAAAAGTTTGAAGACCCTTAGGGCTTCGTTGTCTAAATCTTCTCTTACTCCTATAGAAACTTTGTGCTCTGATGTATAACCAAGCGTATCTATCCAAAATGTAATAACAATCCTACCTTCAACTTTATCTACAATTGCCGTTTCGGGATAAGTTATGTTCTCTCGAATAAATCTGTAAATGTTTTCGTACTCATAATTAGGCTTTGTTTTATCAAATACAGGATGATGTTTGAACATGTAAATATCATCGGATATAGAGCCGCAGTAAAATTGACCAAATACAAAAAATGTTTTAAAAAAAAGCAGAATAAAAAGATATTTTACCATAATCTTGGAAATTTTACTTAATGCAAACATTGTTCAATATTTTTGCTTTCGTTTCGTTTTAAAAGATTGTTTACTATTATTCTGCAATATCTTTTTATCATTCAAATAGAAAGCAAAAGTAAGTCTATAACAGGTGGGCACAGGCTTGTTGTTATAATCCATTGCAGGTTTAGCAAATTTAATTAATTTAGCAACTCTCAAGGCTTCGTTATCTAAATCTTCTCTCACTCCTTGAATAATTTTATGTTCAGATGTAGCACCTGTGATTTCAATCTTGAACCCAACAGTTACCAACCCTTCAATTTTTTCTTCTTTTGCTGTTGTAGGGTAAACAATGTTTGAATTGATAAAAAATAGTAATTTTCCAAAATCATTTTCTGCAGATTTGTCAAATATAGGTAATTCCTTTTCAGGATGTCCTAAAAAGGGAAGTATCGAATCGCAATTCCTTTGACCTAATAAAGATAAAACAGAAAATAAAGATAAAAAGAAAAAAAGAACTCTTGCCATAATCTTTGTGTTTATTTTTTGTTATCTTTTATTCTTGAGTTGACTTTATATTGTTTTTTAAGAGTAGTCTGAAGTTTTAATTTTTTTGACTTGTTTACATTTTCTAAAGAAAAATGAATTGGAAGTCCAAAACGTATTCCAATAGGTTTTCCATAATTATCCTTAGCAGGAATATCATATTTCATAAGTTTGAATACTCTCAAAGCTTCGTTATCTAAATCTTCCCTAATCCCTTTACAAACTTTATGTTCAGACGTATAACCCAATGTATCTATCCAAAATGTAATAATAACCATACCCTCAATTTTATCTACGATTGCCGTTTCGGGATAAGTTATATTCTCTCTAATAAATCTGTATATGTTTTCGTAGTCAGAATTAGGATTTGATTTATCGAAAATTGGATGATGACGGAATTGATACAAGTAATCAGACGCAGATTCGCAATTATGTTGTCCAAATAATAAAAATGATTTTAATAAAAGTAGAAAAAAAAGGTACTTTACCATATTAATATTTTTGATTTGTTTTTTTTCTCCTGGAAAGCATATTATCTTCTAAAAAAAAACTAAAAGGAAACTGTGTGCATATGCCTACGTATTTATCCCCTCCAATATCATTTTTAGCAGGTATATCATATTTAATTAGTTTTGCAACACGCAAAGCTTCATAATCTACGTCTTGTCTTACACTTTTAACTATTCTATGTTCACTCGTGAACCCGTTAGTGTCAACCCAAAATTGGACATACACTGTCCCCTCTATTCTGTCTTTTTTTGCACTTTCGGGATATTTTAGATTAACTTGAATGAATTCAATCATTTTCAAAATATCTTCAGTTCCAGAACAATTCTTATTAAAGACAGGATATTCTATATAACTGCGATGTATTCTGTTATATTTATCACAGTTTGTAAATAGAGTATCTTTAAAACCAATTTGACAATATAGGACATTAATAAAGAAATAAAAATAAAAAAATAGGATAAATTTTACCATATTCTAGGTATTTGATAAATAAACTGCCACCATGGAGGCCTGAAAAAAGTTACTGCATGAACTGCACTGGGATCATATATTCCACCCAATAAACCACTCGTATTAATTCTCTCAATGAGATTTACTTTATATCCTGGGTTACTATCATAATTAGGATACATCCATTGTTTTCTGTAGTTATATGTGAGGGCTATCCATTCTTCTTTATCATAGTTACTTCTATCAAGTTCTCTTGATAGTATTCTGCGACTATGCATCATCTCATGATCAGCTACAAATGCCAAATAATCATAATTTCTTGTAAATACTGTTTCACTATAAAAAATCTCACCTGTTGTTGGGTTTGTTGCAGCACCTTTAATTTCTTCAAAATATTTATGCTCGGGCGCATAAGTACCTTTAAACCCAAAATACTCTAACGCCTTTTGTTGCTGACCTGCTGCCACAAAACGTTTTAACACCCTGTCATTACTTCTAAATCCTCCACCTTTTATCAAATTATGAAATTCTTCCGGTAATACCATGGCTGAGAAAGAAGGATTAAACCGAACACCATGTTTGCTTACACTCAACGCAGAAACATTATACGAAAATTCTTTATTTTTGAAATTATAGTTTACACCAAATGTAGTTAAATTTGAACTAATTGGAAGTCCCATCTGAGGTGAAAGCCCCACCGACCAACCAATACTGAAACCATTATTAATAGATGCAGTTGCATAAAGCGTATTAAATGCAGCAGTAACACCCAAAGTTGCATATAAATCAGCATTATTTGGTGAAAATCCAACACTTGCAGATACGTTAAGTACACCGGGAATACCAACAACCAAATTAAGCCCAATGCTTAATCCACCATCTCTACTCCAATTAATTGATGGAAATAACCAAATAAAGTCTCCTTCGGGGTCCGTGTACATCAACGGGCAGCCTCTTGCATACGTATAGCGGTTAAAATCTTGTGTAAAACTGCTGTTTGCAATATAATTGTCGGGCGAGAAGAAGCGGGCAATCACGGGGTCGTACAACCTGCCGTTCATGTTTATGATTTCGAACTGCGGGTAGTGCTCGTGCCCCGTAAAGCCGCGGGGAACAAGCGAGTAGTTTGCTATCCCAACGTTGTTTCCCCAGGGCTCAAAGAAATTGCGTTGCCGCACCGTCTTGTTTTTGTTGGTTATGGCACAGTAGCTGCCCAAGTGGTCGGTGTGCACATAGTACATACTGTCGGTGGCTTCGGCTCCGCTCAGCCACCGGGTTATATGTAGTGCCACAATGCTGCCCCCAGCGTAGATGTAGTGGTAGTGGCTAAGCACACCAAGCGAGTCTATCTCTTTTTCGTAGTATTTGTTAATGTAGTAGCGGGTGTTCTCCAAATTGTTGTGGTGGTAACGCACTGCTTTGTTTCTCTTTTGATTAGAGCCATAATACAAATTTAGTTCATAATTGCCTTCGGTAATATTAGTGGGCTGGTTAAAGAAGTTGTAAGTTACGTTGTTATCGTTTGTGGAAATGATATCGTTGTATTGCTCTATTTTGGTTACGGCGTGCAGTTGTGTTGGGTCGTAAGAGTACACTCCCAAGTTGGAATTGCTGCTAAAATTGCCATTGGCACTGTAGGAAAAAGTTTGCTTTCTACCCATTCCATT
>Ga0209737_10000827_pt1 | contig 23760 bp, 9 predicted proteins | sample TergutCu122P3_FD_187284 | JGI IMG/M metagenome (GOLD analysis project Ga0209737, IMG submission 187284) | Cubitermes ugandensis P3 segment gut microbial communities from Kakamega Forest, Kenya - Cu122 P3 (SPAdes) (version 2) | ecosystem: Host-associated > Arthropoda: Insects > Digestive system >... | reverse complement strand
CACTGTGCCGGTAAACCGGAACACCACCTCAAACGCACGGTTTGTCCCTCCGGATCGCGGCTCTACCGTGATCGGATTGCTGGACATCAGGCTGCCGGTCGCGCTGATCGGCAAATCGAATGTGCCAGAACTCCCGTGTGTCTTGCGGGAGAAGGCTTCCTGAAACGCAAAAGACGCAGAAGATGCGGTAAATGTCGCCGAAACGGTGCAGGCAGCAGTGATAGCGCCCGTGGTGTAGGAACGTGCCGAGGTATGAGAGCTATTGCCAGTGAATGCCGTGCCGCCACAACCGCTGATGGAAGAGATGTAATGCCCCGCGTTCGGCGTGACCGTGAACGTATGGGGCGCCCCTGAATTCACTTGCGCTGATGCTGGGCTGATCGAGCCGCCGGTTCCGGCGTTGGTTGAAACGGTGTGCACCGGCGAGCGAAAAGCGGCCACCGTTGCTGCGCGCTCGTTCCAGACGCGGGCATTATTATCTGTGGCGGTGTTACCGGTCGGATGAGTTCCGTAATTAACCGATGGGTTTGACCAGTTCTGAATCCGCGTCCGACAACGATTATCGCTACAGGGATAACTCATGATGGTGTGCCAACCGCCGGTTCTTTGCAAATGGCCGTGGCCATACGAATAATATGGATTGATATCTGTTTCCGTGTCGTGACCCGCGCCGAGGTTGTGACCGATCTCGTGGGCGAAGGTATAGTTGCCGGTTGCACACCCGTAATGAACGGCAGAGAAGGCATACGCAGCGTTCGAGTTGACCCAGGCCATGCCGCAATAGGCCGTATGGTTGACCAGGAACACCACCAGATCCGCCCCCACAGCGTTGCGCTGCTGCGCGATGTTGCTATTATTCGTCGCAAATCGCAACATTTGATCCCAATCCGCTAAACCATTCGCTGTTTTTGGCTCGGTGTAGTTTATCTGCATCGTCCCGACGAGGCGTATGCTGGCGTTGATCTGGCTTCTGGTGAACGAGGTGTTGGTCTCACTCACGGCAAGCGCAATCAGCGAGATGACGTCATTCGAGGCAGCCGCAACGGACTGCGTGTAAACAACGAGCACGTCAATGACCGGCGCGCCATCGGCCGCCACCTGCATATCGTCCAAGTCTGCCGATGACTTGGTGTCCTGTGTGCCGCCACCGTAAGGTCGTCGAGGAGGCCCCTGGTTGGGATACTTTTCAGCATAGTTGACCTTGATAACCGCGTTGACACCGTTACCGACCGGCTGGATTTTATAAGTGTCTCCCTGAGGCGACGTGATTGAACCGGTGAGATTGTCGCCATTGATGACGAGCGTTGCGCTGCCTTCAGGCAAGTCGCCTGCGCCGCTCAGCTCACCGCGCCAAAGATAGCGCCCCTGCCCAAGCTCCTGCGTTTCGCGCGTCACGCCGGCAAAGCGCAGCGTTGGCGTCACGTTCAGCGTTACCGGCGCGTCAGCGGCGGTTGTACGCAACACATCGGTGTTGACCTGTATCAGCGTGACATTGCTTGATCCGTATTCAGCGCGCAATGCTGCGACCAGCGGAAGCTCCATGTCTGGTGAGGCCGCGGCAAACGCATCGGAAGCCGTTGCTTGCGCCAGAGCGTTGTTGCTCATCATCAAAACAGCAAACCATAACAACAAAGCCTGAAATCGTGTTTTCATTCCTGTTTTCTCCTGCTGCGATTGAACCGAGAAGCCCGCCCTTTACTCACATCTCCTCGAAAATGAAGAAAAAACACGACCCTCACTGGCGTCATCCCTGCGGGGCTTACCCACGCGAAAGTCGCTGTCTCTGTATCATATCAAATCTCCATGACCTCTATGCTTTTCAATCCGACAGAAGGCGAATTTTCAGGCGCAGCCGCGAATCAGGGATCAGAAAGGCGTTGCGAGCGAAGTGCATAGGTTGCGGTGAGCCTGCGAACCGCAACAAACCAGCCTCACACGAAGGCGCGGAGACGCGGAGAAAAATGTTCCCCTCTCCCGCTTGCGGGAGAGGGGTAGGGGAGAGGGCATAAGAAGCCCTCCTCTTCAAAGCATAGGTATCTGGATTCTGCGACTCCGCTTTGCTTCGCGCAGAATGACGGTTTTTTTATTCTCGCGAAGGCGCGAAACCGCGAAGAAAAACTCCGTCATCCCCGCGGGGTCTGCCCCCGCGAAAGCGGGGGGCGGGGATCCAGCCATTCCAACCTCAAACTTCTAAACCCCTGCATCGGAAAAGCGCACACAGGAGAAGGACTTCAAACCCCCGCCCGCCTTCGGCGGGCACCCCCTTTGAAAAGGGGGCTTTTCTTCTCCGCGCCTTCGTGCCTCCGCGTGAGACCCAAAAGGGCAGGTTTGAAACCTGCCCCTACGCCCCCATCCCCGCCTTCCTCCGCAAGTTTTTCTGATCCCTGATCCCTGATTCCCGGATGGCGCTTCGCTTATCCGGGCTACGCTCGCTAAACCCCTGCATCGGAAAAGCGCACACAGGAGAAGGACTTCAAACCCCCACCCGCCTTCGGCGGGCACCCCCTTTGAAAAGGGGGCTTTTCTTCTCCGCGCCTTCGCATCTTCGCGTGAGGCCGGTTTGTTGCGGTTCGCAGGCTCACCGCAACCTATGCACTGATTCCTGATCCCCGGATGGCGCTTCGCTTATCCGGGCTACGCTCGCTTTGCGGTTAAATGGTTTTTGGAATGCAGGCGGTACGCCCGCGCAAAAAAAAACACGGCTCTTGAAGAGCCGTGTTTTAAGGTCAAGCTGTTTTTACTTAATCGTTTTTGCTAATCGTTTTTATTTATCACGCTTACGAACGGCGGCGTCTTTGCCGGAAGGCCAGGCCACCCAACGCAAGCGCCAGCAACACCAAGCCCGCCGGACTCAGCACCGGAATCGACGCGGTTGACGCGAGCGGCGTGACGCCCACCACCAGCGAAGCCGCGAAGGTGTTCACAGAACCATAAACGTTCGAGACCACGCAGCGGTACTGATTGCCGCTGTCAGCCTGCACAACGTTATTAAGCGTCAAGGTCGCGCTGGTTGCACCGGCTACATTCGCCCAAGTTGTGCCACCATCTGTGGAAACTTCCCATTGATAATCCGGCGCGGGGTTGCCCGTTGCCGTCACGGTGAAGGTGACGTTTTGTCCTGCTGTCGCGTTGAGCCGGTTCTGCGGTTGCAACGTGATCGCCGGAGCAGCGTTCACTGTCAGTGTCGCTGCGGCAGACGTCGCATTCGGGAGTGTCCCGTTCGAGGCGATGCAGCGGTACTGGTTGCCGTTCTGAGCAAGCTGGGCGTTTGTAACCGTATAGCTGGCGGCGGTGGCGCCCACTATGATGCTCCAAGTTCCACCACCGTTTGTGGAAACCTGCCACTGATAACCCGGCGTGGGAGAGCCCGTTGCCGTTACAGTGAAGGTGGCGTTGTTCCCTGCCATCACGGTCTGGTTTGCCGGATCCGTCGTGATCATCGGCGCAACAGGCGCCGGGGTCACTGTCAGTATCGCGGCGTTGGACGCCATCGGCGGGTTTACCCCGTTGTCGGCGCCGCAGCGGTACCGATAGCCGTCGGCAGTCTGTGCAACGCTATTAAGCGTCAGTTGGTTTGTGCTTTCGCCGACTACATTTGGACCGGCTGCAACCAAATTCCAGGTTGTTCCATTATCTGTGGAAACGTACCACTGATACGACGGCGTGGGGTTGCCGCTTGCCAAGCAGCTAAAGGTGGCCGTGCCCCCTGCCACCACCGTCTGGTTCGTCGGATTCTGCGTGATCGTCGGCGCAGCGGGAGCAGCGTTCACTGTCAGTATCGCGACGCTGGATGTCGCATTCGGGAGTACCCCGTTCGAGACGAGACAGCGGTACCAGTTGCCACTTTGAACAAGCTGGGCGTTCGTAACCGTATAGCTGGCGGCGTTTGCGCCCACATTAGTCCAATTTGCGCCATTGTCTGTGGAAACTTGCCACTGATACGTCAGCGTGCCGGTGCCCGTTGCCACGACGGAGAAAGTGTGGTTGTCCCCTACCGTCACGGTTACGCTCGCCGGGTGCGTCGTGATCGACGGCGCAACAGGAGCAGCGGTCACTGTCAGCATCGCGGGGCTGGAGGTCGCCCCCAAGCCTATCCCGTTCCTGGCGGTGCATTGGTATCGATTGCCGCTCATAGTCTCTGCGACGTTATTAAGCGTCAGGGTGGTGCTGGTTGCACCCGGTATATCAGCCCAACCAGCGCCAGTGTCTACTTCCCATTGAAGCGTCGGGTCGGGTCTGCCACTTGCCGCGCAGGTAAAGGTGGCGTTACTCCCTGCCACCACTGTCTGGGGCGTCGGATCCGTCGTGATCGACGGATAAGTGTTCACCGTCAATGTCGCGGCGTTGGATGTCACCGAAGCTGATACGCCGTTCGAGACGACGCAGCGGTACTGAGCGCCATGGCGACCATCCACGCCTGGAACCGTCAGGTTGGCGGTGGCTCCGGTGGGGTTGGCCGCTACGTCTATGTCACGCCAGGTGTCTCCCGGGATGAATTCCTGCCATTGATACGTTGGCGCGGGGGTGCTCGTTACCACGACGGAGAAGGCGGCGAGGTTCCCTTCCACCACCGTCAGGTTCCCCGGATGCCCCGTGATCGACAGAGAGGACTCGTCCAGCGTCAGACTTGCGGAGATGGAATGCTGGGTGAGCGTGGCACAACTGGTCGCCGATGATGAAACGCTAATGCGTGAGCTCCAAGCGGGTGGCTGCGCCACATTGATCGTGTAAGGACCGGCGCCCGCCGCAGCATCTACGCTTAACTCATACGTTGCCAACAAAACGGAGGTTCCTGGTGCTGGCGCAGGCATTGGCGCATTAATGTCATTTGTCATGCCCGCAAAGTCAGATCCGGGGGCAGGGCTGGTGTTGGTGATCGCCTGCGGAACAACAGGCAGAACCATCGACAAAATAGGATTGTTAAGGCCTGGATTTCGCGTGAAACTTTCGATCGCGAACAGCGAATCCCATGCCGCATCGGGCACACTGAGCTTTGTGGTGAACGTGCATATGTGGTCGCCTGCAGCGAAGCCATTCGCGCACAGGGAAGCTGTCACCGTACCGCCGCCCGCAGGAAATACCAGGGACGAGCCGCCGAGGCAATCTGACCCTGCGGACCAAAACGCCGCCGGCTGCGCTGCCGCGCCAGAGCTGAACGATAATGTCAGCGCGATGGCGATCAACGGCGCTGCAAGTAGTGAGGCGAATCGCCTGAATATGGATTGTTTGTTCACAATCGTTTCCTTTTGCAAAGGGTTTAACAAGATTGACGCAGGAACATCGCGCCGCCTACCAGAACTTCCTAAAAAACGCTTCATAAAAAACTCTTCTCTTGAGTGAAACGGAATCCCGAAAAACGCTCTTATTTCACTGGAGGGTTCCCCCCCCCTGCACGCTCACAGCCAAGACATCATTGATGTCGATTTGATTATTTGCATCCACATCGTTGAGGAAGTTATCCTCATCCGCCGAAGCCCCTGATTGTGTGAGCAAGAGTATCGCTAACACATCATTCACGTCCACCTGGCGATCACCGTTCACATCCCCAAACAGGAACCCGATGTTCGCGCTGGCCGGCGTGTTGGACGCGCGCACAACACCATTTTCTCTCCCGCTGACGACCAGCGAGATTCCCAGCCGCGTTGCGTCAGACACATTCGTCAGGTATACGATGACTTCGTTGTCGTTGATCTCGAAAGTGTCAACCTCGGCTGTGTCCGCCCCCGACCCGCTCAATGTAACGCCATTAACGCCGCCGATGACTTCATCCACGGCGTAGTCAAATTTGAACACCAGGTCAAACTCGCCGTTTGATCCTCCGGAACGAGGCTCCACCGTGATATCTTGGCCGAGTTCAATGCTGCCGGTCAGATTGATCGGCAGATCGAATGTGCCAACAGTCCCGTGCTCCTTGCGGGAGTAGGCGCCTCCAAACACAAGAGCCGCAGGAGGCTCTATCACCGCGAAAGACACCGAAAACGATATCCCGACGACGTTCGCGCCAGTGATGGTGACGGTCTCGGTATAGGTTCCTGCCAAAAGGCCATTTTTCGGCGCGATCTTGAAGGAGCCGAAGTCATTCACCGCAAGACCCGCGTCAATCCCGTTCTCCGAGATCGTGAAGTTGCTCTCCTCGCCGTTCCCCGGACCGCTCAACGCAACGCTCAAATTGCCTGTAGGCTGGTTGCCGGTATTGGTCACCGTCACGGTCAGCGGATCGATCTCCCCATAACCACGAATTACCCGACCAAAGTCATGGCTGGCGGGATTGCCTTCAACGTCGTGCGATACGCTCCAGGTTTTGGCAATCACAGTAAGCGAAGAGAATGCAGAGGCGAAACTGGGCTGCCCTGTGCCTGTCTCCATTTCAGCCGTGGTGGTTTTAAATTCAGTGGATGCCACATTGCCGGCTGTGCCGCTGACGGTAATGGTCACGAAGTCATCAAGCGGAAGATCGCTGATAGTCACCATGAAAGAATCGGCGCCAGAAAGCGTACCGCCGCCGCAACTGCTGCCATCGGCGTATTCACACATCCAGCTAACGTCGCTGATATTGCCCGGGATGGTATGGGTAATAACCACGTTACGGGCGTCATCAGAAAAGCCTTCGTCAACGTTTTTGACGACGGCTTCATAGTACACAGGGTCTCCGGTGAAGACCGTCAATGGCGTCTGTGTGATCGACAATTCGGCAGTTCTCATCTCCACCGTGAACGTCACCTGAAAGCTTGCCGAAATGCCGTTATCGCCCGTGATGGTGACGGTCTCGGTGTAGGTTCCTGCCATGAGACCATCTTTCGGCGCAATCTTGAAAGCGCCATCAGCGGAAGCATCAATACCATTGGCAATGTTGTTTTCAGAAATCGTGAAGTTGCTCTCCTCGCCGTTCCCTGGGCCGCTCAACGCAACGGCCAATGCGCCCGTGTGTACATTGCCGGTGTTCGATACTTGCACGGTCTTCGGGTCTATCGGATCATAAGCGAAAAGCACATCCTCGAAAACAAGGCCGCCTTCTTCAACATCGTGCGCTATGCCGTAGCTATTCGCATCAACGGTGAAGCGCACCGTAAACGAGATCGGTGCAACGCGCTGGTCAGCGCTGCTGATAGTGACGGTCGCTTCGTAGCTTCCTGCGTCAAGGTCGTCATTCGGCTTGATCGTAAAACCATCTTTTTCTTTATAGTTCTCAAGGCTGTCGATCGTCGCGGACGACAGGGTGAAGCTCTCCGCGTTATCGCCGCTCAATGCGATGGTCAATTCGCCCGTGGGCTGGTTGCCGATGTTCTTCACGAGTACTTTTTTCGCGGTGATCGGAACATAACCCTCGCATGCCTGACCGAAGTCCATTTCGCCCGTGGTGACGCTGTGCCATATGCCATAGGTAGGTGGCAACGACGTCACTTCCAGAACGAGGTCATTGTTATTCACAAACACTTTGTAGCCGTGGCCGGTGTGGAGTTGGCCGGTTTTTTCCGTGAAAGTTCCTTGCACACCCGCGATAAGGGTGTACTTGTTCCCAACTGCCATATTGGTCAGCCCGCCTTCTTCCGCTGCGTCAACGCCGAACGTGATACCCGTAAGATCTGTCCGGGTGGTTCCGGTCACGGTAAGCATCGTTCCGTTGTTTGCCAAACCTTCAGGAAGGTAGAACTTCATGGTCTGGAAGTTGGCGACGCCAATCACGCTCAGTCCGATGGAACTGAATTCCAGGGCGTTGCCGGCGGATGATGCTGCACCTATAAAGGAAGCGCTGCTAGCGGCCACCCCACCGTGAAGACGAACGCTTGAGCCAAAGGTCGGAGCGCCTTTGATGGTTACGGTGTTGTTCGAGGCGGTGGCTCTTAAACTGAGTCCCAGGCCGCTGATATTCGCTCTCCCGCCGTAAACATCGCCGTTCAGTGTGCCTCCTTCGATGATCACAGTATTGTTTGAGGCCGTAGCAGAGTCAGTGGCCGCAAAGACACTGGTTCTATTCACGCTCCCTCCGTAAACAGCACCAGTCGCCGTGCCACCTTTGATAAGAGCATGGTTCCCTGAAACAGTATTGTTGTTGCTCGTGTTACTCGCGCCGTAAACCTTGCTCACCGTGCCGCTCACGAGCGTCACCGTGTTGCCCGTAAGGGAGTTGCTGGTGTTGCCTCCGGGAGGCCCAAGAGAGGTAGCGGTTCCTCCGTCAATGGTTTGCAGCGTTGCCGAAGCGCCGTTATCGAAATCGTGAGTAACGGTTGCCTGCGCAAAAACCGACGCGGAGAAAAGAACACCCAGAGCCAGAACCAGGCTGCCCCAAAGGTGACGTAAGGAACGCTTCATGAGAAAACTCCTCTTAAGAGAAACAAAGAAAAAACGACGGGGAAAAAAGAACCGCCCCGCCTCCCGACGGGAAGCAGGGCTGTGTTTGTCTTTTGTGAGATGCTGAACGTTCGCGATGAAGCGCAGCGATGTGAAGCCATCCGCGCGCACGACCCAGCCGTGCGGAGTGGAGGGGGCGTGCAGTCTTGTGGGCGTGCGTACACACGGAAGGCACACCGACGCTATCGGTGCGCACCCTTCCGGTCGCCGTTTGTTTCCTGAAAACAAAACCGCCCTGCATCACAACCCTCTTCCTCCACATGGGAGATTTACTTCGCGTTATTTACAATGTGACATGCTAGAGTAAAAAAACACCGAATGCAATAGGCAAAAACCACAACAAAAGCAAGGAATTGTCGCCCATCCCGGATTGCGGCTTCAGGGGGATATGCGCCGCGCTTGTTACAATTGGGGTTTAAGTGCATTGGCGACACGAGCGGCTTTCACCTTAACCAACCAACTTCTTTCTTCATGCCCACTTCTACCCCCATTCCCCCGACAACTTTCTTCATTACGCCGAAGGCGCACGAGCTGCCGCCTTGCGTCCGCGTGCTGACCACCACCAGGGTTTTACCGGGGGCGTCAGGGGGTGAAAAAAACCCCTCTCCCCCAACCCCTCTCCCGCAAGGGGAGAGGGGAGAGGGGGAGCGGCGGTCAATTCTCCCTCCTCCCCAACCCTCTCCCGCAAGCGGGGGAGGGGGATTTGCGACAGACTCTTCTAGGGAAGGTTTAGGGTGGGAATGGGTTAATGAGGATGGGGTTTTAATCTACCCCTCTCCCCCAACCCCTCTCCCGCAAGGGGAGAGGGGAGAGGTTTGTTGGCCGCCTACAACACATGCCAAAGGCGCGGTGCTTGAATCCGCTTTCGCGCAGCGTGGGTGCGACTTGCATCATTTTCTGCCGACGCCGCCTTTGTGGTTGCAACAGGTGCACGGCATCGACGTAGTGAACGTGGATCGCGCCACCAACGTTGCTGCGATGCGGCAATCGCCGCCGATCGCCGACGCTGCCGTGACCTGTGCGCCGGATGTCGTGCTCGCCGTGCTGACGGCGGATTGCCTGCCTGTGATCATCGCTTGTGAAAACAGTTCTGCGCTTGCCGTCGTCCACGCCGGTTGGCGCGGCCTGGCCGATGGCGTACTGGAAAACGCCGTCCGGCGCATGGCCGCTGTGTCGTCATCTCCAGCAACATCATGGATGGCTTGGCTGGGACCGGCGATCGGTTCCGCCGCGTTTGAGGTCGGCGAGGATGTTTATGCTGCCTTCGATGCCGCCCGCGATGCTGAAACCGCTTCCTGTTTCACTCCCACCGGAGTTTCGGGAAAATGGCATGCCGATCTGGCCGCGCTGGCGCGGCTCCGGCTGCGGCGTCTGGGAATCCCGAAAATCAGCGGGGGAACTTGGTGTACCTACAGCGACGCGCAACGGTTTTTTTCGCACCGCCGACAGGGCGATGAAGGGCGCATGGCGACGCTGGCGTGGATTCAGAGGGCACGGCGTAGGTCGTGGTGAGCGCAGCGAACCGCGACGAGTCGGTCTCACGCGGTCAGGAATCCGTTTTGCCTTAATCCCTGATATAGTTGTTCGATGCTTGACAACCCCATCCCCACCCCAACCCTCCCCTTGAAGGGGAGGGCATCTACGCAAGCGCCACGTCATGGGCTATGGCGTCATTGCGAGTGGCCTTTAGCCGCGAGCGAAGCCTGGCGGGAAGCAATCCCGCGCGCAAAGGCACGAAAGCTCAAAGAAGGGCCATTCCGTAGGGGCGGGTTTGAAACCCGCCCTTGCGTGGAATGCCCCCTCTCCCCCACCCCTCTCCCGCAAGCGGGAGAGGGGAAATTTTTCTTCGCGGCTTCGCGCCTTCGCGTGAGGCCGACCCGTCGCGGTTCGCTGCGCTCACCAGCGACCTACGGGCTGGATTGCTTCGCTGCGCTCGCAATGACGCCGATTTTTTCTTTGCGCTCTATGCGTTCTTTGCGGTTAATCTGATATCTGATCGCTGACATCTGACATCTGCCACCGTGATCCCCAACGACTTCGTTCAATCCTTGCTGGCGCGTATCGACATCGTCGAGGTGATCGACCGTCTGGTGCCGCTCAAAAAAACCGGCGCCAATTATGTCGCCTGTTGCCCGTTTCACAAGGAAAAAAGTCCGTCGTTTTCGGTCAGCCCGTCGAAGCAGTTTTACTATTGTTTCGGTTGCGGCGCGAGTGGTACGGCCATCGGTTTTCTGATGACGTATTCCGGCAAGACGTTCCCGGAGGCCATCGAAGATTTGGCGCGCGACGCCGGTCTGGCGGTGCCGCACACCTACACGGAGCGCGACAAACCAGCGCCGCCCGACCACTACGCGATGATGCAGTCGGTCGAGCGTTTTTACCGCGCACAGTTGCGCGAGACGCCCAGCGCCATCGCTTACCTGAAGCAGCGCGGGCTGACCGGCGAGATCGCGGCGCGTTACGGGATCGGTTACGCGCCCGATGCCTGGCAGGCGCTGGAGCAGATTTTTCCCGATTATCGGGAGACCGCGCTCGACGCGCTCGGTCTGGTGGTTCAGAAAGAAGGTCACCGCTATGATTATTTCCGTCATCGCATCATGTTTCCGATCCACGATGCGCGGGGGCGCACGATCGCTTTCGGCGGGCGCGTCGTTGACGACAGCAAACCGAAGTATTTGAATTCTCCGGAAACGGCGCTGTTCTCCAAAGGTCATGAGTTGTACGGGCTTCATCAGGCGCGTGATGCGATTCGCCGTCAGGGCTGCGCCATTGTCGTCGAAGGTTATATGGACGTGGTGGCGCTGGCGCAACACGGTGTCGATTATTGTGTCGCCACGCTGGGCACGGCAACGACCGCCATCCACATGCAGAAACTCTATCGGCTGACTGACAGCGTTGTCTTTTGTTTCGACGGCGACAACGCCGGAAAGCAGGCCGCCTGGCGGGCGCTGGTGAACACGCTGCCGACCCTGCAAGACGGCAAACGCGCGGCCTTCCTCTTTTTGCCCGACGGGCTGGACCCGGATGATTTCATCCGCCAGCGCGGACGCGCGGCGTTTGAAGAAGCGTTGGCGCGCGCCACCCCGTTGTCCGAATACCTGCTCGCCGAAAAAATGACGCAGCATCCGCCGCACGGCGCGGAAGGTCAGGCGGCGTTGATTCATGCGTTGCGACCGCTTCTTTCTTCCGTCACCGCGCCCGCGCTGGCGGCGTTGCTGCGTCGGCGACTGGCCGAATTGACGCGGCTGCCCGAATCCGAATTGCGCGCGTTGCTGAATGACCGTTCGGCAACGACGAAGCGCGCTTCGGGCGGCACGCCTTTCCCCGAACGCGGCGGACGCGAAACGACGCCCTTTCCAACGCCCTTCCGCGCCGCCCGACGTGCGCCCTCACTGATCCGTGAACTGTTGCAGGCCGTCGTTCAGCAGCCCGAATTCGCCCGCCAGCATGTGATCCCCACCGCCGATGCGCGCTCGCCTGAGGCGCTGGCCTTGAACGAGGTGGTTCGCTATTGCCGGGATACGCACGCGCCGCTCTCCGTCGCCGGTTTGATCCAGCATTTCACCGGAACGCCGCATCACGCGCTGATCGCCGAAATGCTGGCCGCCGCCGAAACGCAGGCCTTGTCGCCGGAACTCCTGGCGTCGCAATTTGAAGCGGCGCTGGCGCGCTGGCGGCAGCAGTTGCAACAACAAGAAACCGCCGCATTGCTTCAAACGCCGCTGGCGCAACTGAGCAACGAGCAGCGGGCGCGGCTGGCGCAGATGCGCCGGGGGGAGCGCCAGGAAGCGCGCAAAGCCGCGCCGCCGCCCCCTCCTGTCGAGGAAAAGAAACCGGAACTCTCCGCCGCCAAACGCGCCCACCGGCATACGCTTCCGCAACGATCCCGTGACGCGGAACCGTCCTTGTTCGCCCAGGATGACGAAACGCCGCCGTTTTGACCTGTCATGAGGAAGCGACGGAGGTAACGCGCCTCCTTCCCCCGCTTGCGGGGGAAGAGCCTGTCCTCGTGAAAACGGGGATTGGGATGGGGGGGGGGGATCAGGAATCAGAGGTCAGATGTCAGGGATCAGAAAAACCTTTTCTCACGCGGAGGTGCGGAGAGCACGGAGAAAAATGGAGCGCGGGCCGAATTGCCCACTTCTCGTCCGCCATTTTGCCTCACGCGAAGCCGCGAAGACGAAGCTCCCTCCCCTTCAAGGCTGAGGTTTACCCACAAGCACGAGGTCATTTCGTGCCGCTTTTGCGTATTTCAAACAGCGCCGCAGGCGCGTCACGTGAGTAACCGTCGGTGGAGCGCGAACGCAGTGAGCGCGAAACCGGCGGAGAGTGTCCGTAACGAACCCTCAGCCCTGCAAGGGCTGAACAACAGCCTTTATTCAGCCCTTGCAGGGCTGAGGGAGTGTTGGATGTTCGCTTTCCGCCGGTTCCGTTCGCTACGCTCACTCCACCGACGGTTACTCATATCACGCCCCTGCGGGGCTACTCTCCATAAGCGCGAAGAGAAGGGCTTTTTGTCAGCAACAAGGCACAGCAGGAAATGACGACATACTTGTAGGTAAACCTCAGCCCGTACGCGGGAGAGAGAACTCTTTTCTTCGCGGCTTCGCGCCTTCGCGTGAGACCCTCTGCCATTTGTGCAGATGCCTATGCCACGAGGAAGCGGTCATCGTGGCGACATGCCTGCCTCCGCGTTCCACCTCTCGCCGGAACAATAAGGCAGGTTTCACGGTCATAAAGAGCCGAGCAGCCGTTCAAAAACCACCGACGGCATGAACCCACGCTTTCGGCATGGTCATAGGCATAAACGGGGCATCAGCGCGGCAGTTTGCTGATGTTTTTAGCGAACTTTTGAGAGACGGCATGTTATAGTATGGGGTTATGTTTGCTATGCGAAAAGGGCTTTTCTTCGCGTCCCGATGCGTAGAAAAATATCCCGCCTCAGGGATTCCCTCCGGTAAGTATTTCGGCGCATATTTCACTGCCCCCGCCCTCCCGCAGCGGGGAAGTTGCATTTTCTGTTGACTGGATGATCATGGCTCAAAAACTTGTGAAAGCCTCTCGTAAAACCGCCGTTCGGCGCACCGCTGCCAAGACGACGCAAAAAGCCGCCGCCAAAGCGCGTCCTGCCGCGAAGAAACACAGCGCCGCACAAAAACCTTCACGCAACGCCGCGGCGAAAAAAACCGCTGCGCGGAAGCCCGCGAGCAAAACGGCTGCCACCACAAAAAGCGCGACGACTCGCAAAACCACGAGCGTAGCGAAAACGACAGCGCGCACGCAAGCGACCGCAAAAGCCACCAAAAAAACCGCCACGGCAAAAGCGGCAGTAAGCCGCACGACCGCTAAAAGCGCGTCGAAAGCCGTGCCGAAAGTCGCACCGAAGACCGCTAAACCCACCGCTAAGTCCACCGCTAAAACCACGGCCAAAACTGCGGCGAAAGCCACGGCAAAAGCCGTAGCGAAAACCACCGCGAAAGCCGCCCGCAAACCGACGCCGCTCAAGCCGACATCCAAAACGACGAGCGCCAGGAAAACGACGGCTGCCGCGAAACAAACCGCAGCAAAAACCCGCCAGCCGGAGAAGAAAGTTGCCGCTGTAGCAAAGCCGCGCGCCGCGACCGCTCCTAAAAGTGTCAAACCGAGCGCCAAGCCGAGCGCCAAATCGCTTCCCTCGAAAAAAGCGGCGCCCGTTGCGAAAGCGCCCAAGCAGGCCGCGCCCGTCGCTGAAAAAGACAGCAAAAAAGCGAAGAAGGACGCTCTTCCCCAGTCAACCGTAAAGCCGACAACCGCCAAGCCCGAAAGCGCTTCTCCTGCCAAAGAGAAAAAGGGGAAGCCGACCAAAGCCGCCGAAACGGCGCTGGTCAACGCGGTCGCCAAACTTGCCGAAACCTCGAAAACGCCGGCGCCCAAAAAAGCGGCGAAAACGACCAAGCTGGCCGACGAACTGAACCTGCGTGAAGTGTCGCCAGCCGAAGCCGAAGCGCGCAAACACCGCTTGAAAAACCTGATCGTTCTCGGCAAAGAGCGCGGCTATCTGACCTACGCCGAAGTCAACGACCATTTGCCCGACGAAATCATCGACCCTGAGCAGATCGAAGGCATCATCGCGATGATCAACGACATGGGAATCCATGTTTACGACGAAGCGCCCGACGCCGAAACGCTGCTGATGTCGGAAGCCGCGCCCAGCACGCCCGGCGAAGATGTCGAAGAAGAAGCCGAAGCCGCCGCTTCGACGCTGGATTCCGAATTCGGCCGCACCACCGATCCGGTGCGGATGTACATGCGCGAAATGGGCACGGTGGATTTGCTGACCCGCGAAGACGAAATCGAAATCGCCCAGCGAATCGAGGAGGGTCTCAAGGACATGGTCAGCGCCATCTCGGCGTGTCCGATGACCATTGAACAAATCCTCGAAATGGCCGACAAAGTCAAAACCGGAGAAACGAGAATCGACGATGTGGTCGATGGCCTCACCGATCTTGAAGAAGAAGCGGAAGCGCTGCTGCAAATGGCCGACAGCGAGAACAGCGACGACGAAGGCGATGATGACGAGTCCGACGAAGACGAGGACGATGACGGCAACGGCAGCGCCGCTTCCGTCTCCGCCGAAAACCTCACCCTTCTCAGAGAACGATCGCTCGAAAAATTCGAAGCGCTGCGCAAACACGCTGGTCGGTTGCGCAGCACCATCGCCAAAGAAGGCGCCAAATCGCCCAAAGTAGAGGCGCTGCAAAAGAAAATTTCGGACGAACTGACCGGCATCCGCTTTTCGGTTCGCGTCGTCGAGCGCCTGTGCGAAGCCGTGCGCTCCGAAGTAGAGAACATTCGTCAGATCGAAAGCAAAATTCAAAACCTCGTCGTCGAGCAATCGGGCATGCCGCGACCCTTGTTCATCGAACGTTTCCCGCCCAACGAAATCAACCTGAAATGGATCGACAAAGAAATTGCCGCCGACGCGCCCTACAGCAACCAACTGTCGCGCTTCCGGCAAGCCATCGTCGATGAACAAAAGAAACTGATCGACCTGCAAACACGGGTGATGGTGCCGCTCAAAGCGTTGAAAGACATCAACAAACAGATGAACGAAGGCGAGCGAAAAGCGCGCAAAGCCAAGCGGGAAATGGCCGAAGCCAACCTGCGTCTGGTCATTTCGATCGCCAAAAAATACACCAATCGCGGTTTGCAATTCCTCGATCTGATCCAGGAAGGCAACATCGGCCTGATGAAAGCCGTCGATAAATTCGAATACCGGCGCGGCTTCAAATTCTCGACCTACGCCACCTGGTGGATTCGGCAGGCGATCACCCGCTCGATCGCCGATCAGGCGCGCACCATCCGTATCCCGGTGCACATGATCGAAACCATCAACAAAATGAACCGTATCTCGCGGCAAATTCTTCAGGAAACCGGACAGGAACCGGAACCGGCGCTGCTGGCTGAAAAAATGGAAATGCCCGAAGACAAAATTCGCAAAATCCTGAAAATCTCGAAAGAGCCGATCTCGATGGAAACACCGATCGGCGACGACGACGATTCCCACCTCGGCGATTTCATCGAAGACTCGCTGGTCATCGCGCCGTCCGACGCCGCAGTCAACGCCAGCCTGCGCGACGTATGCAAAGAAATCCTCGATTCGCTGACGCCGCGCGAAGCCAAAGTGCTTCGCATGCGCTTCGGCATCGAAATGAACACCGACCACACCCTCGAAGAAGTCGGAAAACAATTCGATGTCACGCGCGAACGCATCCGGCAAATCGAAGCGAAGGCGCTGCGCAAATTGCGCCATCCGTCGCGTTCCGAAAAATTGCGCAGCTTCCTTGAGAACGAATAACGCACCGTAGCACCGTAGGTTGGCGGTGAGCGGCCTTTAGCCGCGAGCGAAGCGTGGCGGGAACCCCAACACGCAAAGGGCGGGTTTCAAACCTGCCCTTTTGTTTTTTTAACCACGAAAAACACGAACGGCACGAAAAAAATCCTCACGCGAAGGAGCGAAGCCGCGAAGAAAAAAGCCCCCTTTTCAAAGGGGGTGTCGGCGAAGCCGACGGGGGTTTGTCATGTTGCGGGCGGCAGATTGCCGCCCCTACGGTTCTATCGGCGCGTCTTGTCCGTAGGGGAGGCAACCTGCCTCCCGTCACCGCCGCCCTCTCCCCTACCCCTCTCCCGCAAGCGGGAGAGGGGAGTTTCGTTCCTTCGCGCCTCCGCGTGAGCGCGTAGCCCGGATAAGCGAAGCGCCATCCGGGAATCAAAAATATTATTTAACCGCAAAGAACGCATAGAGCGCAAAGAAAAAAAACGTCATTCTGCGCGGCGCGAAGCGGCGTCGCAGAATCCATAAAAAAGGGCGCGATAAATCGCGCCCCTACGCCCTCTCCCCCACCCCTCTCCCGCAAGCGGGGGAAGGGGTTTCAAACCAAACCCCCGCCCGCCTCTGGCGGGCACCCCCTTTGAAAAGGGGGCTTTCTTTCTTCGCGCCTCCGCGTGAGCGCGTAGCCCGGATAAGCGAAGCGCCATCCGGGAATCAAAAAATATTATTTAACCGCAAAGAACGCATAGAGCGCAAAAAAAATAATCGTCATTCTGCGCGGCGCGAAGCGGCGTCGCAGAATCCATAAACCAGCAGGGCGCGATAAATCGCGCCCCTACGCCCTCTCCCCCACCCCTCTCCCGCAAGCGGGGGAAGGGGTTTCAAACCAAACCCCCGCCCGCCTCTGGCGGGCACCCCCTTTGAAAAGGGGGCTTTCTTCTTCGCGGCTTCGCGGCTTCGCGTGAGATCCAAAAGGGCAGGTTTGAAACCTGCCCCTACACGCGCAGACAGCTTTCCCTTGCGTCCTTCTGCTCCCCGATTTATTTCTCAACCACGCAATCGACAAAATACTGCTTCTTGCCGTCCATCTCCTCCGAAATCAATCCGTGGATATCGGTTTCAAAACCCGGGAAGGTGTGATTGAGTTCGCGCGCAAATTGCAGGAAGTGAACGATTTGTTTGTTGAACCGTTCGCCCGGAATGAGCAACGGGATACCCGGCGGATACGGCGTCACCAGCATCGCCGTCACCCGTCCTTCGAGTTCGTTGATCGTCACCCGTTCGATTTCGCGGTGCGCCATCTTCGCCCAGGCGTCGGCCGGACGCATCGCGGGTTCAATCGGCGACACGTACATCTCGGTCGTGATCCGCGCCACGTCGTACGCTTTGTAAAAGTCGTGCAATTGCCGACACAAATCGCGCAATCCCATTTGTTCGTACAGCGGATATTTGGCGATGAATTCCGGCATCACCCGCCACAGCGGCAAGTTGGCGTCGTAAGCGTCTTTGAATTGTTGCAGTTCGGTCACCATCGTGTTCCATCGGCCTTTGGTGATGCCGATGGTGAACATGATAAAGAACGAATACAGTCCGGTTTTTTCGACGATGATGCCGTGCTCGGCGAGGTATTTTGTCAGCACACCCGCCGGAACGCCCCAGTCGGCAAACGAGCCGTCAACGTCCAGCCCCGGCGTAATCAGCGTCGCTTTGATTGGATCGAGCATGTTGAAGCCCGGCGCGAGATCGCCGAAACCGTGCCAGCGTTCGTTGGCGCGCAGCGTCCATTGTTCACGACCGCCCATGCCGTCTTCCGGCAAGGTGTCCGGCCCCCACACTTTAAACCACCAGCCATCGTTTTTCTTGCTCGTTGCCCATTCTTCGCCGACTTTGCGCATTGCGCGGCGAAAATCCATCGCCTCTTGAAGCGATTCCTCCAGCAACGCCGTTCCGCCCGGCGGCTCCATCATCGCCGCCGCCACATCGCAGGAAGCGATGATCGCGTATTGCGGACTGGTCGAAGTGTGCATCAGATACGCTTCGTTGAAGCGCGGCAAATCGAGCGACCGCTCCTGCGAATTCTGAATAAGTATCTGCGATGCCTGACTCAAGCCGGCAAGCAGTTTGTGCGTTGATTGCGTCGAAAACACCATCGAATCTTTGCAGCGCGGACGCCCTTCGCCGATCGCATGGTAATCGCCGTAAAAATCATGGAACGCCGCATGCGGCAACCAGGCTTCATCGAAATGTAGCGTGTCGATCTTGCCGTCCAGCTCTTCCTTGATTTCTTCGACGTTGTAGAGAATGCCGTCGTAAGTGCTTTGCGTGATCGTCAACACACGCGGCTTCGCTTTCTTGTCTTTGGCGAAAGGATGCGCCGCGATTTTCTTTTGAATGTTTTTCCAGGCAAATTCCGATTTCGGAATCGGCCCGATGATCCCGAAGTGGTTGCGCGTCGGCATCAGAAACACCGGCACGGCGCCGGTCATAATGATCGCGTGCAACACCGATTTGTGGCAGTTGCGATCGACGACAACGATGTCGCCCGGCGCGACGGTCGAATGCCAGACGATCTTGTTGGATGTCGATGTGCCGTTGGTGACGAAGAACATGTGATCGCTGTGAAAAATCCGCGCCGCGTTGCGTTCACTCGCCGCCACCGGGCCGGTATGGTCGAGTAACTGCCCCAACTCATCGACGGCGTTGCACACGTCGGCGCGCAACATGTTCTCGCCGAAAAACTGATGGAACATCCGACCGACCGGACTTTTCAGAAACGCCACGCCGCCCGAATGTCCCGGGCAATGCCAGGAATACGAACCGTCCGCCGCGTAATGCGTCAGCGCCCGGAAAAACGGCGGCGGCAATGAAGCGAGGTAAGCGCGCGCTTCGCGCACCACATGGCGGGCGATGAACTCCGGCGTATCCTCGAACATGTGAATGAAGCCATGCAATTCACGCAGCACATCGTTCGGGATGTGCTGCGATGTCCGCGTTTCGCCGTGCAGAAAGATCGGGATGTCCGCGTTGCGATGGCGGATCTGTTCGACGAACGCCCGCAGATTGGCGACGGTTTGTTCCGCCGCTTCGCCGGAAAATTCTTCATCATCGACCGACAGAATGAACGCCGATGCGCGGCTTTGCTGTTGCGCGAACACCGACAGATCGCCGTAAGCCGTTACGCCCAAGACCTCGAAGCCCGCCGCCTCAATCGCATGCGCCAAGCCGCGAATTCCCAAACCGCTGGCGTTTTCGGAGCGGAAATCTTCGTCGATAATCACCACGGGAAAACGGAATTTCATTTCAGCCTCCAAAAACTATTTGACCGCAAAGACAGCCGTCATTGCGAGGAACGAAGTGACGAAGCAATCCAGCGTTTTTCCAATGTGTCACTTTTCTGGATTGCTTCGCTGCGCTCGCAATGACGCCTTTCTGATACCTGATACCTGACCTCTGATACCTGAATCACATTTTTGGCAGCGTCACGCCGGTCTGCCCCTGGTATTTGCCGCCGCGATCCTTGTAAGAGGTTTCGCATTCTTCATCGGATTCGAAGAACAGCACTTGCGCCACGCCTTCGTTGGCGTAAATCTTCGCCGGCAACGGCGTGGTGTTGGAAAATTCCAGCGTGACGAAGCCCTCCCACTCCGGCTCGAACGGGGTCACGTTGACGATGATGCCGCAGCGCGCATACGTCGATTTGCCGAGGCAAACGGTCAGCACATTGCGCGGAATCCGGAAATACTCGACGGTGCGCGCCAACGCAAACGAGTTCGGCGGAATGATGCAAACGTCGCCTTCAAAATTGACGAAGGATTTTTCGTCGAACTGTTTGGGATCGACGATGGTCGAATTGATGTTGGTAAAAATCTTGAATTCGCGCGAACAGCGAATGTCGTAGCCGTAGCTCGACGTTCCATACGACACAATGCGCGAACCGTTGACGTACCGTATCTGTTCCGGCTCAAACGGTTCGATCATGTTGTGTTGCGCCGCCATCCGGCGAATCCATTTGTCCGATTTAATCATGTTGTCTCCAGGTGACGTTGACCGCTTACGTGTTTTGCACGACGATGTTCGGAAATTTCGACGAAAAATCCACCGCTTTTCCGGCAATCGCCACCGCCGTTTTGCGGGCGATTTCTTTGTAGATGGTCGCAATTTTTCCTTCGGGATCGCTCACCACAGTCGGCTTTCCCGAGTCGGCCTGCTCACGAATGTGCAGGTCGAGCGGCAACGCGCCCAACACCGGCAACCGGTAATCCGCGCCCATTTTGGCCGCGCCGCCTTCGCCGAAAATACGCTCGGTGTGGCCGCAATGGGAACAGATGTGAATGCTCATGTTTTCAACGATCCCGACGACCGGAATACTGACTTTCTCGAACATCTTATAACCTTTGCGCGCGTCGATCAGCGCAATATCCTGCGGCGTGGTCACGATCACCGCGCCGGTCACCGGCACTTTCTGCGCCAGCGTCAACTGGATATCGCCCGTGCCCGGCGGCATGTCCACGACCAGATAATCGAGATCGCGCCATTTCGTCTGACGCAGCAGTTGATCGAGCGCCTGCGTCGCCATCGGCCCGCGCCACACCATCGGCGTGTCAACGTCGATCATGAAACCGATCGACATCACTTGCAGGCCATACGCTTCGAGCGGCTCGATGGTTTCGCCGTCTTCCGATTGCGGCGTTCCGTCAACGCCCAGCATCGTCGGCAACGACGGCCCATACACGTCCGCGTCCAGCATGCCGACCTTCGCGCCTTCAGCCGCCAGCGCCAGCGCCAGATTCACCGCCGTCGTCGATTTGCCGACACCGCCTTTACCGGAAGCCACCGCGATCACGTTCTTCACGCCGGGCAACAGCTTCATTCCCTGCTGCGCCGCATGCGCAACGATGCGCTGGCGCACGTCAACGCACACTTTGTTGACGCCCGGAAGACGCTTCAACGCTTCTTCGATTTGCTGTTGCACCATCCCGCGCTGACTGGCCGCCGGATAGCCCAACTCGATCTCGACCTGCACTTCTCCGTTCGTCGCGGTTATTTTCTTGACACTCTTGCCGGTCACAAAATCTTTGCCGGTATTGGGATCGATCAACGTTTTCAGACACGACTGCACGTCGGTTTCAACTGACGTCATGGTAGCTCCAAGCTCAAATTGTTCATCATGGCGCGGCGGGAAAGCCGCGCGGTGTCGTATTTTAGGCGATTTACGCCTGAAACGTGGGAACCGGCAGCGCCCTTTGTTAAAATGATCATTTGCGCTTCGCTTTTCTGCCCATTCGACTTTATACCATCAGCAACCATGCCATCAGCAACCACGCCTCCCCGCCGGATTTTTATATCAACGGCATTGCCGTACGCCAACGGCCCCTTCCACATCGGCCACGTCATGGAATACATCCAGGCCGACATCTGGGTGCGCCATGTCCGGCTGCAACTGACCGACGCCGACCGCTTGTATTTCGTCTGCGCCGACGACACGCACGGCGCGCCGATCATGCTGAAAGCCGAAGCCGAGGGTCTCACACCGCAGGAACTGGTCGCGCGCATCGCCGCCACCCGCCCCAAGTGCCTGAACGGCTTTCTCATCAGCTTTGACCATTGGCACAGCACCGATTCGCCGGAAAACACCGAATTGTCGCAAGACATTTACCGGAAACTCAAAGCGCGCGGACTGATTTACCCGAAAACCATCGAGCAGTTTTACGATCCGGTCAAAGGCATGTTCCTGCCCGACCGTTACATCAAAGGAGAATGCCCGAAGTGCGGCGCCAAAGACCAATACGGCGATGCCTGCGAACATTGCAGCACGGTTTACAACGCGACCGAACTGCTCAACCCGTACTCCACCCTGTCGGGTGCAACGCCGGTGCTGAAAACCTCGGAACACCACTTCTTCAAACTCTCCGATCCGCAATGTCTTGCGTTCCTGCGCGAATGGACGCAACAAGGCCGCTTGCAAAGCGAAGTCAGCAACAAAATCCGCGAATGGCTCGGCGATGAGGCTGGCGAGAACAAACTCGTCGATTGGGACATCTCGCGCGACGCGCCGTATTTCGGCATTGAAATTCCCGACGCGCCCGGAAAATATTTCTACGTCTGGCTCGACGCACCGATCGGTTATCTTGCCAGCCTGAAAGCGCGGCTGCGACAGGAAGGCATCGCGCTCGACGATTTCCTGCGCGATCCCGGCATCGAACAATACCATTTCATCGGCAAAGACATCATCTATTTCCACACCCTGTTCTGGCCGGCCACACTGAAATTCGCCGGTGACCCGTACCACGTGCCGGACAACGTGTTCGTGCACGGCTTCATCACCTTCTCCGGCGAAAAAATGTCGAAGTCGCGCGGGACAGGCATCAGCCCGGAGTTGTACCTCGACCTGGGATTGAACCCCGAATGGCTGCGCTACTACCTCGCCGCCAAGTTGAATGATCGCGTCGAAGACCTCGACTTCAACCCCGACGATTTCATCGCCCGCGTCAACAGCGATCTGATCGGCAAATACGTCAACATCGCCAGCCGCACCGCGACCTTCATCAAAAAATATTTCGACAACCGCCTCGGACAACAGTTCGCCGCCTTGCCGATGGCGCAAGAAACCTTGCAACAGGCCGACGCCATCGCCGCGCTCTATGAAAAACGCCAGTTCTCCGCTGCCGTTCGGCAGATCATGGAACTTGCCGACAAAACGAATGCCTACTGGGATCAACAAGCGCCCTGGACACTCGCCAAACGTTTCGACACCTTGAGCGATGCCGAACGCGCCGCGCTGCACGACACCTGCTCCGTCACGCTCGAAGTGTTCCGTCTGCTGACCTTGTACCTGAAACCCATCCTGCCGAAGCTCTCCGGCGATGTCGAACACTTCCTGAACATCGCGCCGCTGAATTGGCGCGAAGCAACGGCGACTTTGCCGCCGGGTCACACCATCAACGACTACACCCACCTGATGACCCGCATCGATCCGAAACAACACATCGACCGCCTGCTGGAAATGCAAGCACAAAAAAATGCCGCGTCCGCACCTGCGGCGAAAAGCGTGGTCGCCTCGACACCATCGACGCCCACCACACAGGCATCGCCCACCATCACCATCGACGACTTCATGAAAGTCGATCTGCGCGTCGCCAAAATCGTCCAAGCCGAAGCCGTCGAAGGTTCCGACAAATTGCTGAAATTGACCCTCGACATCGGCGAAGAAAAACCGCGCACCGTCTTCGCCGGCATCAAAAGCGCCTACGCGCCGGAACAACTGATCGGTCGCCTCACGGCAACCGTCGTCAACCTTGCACCGCGTAAAATGAAATTCGGCGTCTCCGAAGGCATGGTGCTTGCCGCCTCCGGCGAAACGCCCGGCATCTACCTGCTTCAACCGGACAGCGGCGCACAGCCGGGGATGAAAATCAAGTAAGCAGAGATCAGAGGTCAGGAATCAGGCATCAGAAAAACAGAGGGAAGTTCACTTCTTCGCGGCTTCGCGTGAGACCGTTTTTATGGCCGACTCGTTATAATGGCCGCAAGTAAACCTCAAACCCTGCCCGGAAACCATGTCCTCTGTTAACCGCCGCGCTGACGGCACGCTCGTCACTGTC
>Ga0209737_10000825_pt1 | contig 23783 bp, 25 predicted proteins | sample TergutCu122P3_FD_187284 | JGI IMG/M metagenome (GOLD analysis project Ga0209737, IMG submission 187284) | Cubitermes ugandensis P3 segment gut microbial communities from Kakamega Forest, Kenya - Cu122 P3 (SPAdes) (version 2) | ecosystem: Host-associated > Arthropoda: Insects > Digestive system... | reverse complement strand
GTTATCGCTTGCTTCAACTGGTAACGTAGAATCTGTCGACACTGGCTGCGTAGCGACTGGTTGGTCTTGAATTGGCATCTGTACCGGCTGAACCACCGTGGCATCCATAGTCCGACCAACATGATCCACCGTCAAGTGCTCTGCGTTGGCCGTGGTCTCCGGCGAACTGATTGCCACCTCGGGTGCAACCTCTGATTGGTGCAATCGCTCCGGCAAAGTTTCGGTCGGTGGCGACAGTGACTCCGGAGAAAAACCTACTTCGGGGCTTCTATATAACTGGGGTTCCATACAAACTATTGTAGCACAAGCGATAACCTTAAGCTCTTTTTATGATAAAGAAAATAGCCACACACTCGAACAGTACGACCAGCACAACATACCATATCTGTACATTCCCCAGTGAGTTCATCGATATTAATAATAAAGGCGCGAAAGCCAAAGCAGCGGATATGAGCAACGAACGTCTCCGGAGTCTGTTTATATAGATGTTACTAACTGTTTTGTCCGCCGAATGGGTAATGATAACCTTCTCTAGTAATCTGGATCCCAAAACCAATATAAGGAAACATAAAACATAGATGGTAATTAGCACCAAGAAGATGCCGCCTACACCAAAATCGCTAGGTCCAATCAGGTTGGTTATTAGAAACAAAAACACTCCTGCTAGACATAACAACAGTAGCAATACTAATGTCGGGAGTCTATATCTCATACAAATTATGGTAACATTCAAAACAATAAAATTAAAGAGGTCTTGTACCGCTTCATGCTTCATGCAAAGTCATTAAGACATCTCATTCCGCCACATTTTTGATTACTCATAGGGCGTGAGCTGCACGATAATCAGCGGTACAAAGACCTGACTGACTGCTCCGACAAGGGAGCGTATCGTGGAGCTATTTATGGGATGAGTCTGAATCGCTCAACACGTATTTGGACCAGTTTGACGGTACTCGGTTGCAGGGTTGCAGAATGGTCGGAGCTATTGCTCTACGACCGTTGGTAAATTGTGCCGCCATTTCTGATCCAAATTTGGAATCGTCAGTCCGTGAAAGGTACAAGCTTTTTCGAACAAAATGTTTGTTTTTGAAGCTTATCCAGAGTCTAGCACGTTAGTATTTAACTAACAACAATTTGATAATTATTCTGTTGTAATAATAACAATCATGATTAATTTTACAGTGTATAATTTTAAATATAACTTGTTGTTGTTCTTACATCGAATTATCATTTTGAAAATTATTTTCGTAAATAATATGTCGTAAATTAATCAACACTGTATCATTGTTCAGTTATAACTTGCTTTTGATGGTTCGACACCATACCAAAGCTATTGTTTTTGTATTGACGAAGTTTTGTGACCGACTATGGCGCCTTAAAAATTCATATTGCTATTTTGGTAGATTGGTCAAATAACCGACAAGCTAACTCGATGTTCTAATTAACCTGACACCAATATCGCCTAGGCCAAATAAAAAATGAAAAACTTTAATTCTGTACATTATTGTTTTTGCTGCATTGCTAATGACCATAATCACCAACAACGTATTGTGCCCATGAAGTGATATTAATCACAGCAGACCTTTTGGTTTCGAGTTGTTTCGAGTTATATATACACCCGCGATTTGTTTTGATTAGCAAAGCTCTGCGAGCGATAATCATTTTTTCGAAATATCACGTAGGGTTTTACCATGCGAGTTTACTATTCCTAAAGACCAACCGTCTAGTTGTGACAAATAGTTAATAAATAATCAAAAAGGAAGCTCCTATTAGACTTTTCCACAAGTAAAAAATGTATAAAAATCCTATTGACATAAGCGTTTTTTTGTCATAATATAGAGGTGGCTTTTGAATAATTTATTTGTTCGAAGGCAAACATCAAACAGTTACATAAAAATCAAACGGCGTGCCAAAATAGCACACCAAAAACGGCCGTTCATCTCGCAGGCGGCCGTTTTTTACTATCAAAAAACGACCTGATGTGGTCGTATTTTTGCTTGGCCTGCCAAGTACCTTTTGTGCATCGCACGACTTTAGTCGCGCTCGCCAAAGCTCTGCCTTGGCTATGCGCACATGGTGCTTGGTGGAGCCGCCGGATACTGCCTCCGGGTCCAAACGGTAACAAACTAATTATCTACGAAGTCTAGAAAGTCTCAATTGTACTCGTTGCCGCCCATGGAAACTTTCAAAGCCGGCGTCAACAAGTTTACTAAAGATTCGCATGCTATTGGCAGTAAAGACCAATAACAGCTAGTGGCATAAATATGACACCGCTGGTCGCCTATGCTACCTTGGCGAAAGCGACGGCTGCATAAAATTAAGCAGCTAGCGCAAAGGCTGGAGCTTGGACGCGAAGGCCCAGGCTTTCAGCAAATGCTAAGACTTTAGATTTTGCATCTAAAAACGGTTGTGTGTAACCAACAACTCGCAAATTAGTCTGTTAAATTCCATTCGTCGAAGCTATTTCGGCCCCTTGAACACATATAATTCTACCATAATCATCGCAAATACACAAGAACGTGATGCTCAACTCTCGAAACCCGTCCTCGGTCATTGCGAGGAACGAAGTGACGAAGCAATCCAGACTGGACTGCTTCCCCCGGATCCACAGCACCGATTCCTACGGAATGGGTGCTGGGCGCTGCAAGTCCGGGGCTAAAGGCAAGCTCGCAGTGACACGGGAGTTTGAAAGTCAGGTCGCGATGTTGTACCAGTAGTGAAAACTCTTGATTCGTAATTCATAATTCTTTATTCTGCCATTGTGTTACAATGGCATTATGATTGCGAGAGTTTATTCCGCTGTAAACATCGGTTACGACGGCAATTTGGTTGATGTGGAGTGCGACAAAACCAAGGGCCTGCACCGTTTTAATATCGTTGGCTTGGCCGACAAAGCTGTCAATGAATCCAAGGAGCGTGTGCGGGGTGCGATTGCCAATTCTGATCTAAAATTCCCCGACGGGCACGTGACGGTGAACTTAGCACCGGCTAACCTGCCCAAGGAAGGCACTCATTTTGACCTGCCTATCGCTATTGGCCTGCTTATTGCTGGTGGGCACTTGTCGTCCAAGCCAGCCGAAGATACCCTGTTTGCCGGCGAATTGTCATTAAACGGCAGCCTGCGCCCCATAAAAGGTGCCCTGGTAATCGCCGAAGCGGCCCGACAAAATGGTATCAAAACCGTGATTGTGCCCGAGCAAAATGCCAAGCAGGCGGCGCTGGTCAAAGATATAACAGTCATCGGCGCGAAAAGCCTGATGGACGTACTATTACACCTGTTGGGTGAAAAACCTATCGAGCCCACCGAAGCCTCAATCTTGGGGCCAACGGACAAATCTTCTATACCGTCAATCGACGAGATCCGTGGCCAAGCCGCCGCCAAGCGTGCCCTGGTAATTGCTGCTGCCGGGCATCATAATATCCTATTCACTGGACCACCGGGTGCCGGCAAAACGATGCTAGCACGGGCGCTGACTCGCTTGCTACCCACTCCAACCTATGACGAATTGTTCGAAATCACAAAAGTTCATAGTTTGTCAGACGATGCTGGGGAGATTATGACCGAGCGGCCATTCCGCAGCCCGCATCACACCGCTAGCCACGTTGCTGTTATAGGTGGTGGCACCAAGGCTATGCCAGGCGAGGTTTCGTTGGCACATCACGGCGTGCTGTTCCTGGATGAAATTCCAGAATACCCCCGCCAAACTCTCGAGGCTTTGCGGCAGCCACTGGAAGACCGCGTGGTACATATCAGTCGGGCTTCTAGCCGTGTGACCTATCCTGCGAACTTTATGTTGGTTGCCACCAAAAACCCCTGCCCCTGTGGTTTCTATGGCGACGATAGTCGTGAATGCGAATGTAGCCAAACGCAGCTGTTGGCTTATCAAAAACGCATCAGCGGTCCGCTGATGGACCGCATAGATATGATTGTCGAAGTCTCGCGCGTGCCCCAGGATGAATTATTGAGTACGGATAAGCCCGATAGTAACGACGAACCTAAAATAAAGGAACAGATTCAAAAAGCCCGCGACGTGCAAATGAAGCGTAATCGCGGCAAAGCCAACTCTTCCCTGTCCAATAAAACCTTGTTGGCGAAATCTAACCTAACCCCAGCGGCGAAGAACCTGCTGACCACTGCGGCTGATCGGTTGAAACTGTCTGCGCGCAGTTATTTCAAAATTATCAAAGTCGCCCGCACTATTGCTGATTTGAATGGTAGTAATGATATAACCGAAGCCGAAATCAGCGAAGCGTTGCAGTATCGACAGCAATAGTCTTTAATGTTTACTAGTTGTCTCTATGACATATTTTTGATATTTATCATCAAGATAAAACCAATATAAAAGCCCCGGGACAATACCAATTAACAACAATATAATCAAAACTACTACGCCACCAACTCCAACATACTCAAGCCAGGTCTTTATTTGCCTATCATCCTGTTGGCTCTTACGTTTTTTGTTGCTTTTCATGACCAATAACCAAATGACTACTAAAACTACAAACAATCCACTGAGAGCCAACACCCATCTATCTATCATCTCTATATGCCTTTCTGTCACAAACAAAAATGCGACTATTTACTTTCAGTCGCAAAACCTACAACTCGTCTCATTCAAGAACAAATTGCGTAAATAGCCGCAGCCATTTCTTGAATGAAAACTCTTTAAGATTGTAGATTTTGCTTCTCTATTATATCACTTTTGAAAAATTGCTAAAAACCCCTTGCCCTACCCCGTAAAATTTGTTATAATACCCCCGTGTTAAACGCTAAACTATCGATGAGGAGTTGTTATAGTTAACAAATCTGTCCGTATCAACGGAGAGATCCGAGCTAATGAACTGCGTGTCATCAGCGAAAGCGGCGAGCAGCTGGGTATTATGAACCGAGCTGATGCGCTGAAGGCAGCTGAGCAAGCGGGGCTGGATCTGATCGAAATATCACCGAACGCGACGCCACCTGTTGCCAAGATCATTGATTGGGGTAAGTACCAGTATCAAAAGGTCAAGGAAGAACAGCGTAACCGCAAGCGTGCTCGCGTGTCCGAGATGAAGCAAATGCGACTGGGACTAAAAATCGGTCAAAACGATCTGGATGTAAAGCTTAACAAGATCCGTAAATTCCTGGGCAATGGCGACCAAGTCAAAATCCAGGTGGTTTATCGGGGGCGCGAAATGGCGCACCAAGAGATAGGACGTCAGCTGATGGACCGAATTATCGGGCTACTGGCCGACGATGCGATAGTCGAGCAAGAGCCTCAGATGGCTGGCCGCAATCTGAGTATAGTAATAAGGAGTAAAAAGTAATGCCAAAGCTAAAAACGCATCAAGTAACTGCCAAGCGGGTGAAGATTACCCGGACTGGTAAGGTTTTACGCGAAGATGCTGCATCACATCATTTTATGACCCATCATTCCGCCAGGACAAATCGTGCTAAGCGGGTTAATTCGGTGGTTAAGGGCAAAATGGCGAAAAACGCCAAGAGAGCGATAGGAGCGTAACCACAGCACCTTTCAGCCCTTCCGGGTGAAAGGTGCTGGGTCTAGATAAGATTATGAAGAAGTATTATGAAAGGAGAGGATTATGAGAGTCAAAAAAGGCGTGACGGCCAGTCGTCGTCACAAAAAGATTTTACAGCAAGCCAAAGGTATGCAGCACAACCGCACGCGGTCGTTTCGTTTGGCGAAACAGGCTGTTACCCGTGCTGAAGAGTATGCTTACAGGGACCGTCGTAATAAAAAGCGTGACTTTCGTTCCCTGTGGATTACGCGTATCAACGCTGCCGCTCGGGAAAATGGTACGACATATACCAAATTGATGGCCGGTTTGAAAGCGAAAAAAATCGAATTAGACCGTAAAATCTTGGCCGAACTGGCTGCAACCGAACCAAAAGTGTTCGCTGAAGTTGCAAAAGCAACCAAATAACGACCTTCCACCATAAAAAAACCTCCGCAAGGATTCCTACGGAGGTTTTTGATTGTTGCTAACTGGGTTATTTCTTGTCTTCGCCGGCGACCAGTAGTAATATACCGCTGACCAGGTTGACAAAGATTAAGGTGCAGACACCAAATGCTGTCGTGTTGGCTCTTTTACCTTTGTAGATGCCCCAAGACATTACTGTCATAGGAATCATCCACGCCAGTGGGATGATTAACCAGCCCAAGCCAACAGTTGTAATCAAGTTGAATATAAACGCCACTAACTTGAGTGTTTCATTATTGTTATTACTACTCACCTTTACCTCCTTGGTAATAATTATTATATAGTGATAAGCCCATGATAGCATAAGTAGTAAAAAAATGTTAGAATGTTTTACGTTAGGCTACAAGACGATCGCTGGCGCGCAAGCGCTGGAGGAAAGTCCGGGCAGCATAGAGCAACGACAGTCGCTAACGGCGACCGGGAGCAATCCTAGGGAAAGTGCCACAGAAACGACACTGCCTAAGTCCGAAAGGGCTGGCGATGGTGAAAGGAGTGCGGTAAGAGCGCACAGCGCTGTACGGTGACGTACAGAGAAGGTAAACCCTGTTGGCTGCAAGGAGGCTTGAGTACCGACTGCTCGTCGGCAGGCCGATTAAACCCGCTTGATCATATTGGCAACAATATGGCTAGATAGATGATCGTCCAAGACTGAACCCGGCTTACTGTAGCCTAACACCTTATTTTATTTCTAACTGATCCAACATCTTGTTCGCTAGGCCATCGGCCATTTGGTTAAACTTGCGCCTGACATGCACAAAGTGAATGGCTTTGAATTCTTTTTTTAACTCCATTATCCGTTCATAGAGTGGAATCACATCAGGCAATGTAACTTCGTATATCCCGTTGATTTGATTCACCACAGACAAGCTGTCGCTTCTAAATTCTATTTTATCTAAGCCAAGTTTTTTTGCCTTCTGTAACCCAAGAAGCATGGCTGCGTATTCAGCGAAGACACTGTCGTAATTGCCTAACACCCTACCTCCCTCGACAACCGGATCACCACCCTGATCTAAAATTATGTACCCTGCAGCGGCCTGACCTGGGTTGCCCCTAGAAGCACCGTCTGTATAAATATAAAAAGTCCCTTTGTTGGTGCTATATTTTCCCCCATCACCAGTTATACCCAGCCCCAATAGCATCATTGTAGAATTTGTTACAACATCATGTTGTATATTTGACTTCGTCTTCCAGATGTATTTATCATAACCAGAATCAAGTATGATTTTTGCACTACTTGACGACAGACCCACCAGATATATTATAAATAGGTATTGTGTTTGCCTATCGTCTGGATCGATGTAGCTCACAACATCAAATAATTGCTTTGACTTAATAATCAGACTGGTATGATACTTTATAACTCTCTTCAGTGTATCGTCGGGCTGCTCACCGGCAATCATTTTCCCACCTGGTAATTCAAATTTTCCGGCGATCGATTCCCTGCCGCCTTTGCGGCGTAATAGCAAAATCCGCCCCTGTTGGTCTTTGATGATTGCCCTTATCACTATTTTTTGTTTCATACACACTTTCCGTCAATGCCCATAATGGCTTGGCGCAGATAGATATTTCCTGTTTATAGCAGGTGGGTTTTCGCAGCTTGACACCACGGTGTTAAGCCATTAGAAATCCCTAATCTATAATTGTTAGGAAACAATTGCTTCCAAGCCAATCATGGACAACTATATTGTAGCATACCAGACCGCTAGAAAAGCGGGCCAAGGTCAAAGATGGAAGAATAAAAATCATACATACCCTGTATGCCCCCAACCATTAATTGGCCAAATATACTGCTAAACAAAAAGATAGCAATAAACACAATAATGATGCCGTATCTTTCTATACTAGCCATAAATTTACGTACGCCATCGGGGGCCAAAGCATAAATAACGCGTGAGCCGTCCAGTGGCGGAATGGGTATTAGGTTGAATATACAAAATCCCATATTTATCATAAAACCCAAACGTAAGAACCCATACCAAAAACTCTCACTTTCTGGGCTAAAGATGGCTAAGCAAACTACAAATAAGAAGGCGATGATAAAGTTGGTTGCTGGACCAGCTATGGCAACTAACGCCATACCCCATTCCCGCCATTTTAGTTGATATGGGTTGATAGGTACCGGTTTTGCGCCCCCAAAAATCGGACCGCCACTGACTGCCAGAAGCAATGGGACAATCAGTGTCATAAACGGGTCGATGTGCCGAATAGGGTTTAATGTCAACCTGCCATCAGATTTCGCGGTGTCGTCCCCCAAAGCCAGCGCTGTTAAGCCGTGTGCTATTTCGTGCAAAATCATCGAAAACAGGATTATCACTATGACTGTTAATAGAGTCTCAATCATGCAAATGATTATATCATTTTTTACTGAACCACCCACACTTGTCATTCCGGACTCGTTCCGGAATCCATTTAATTTTTGTAACAACTCTTATTGGATCCTGAAACAAGTTCAGGATGACGGAGCGGGTGCTAAATGTGTGGGTGGTTCAGTATTTTTTGATTGACTATCAGACGATAATTCTGTAAAATAGACAATTAATAATTACTAAAACGATATACGAGGTGATATAAATGGTTTCACGCTGTCAATTAACTGGTAAAAGCAAGCAGCACGGTCATAACGTGAGTGATTCTTTGCGACGTACCAAAAAAACTTTCAAGCCTAATCTACAAAAGAAAACTTTCGTGATGGATGGCAAAAAAGTTACGATGACATTGAGTACGGATGCGATACGCCTGCTCAAGAAGAAAAATATTCTTTAGCTTTTTGTTATTTCGTATACTGTTATCACTTCTGGCAACGAGCCGTTCTTGATTTTCAAACTCGATACCGTCTCGCGGACACCGCCCATTTCTTTGATAAATGGCTCCAGTTCTTCTTGGGGTACTTCATAAACTATGTCTTTGTCTGCATAATGAGTCGGAATAACAACCTTGGGTGACAGTTGCCGCACCACTACCGCAGCATCACGCGCATCCAAAGTATACCCGCCGCCGCCGACTGGGACAATTACAACGTCCACAATACCAATACTTTCAAGGTCATCATCACTAATCGGTGCTTCAATATGACCAAGCACAGCGATTCTAACTCCATCAACGCTGATTTGATATGTAGTAGCGTTTTTACCGTCTGGGTCAATGTGCCGCTTCATAGCAATACCGCGGACAGAAATGTCATTGTGCTCGTACTCTCCTGGCATGTTTATCACAAAAGCCGCATTCGCCGGAGCAAATGCATCTTGTGTTGCTAAAATAATGGCGTTATCGTTAGAAATTTCATTAACTTTAACGTTGCTACTTGGGTCAACCACCAACAGGCTGCCCTTTGATTTGATGATGACACAGTTTGCGCCTTTGTATGAAATATCCATTTTCCCCCTATTCGCCTTTGCTTATTATGTTTTCGCTGTCAATCAAAACCGAGTGCTTTGAGTTCAAAATGTCGCAGATAAACTGATCTCGCACACTTAATCGGTAATAAAACTCTTCGTACCCCAGCGCGGTGTATGCTAGGGTTGTGTCGTGCTCTTCTTCTAGTTGTTTCACTAGGTTTTTTAATTTTACTTTGCTGATGTCACCGGCAAGCAGCAAATCTACTTCGCTATCAAAACTATTTATCAGCTTTCCAGACAATATTGCTACCTTCACGTCGCCCACGCTGTGTAGTTTTTTCACTAATTCGTCCATCACTTCGGTAGTTTCAGAAGGAATTTCTTGACTCGAGAATATCTGGTGGAATTGCTGATAAAACGGATACTTCGTATCTACCTCATAAAACAGTTTGTTGTCTTTGCTATCACTTTTTATGATGCCTACCTCGAGCATATTCGACAGTTCCCGCCGAACTGAATTAATTTGTTCATCAATCTTACGGGTAATTTCGCGGACATAAAACGACTGCCCCGGGTTATTTAAGAACAGATATAGTAACTTCACCCGTGTTTTTGAACCAAATAATGCATCTATCACCTTCTTCTCCCTTCGGTCGAAGAAGGAGGTAATTCTGCCTTGTTCGAAAAATCTAACTCGTTAGATTTTTGCTCACTTCGTTGAATTATCATTCCCTCTCCTATACTTATTGAATAAAATTATATCACACCAGACAGTCTTTTGAGTAAATAATTTTCTATTTCACCCAGCGGTAGCCACTTGATGAACGGGTTGCGCTTAAACCAAGTTATTTGTTTTCTGGCCAGATGCCAATCATCGGTTATGAACAACTCCTTCGCTTCGCTTTCGGTTATTTCGCCCTGTATCATCCGCCAAATTATCTGGTAAATGTTTGATTTCATCGATTCCAGATCAAACGAATAGTGCTTGGCGAGCCGGGTAGTTTCTTTAACTATGTCACTGCTGAACATCTTATCGGCACGTTTTCGTATCTTCTTTAGGAGTTCTTCCTTCTCTGTTGAGATTCCTACTACAATGCAATTTCCAATTATTTTATCTCTATTGTTGTTATTTATACCACTTTTCTCTATTGCGCGTACAAGATAACGCTTGTTTTGGCCGTTCTTTGGTAATTCGATATTGTTTTTTATACAATAATCTATCAATTCTTCTCTGGTTAGAGAGTTTAGTCTATCTCTTCGCTCAGTATCAAAATCTGTTGTAAATTTGTAATCAAAAATCACACTATCAATATATAACCCCGAGCCACCGACCAAAATCGGTGTTTTGCCGCGCGAACGAATGTCTTTCATTGCCAGCTTCGCATAGTTTTGAAAATCGGCAACTGTAAAACGCTCATCGGGCTCCACCAAGTCAATCCCCCAATGTTTTATGCCGTCCTGTTCAACCACGGTTGGCTTGGCTGTGCCGATATCCATATATTTATAAATTGCCCGACTATCAGCGGATATTATTTCCCCGTTGATTTTTTTCGCCAATCGAACAGCCAGACCCGTCTTGCCGCTGGCAGTTGGCCCGACAATTACGATTAGTGGTGGTCTGTCATCGCGAGGACCCAGCCTCAGTTCTCTGAACTGAGGCTGGGGACGTGGCGATCCAGGTTTTTCTGGATTGCTTCGGCTAGCGCCTCGCAATGACACTACGTCTTCGGCAACCATCGCCGCTCCACGAAATCAATTACTGTGTTATCTTCATTTACTTCAAAACCTTCGGCTTCGAGCACCATTTTTTGACCGGCCCTACCACCCGGTGCACCCTCTGTGCCCAGCCAGTTATCGACAAACTGCCCCAAAAAACCGCTGGCCAAACCGCCGAAACGATTTACCACACGATGCCAAGGCAGATCCAATGGACCGTAATGAGCTATGCCACCCACCAATTGTGCACCACGAGCCAACCCGCACAGCACCGCGATGTCCCCATACGTCATCACACGTCCTTCTGGTATTTGCGCTACCAATGCGTAAACTGCATCGCGAAATGCCCCGGTCGGAATACCAGTTTTATTTTCGTATTTATTTCTCATAATGTAGATTTATTGACACGTGTTGTAGATTCGGCAACGATTGCATCTGCCAAATCTTTAGAACTTAGTTCTGTTGCTGCATTTTTTACAACTAAGTCTGTCCTAATTCGAACTGGTAGCTTACCGCTTTCGACTTCTTTCTCCCCCAAAACTACAGAATACGGTACTTTGGCGATTTCGGCATCACGTATCTTTTTACCAACAGAATTATTGCTGTCGTCCAAAGACACACGTATACCTTTTTCTTTGGCTAGTTCCAAAATCTCGCTCGCAAATTTATCAATTTTCGGGTCGTCTTTGACCTTGATTAGGCGCAACTGCTCTGGAGCCAGCCAAACTGGGAATTTGCCAGCGTAATGTTCGATCAAAAACGCCAACAGCCGCTCGTGAACAGATAGCGGAGCCCTATGGATAACAAAGACTTCGTTGTTTTCGGCACCAGTTTCATCGATGTATTTCAGATCAAATCGTTTTTTCGCCGCAAAGTCTAGTTGAATTGTCGACATTGTTTCTTCACGTCCCAACGCTGATTTAAACTGAACATCGACTTTCGGGCCATAAAAAGCAGCTTCGTCGTCAGCCTCTTGGAATGGTAGCCCTTCGCTCTCGAGCACTTCGCGTAGGATACTCTCGGTAAACTGCCAGTTTTCTGGCTCGTCAATATACTTATCAGTGTGATTCGGGTCCCATTTCGATAATCTGAACCAGTAATATGTCAACCCGAACAGGTCAAAATATTCTTTTGTGAGCCTTAACACCGACCTAAACTCGTCTTTGATTTGATCCTTGGTGCAATATATATGTGCGTCATTCATAGCTAGCCCCCTGACACGCAAAAGCCCCGCTAGCGTGCCTGACAGTTCGTTACGATAACACATCCCATATTCTGCCAAGCGTAGTGGCATTTCCTTATAAGATCGATTCTTAAACTGGAACATACGGTGATGGTGTGGGCAATTCATAGCTTTTAAATAATAAGTCCCATCATCCATAACCATTGCTGGATACATATCGTCCTGATAATACGGCAAGTGCCCAGAAGTCTTATATAATTTTTCTTTAGCCAAGTGTGGCGAAACCACTCTTTCGTAGCCATATTCTTTTTCTTTCTCTTTTGCCAATGCTTCTACTTGGTCACGCATTACCGTACCGTTCGGCAACCACATAATTAGCCCTTTACCGACCATCTCATCGTCGATGAAGTATAACTCCATTTCCTTGCCAATTTTGCGGTGGTCGCGTTTTTTGGCTTCTTCGAGTTGTAATAGATAAGCCTGTAGTTTCTCGTCGGTTTCAAATGCCACGCCGTAAATACGCTGTAATTGTGGGTTTTTTTCGTCGCCACGCCAATAAGCACCGGCTACACGCATTAACTTGAATGCTCCGACTTCGCCGGTGTTAGCAACGTGAGGTCCGGCACACAAGTCTGTAAAGTCACCAGATGCGTAAAACGAAATTGGCTCATTTGCGCTTCTTAACTCTTCGATTAGTTCCAATTTGTATGGCTGGTCGTTATCTTTCGCCCAAGCGACAGCTTCGTCATAATCTTTTTCTGAATGTATAAAATCGAGTTTTTCAGCGATGACTTTTCGCATTTCTTTTTCTATGCGCGGAAAGTCTTCCTCTGATATCTTGGCATCGCCCAGATCAAAATCGTAATAAAACCCATCTTCGATTGATGGCCCTATGCCTAATTTCGCACCTGGCCACAGTTTTACAACTGCCGCCGCCATAATATGCGACAGGCTATGACGTATTTTCTCTAGATCTTCCTTTTTCATGTCTCTATTCTATCACATAGCAATTAGTTGTTGCTCTTTGTGTGGTACCTGAGTAGCCACCATGCCACCACGGCAAAGCCAATTATGGCGATAGCGGCTTGCCCGCTTGCTATTATTAGTCCAGCACTGGGCGCACCCGGCGAATTCTCCCCTGATGAAGACAAAACCCGATTAGATTCTTTTGCAATCCAATCGACAGCTACTGCAATTTGTGAAGAATTGCCGGCTGCATCGTAAAAAGTGAGATTTTCTAAGCCATTTGCGCTGAATGTCTTCTGGTAAATCCAATTATCTACTTGAACCCAGCCGTTCGGCAAGGTGCCCACTAACTTCTCTGATGATCTGATGGTCGCTACAACATCATACATAGTCTTGGTCGGTCCAACAGGGCTATAGCTAATTAATAATTCTGGCGGTGTTTTGTCTATATTTGTAATCATTATTATAACTTCTGAACAATTATCATTAAAATCGCAAATATCCATGACCTCATCATAATTCTCGTCGTAGGTTTTTGTGTAGGTTAAATCATCGATCGTGGTCCAGCCATCTGGCTCAACGATTGGTTCATTAGTAGTTAATTGAACTATAACATTTTGGTTTGTTGGGTCTGTCGTTGAATAGGACACTTGGCTGGTCGGCGCCGTACCGTCTGTTATAACTATTGTCCTAGTCGCCGTGCTGGTATTACCAGAACTATCTTCTGCTAAATAAGTGACAAGATAGGTCCCCATTATCCTGTTGTCAAAGACTGGTGTGGACTCATAAGTTGCAATAATATCACTGTCGTAATTATCCTCTACTAAGATACCATCCATTAAATCCATATCCATGTATTGCTTGATACTAATACTACTTGGGTTAACATTAATGATAGGCGGAGTGGTGTCGCGCACAATCACTGTGCGCTTGACTGTTGACTGATTACCCGCAGCATCAGACGACGTATAGACAATTTCGTAAGTGCCCAGCACGTTAGGATTAACGTTGTTGGTACTACTGACAGATACCACACCATCTATCGTATCTACAGCACTAGCGCCAAGTCCATCGGTGAATACCCCACTTTTTACCTCGACATACTGTGGGTTAGCGCCGTTGATACTAATTACAGGCGGAACGGTGTCCTTAAAAGCGTTAACTGTTAAGACAACAGGTTCACTGCGGTTAATCTGGTTGGCGATATCAGCGGCGGCACGCACGAGAATGGTAGTATTTGACGAAGAATCTGGCGTTATACTGTCGAACATACCCGTCGCGAACGCATTCCAGGTGCTACCATTGTCAGTACTATATTCTGCAGATTCTGCAGGCGGATTGACCGTGACAGATATTTTGGCTTTTCCTTTGCTTGCCTGAGTGGCTTGAGTAACTGTCGCTGTGGGCTTCGGCTCCTTTATCCGCCTTTCTACTGTCACAGAGTGCTGGTCCCGAACTGTTGAATAATACGATACCTGGATTTTTGTGCCGTCCTCAGAAAAACGCATCATCAGGACCATGCCATAGGGTGGGTCATAAGCAAGCACGGCGTCCAGTTCAGGCACCTGCATGTCTATTAAATAGGAATAAACAAAATTTCCATTATCGCCGACTTGAATTAGTGGATCTAGCCCAGGGCTGTCCATGTGCCCGCTAAGCACCATTAGAATATTTTCGTGTTTCTTAACACTTTTTCCCACATATCTACAGCCGTGTTTTGGTTAACTACTGGGCCATATTGGATCCCGTTAAGCCTCAACGGCACAGGACGCAAATATGCATGAGTAGTGATAATCGTCGTATCATTTGGATGTAAGCTGATTATATTATCCACCCAGACTAATACTTCATCGCGCGGGAAAAACTCTAAAGAAAAAACCAGATAATAGATACCATTGATGTTGTATCGATAGTAAACATTTTCCATCTGCCCAGGTTGGAACCCCCCACCAAATGCGCCTTGAGTACTCCATAGTGAATAGGGGAAGGCTGCGTTGTATCGAGTTAACTCGGTGCGTAAGTTTGTAACTAAGTCATACGGTGCGTATGTGATGTTATCACCAGAGTCATAGTCGTGGTTGCCAATAGTCGACGATACGATGGGTATTTGGTTGCGAAGTGGGTTATATAAGCTAGCAGCGGTTGTCCATTGTGTTACAGCTCCACCCTGATAATTACAGCTTCCGCAACTTTGAAGGTCGCCCATCGACAGTACTGCTTTGATATTTTCCGTATCTTTGTTGGCCAAAATCCAATTCGGCAGCATTGGTGGGTAGATGTTATAACCAGATCGCCAATAGGTACCACACCCCCATAAGCAATCCATGCCGGAAGCCGCTAAATACTGTGTGTCTGGTATTGGAAGAAATGTATAATAATTCCCAAAACTAGCGTCTGGTTTTGGGGTCACCCCAGACGCTGTCGGCATTATATCTATCTGGGCAGCGTTAACCCGTTCTGAAAAGATACCGACACCACTACTCGCAATAAAAAGCGTAAAGATACCCGTGAACAATAAACCACAAGTCAAAGTTATGAATTTAAGACTGTAATGACTGTTTTTGTTCATCTATTTCCTTTGTTTGTTTTTTAAAGCAGTAACTACATATTACTCTTCATGCACTATCTATGTCAACCATCGCATGTATGTCTACATTTTCTCGTTCTGATGGGTTATTTTTTCTCTGTTAATCTTGTTATTTTAAAAAAATTTTGTAAAATAGTAGTGTATGGGTCGGTAGCTCAGTTGGCTAGAGCGCGTCCTTGACGTGGACGAGGTCCGGGGTTCGAGCCCCTGTCGACCCACCAGTATTTTGCGTTGCATACTTTTTGACACTGACTGTGTCTTTTTGTTTCCCACAAAAATCATTGGGTTTTCCACATATTTTTTTGACGTTTTGCCCCAGATTTATATCATTTGTGATATAAATTGTCTTAAGCCACCCTATTGACTTTTGAAAGCGTGTGTGCTATACTGCTTATGCAATGAGTAAAACTACCATTGTTTCCGGGGGTAAAACCTCGAAACTGTCCCAGTTCAAAATCTATTACGAAGCCATTCCGGTTGTACGTTAATCAGTTTTGAACGAAGGAAAAAACTGCAAATAGCAAGTTTACCCCGCCCCACCGGTCAGTGATGACCAAAGAGGCGGGTTTTGTTGTCGCTGACGCTTTTGAGAGAAACCTACGGTTTCTCTCAACGGTCGTCGGCAAAGCCGCCTCTCGCTTCGCTCGAGCAAGCGACCTGCTCTCTTCCCTTGAAAATCACTTCTTAATGGCTTTATCAGTGGTCTCGAAGACGTTCATATATTTGCCGATTAACAGGCGGGTTTGGGAGTAAAATGCACTGGCTGAAGAGTAAAAAATCGCAGTCACGGGCATAAGTACCCACTGTAGCACCATCAGGATGTTTTTGCTCTTTTTATAACGCGCTGGACGGGGCGGTAACATCACAAAACTAGTGAATATCGTCACCAAAATACCGACCATGGCAACCTGTTGAATACTACCAATTAGCACTGGCAGCTCGTGAGTCATAATGTCAAGCGGCGCGTTAGGGTTAATCAACAGCGGTATCCAACCACCAAACGCCACCACTGGCGCAATGATGGCTTGGGTAACGTGGCTGTCCAGCAAACGAATCCAACGGGTAAGAGTTGGCCAGAGTTTGGCTTTGCGGTCACGACTTAGTAGATTCTTCGCCACATAGGCAACATCACTGGCACCATACGACCAACGGCGAACCTGCTTAAACTGAGCCACAAAACTTTTGAAATATGTGTCAGATAGCACTGCATCCTGGCCAATGGCAACACGCAGCGGCACCACGGTGTAATCCCCATCAAAAAAGAAGTATGACCGCCAATATTGATGGCCGTCTTCTACGATAGTGCGGGTCGACCAAAAATTCATCGCTATAAGCGCTGAGAGCCCCTGTGCGTGGCTGGCAAAGTTACGTAGCATATGTGGGCGCATCGAACTAATAATGTTCCAGAAGCTGTTTCCTGTGGCAATAACGCGCATTGGACCGGGTACATCCCAAATGTTGTTAGCAAACAGGCAAATCGGCTGGAAAGATGCCTTTTGTCGGTTCGGTGTTACTATCCACTCATAAGTTAGGTACGGGAAATACGACGGGTCTACTCTGTTGTCGGCATCTAGGGTGGTTACTATCACATCATCTGGGTTAATGTCGGCTTTTTTGATATAAATTGCAAATTTTTTGCCTGCAAAAGTCATATTCGGGCCCTTGCCGGTAACTTCGTCTGGCAAATCTTTAGGGTGTTTAAATGCTATGATATCGAGAAACTTACCCTTATATTCCTTCATCACCCTATCCACAGTTTCCTGAGCCGGCTTGCCACCGTTTTCTTCGTAAGCTAGCACGATGATTAATCGCTTCATATCATACTTACTCTTTAATATCGCATCGATAGTTGGCTTTACGATGTCAAAATTTTCTTTATAAATAGTCACAAACACGCCGTGATAAATTTGATTGGGTTTTGGATATTCCCCTGGCAATTTGCTGAGTTGATCTAGGTTAAGGCAGTGCTGTTCGATATAAGGTTCTTTGCTGCCATTTTTATATTTGGCCAAAGATTGTTTTGGATCTTCTAGCTCTGTCAGCCGCTTAACCCAATCGACTTTCTGAGTGTGACGATAAACCAGATACCCCTGGATAGTCCGATATGCCATCGCTAAAGCCTTGACAAACATTACGGCCACAATCAGCAGCACTGCGACCGACCCGATGTTTAACATCATTTCGACACCAGACAGCGATATTCGAACTGTTAATAGACTAAGTAGCGGCAAAGAAATAATGACCCCATAACTAATGAGGCCAGGAAGCATCTCAAAAAAACGATAGCTTGCGGTTCTTTTGCCCAGTGGTATGTCGATATTTGCCATGATTCTTTAATAAGCATTTCCTGTGCTAAGCAGAGCGGCAATGAAAAATATTGCGATTACGAACAATACTATTGTCAGCCACAGCACAGCCAGCGCAGTTTGGCGCCCTTTGTAGCCAAAGATTTTTAGACTTATTGCGATATTGAGTATCGCCACAATGAACGCCCAGAAAGCAAAAATTATCAGATATAATCCGTTATCAAGGAAAATCCCAGTGCTAGAAAAACCGTCAAAACGTACAGGCGTGCCAGGTTCGCCGATGCGACCGACTACTAACACGGTAATCGCTATACTGATGGCCTGAAGCAAAATAATTACCCACAGCACAACAAAAACTCGGCTATGGGCGGCGGCCTTAAATGATTCTTTGATTGACAGCTCTTTGTCGACCATTTCTTATTCTATATTACCATATATTTCACAAATTTTTGACGCCCAAGCACTTGTTGGTCACATTCAAAGCCAATTCGTTTCTGCGGTTGCTTTAGCAACCGCTCCAAAATCGTAAACCAGTCCCACACCAGAATTAGTGTGTGGACGTTTGCGATTTTGAGAGGAACAGCCGTCCGCCAACCGAAGCTTTTGTCTGCCCTCTAGCAGGCAAAACAAGAAACAAGGACGAGCTGCGACGATGGTGCGGGTACGGGGAGTCGGACCCCGATCTCGTGCTTGGGAAGCACGCATACTACCGCTGTACTATACCCGCACATTGTTATTGTGATTCTACCGAAATCGTAAACCAAGAATCTCTGATTCTGTTTGCGATTTCGAGAGGAGTGACTGTCCGTAAGCCGATGCTTTTGCCTGCCCTGGCAGGCAAAACGAGGCACAAGGACGAGTCGCGACGATGGAGCCACCTCCGAGACTCGAACTCGGGACCCCCGCTTTACGAAAGCGATGCTCTAGCCAACTGAGCTAAGGTGGCACGCACGCTGATTATATCAGAAAAACACCATTGAACCAATCTCCGTTATCTGGTAATATGTAAACGACTTGGCACCTGGGCTCGTAGTGAAGTTGGTCTATCACGTCTCCCTGTCACGGAGAAGATCGCCGGTTCGAATCCGGTCGGGCCCGCCAACTAAAAATATCACCCTTGTGGTGATGTTTTTAGTTGGCATGTTCGGCGATTAGAACCGGCGATGAATGACGAAGTCATTTAGGTAGCCGGTTCGGTGGAGCAAGTGAAGTGAGGAAAAGCAGCCGTAGGCTATTTTTCCTCACGAACGAGCGAAAGAGCCCGAAGGGCGATATCCGGTCGGGCCCGCCAGTAGAAAAGAAAACTGCCCCGCAGGGGTGGTTTTTAAAATGATTTTTCGCCTAATCGCTCTTGATATTGATAAACTCTGAAATTAGACCATCCGTCCGGAGTTGTTCAAACCGCTTTTCAAACTCACGTAAATCAACTTTGATCATGGAATACTTAACCGCCGTATCGGTTTTTTCGGTTAGCCTGATGATATAAAAAGCATCGATACCCTCGATAACCCCCGAAATTTGGCCAATCTGCATGCCCTTGGCTGCCGCCAGCAAACCGTTTTGATCAACACTATTTAAACTAACTGCCCCGACAGCACCACCATTTTCGCTGGTGGCTTTGTCATCAGAAAATTGTTTGGCGATCTCACCAAAATCACTACCGGCGCTAAGCTTTTGTGCCGCCTCATTTATTCGAGTACGCGCGGCGGTGTCAATCGCAAAGGCCGCTTTACGCACCATCAACCGATCGCGCACAATATGTCGGTAATCATTCATAGACCAGCCAAAATAACGCCTTAGCGAGTTTTCATACGCCCTGGCACTAATTGACCCACCCACTCCAGAGTCTAAAGTAGCCTGTATATTAGCATCAATCTCATCCTCGCTAACACTTAGATTCTCTTCGGCAGCAATCTTATAGGCAAAGGTAACTTTTTGGGCCTCATTCATGTTTTGTCGGCGCGTAAAGTCCATTTCTCGTCGCCCGTCTTCGGTGTTGAAGTCTCGATTCTCTTGATTTTCAAGATAGAACACCGATGCCCTTAGCCGGCGCATATAGTCACCATACCTAACCCATTTGCCATCGACACTAGCCACCGGAATCGGCACAATTTGAGTCGCGGTATAGAAAAAGTCGCTAACATCCTGAACAATATACAGTCGCCACCAACTAAATGTGCCAAACAACAGTGCTGCAATGCCAAAGATGATTGCAGCATTAACCAAAATCTTTTGCATCGAAATATGCAGCGGATATTTGAATTTACGCCCCGATTCCAGTGTCGCTTCCCTGTGTTCCTCGATATTATCACTGGTAATCAAACTCTTCGGCGGCTTGCCATCGCCACTTTTCCTCTTAATTTTGTCCTTAAGTATTTTCGGGCTCAACTTTATCATTATCTTCTTTCCCATTAACTTTATTAATGGCTATCTGTAGTTTATCATAAATCTCTTCGGCGCGCGACACCTTGTCGATAACCATATCGCCCGCCTGAGTACGAATGATGATAATCCCGTAGCCAAACAAACTACCAAGTGGCCCCGAAGTATTAACTGCCACATTCTCGATTTTATCCAGGTTTAATTCGATTATCGAGCGGTTAAACAAACCCCTTTGGCGATTCTGCCTGATTCGTTCGTTGGTCACCAAATAAAATGAGAAATGCCAACCAATCCAGTGATAGAAAAACACCAGCAACCCGAGCACCAGACCGCCCAACCCAATATAAATCAGATTAGTGTTACTTGGTACTATCACCAGCGGCACAAAAGCCATCGCCGTTAAAACTATCAGCGCCAGTACCCCCTTCGCCATCACGATGCCGTGACGGCGAAATATAAACAACAATTCTTCGCTCTCTCGCTGCCCCGGGAAATCTTGCTTCATCCCTCACCACTTTTCTTGATTGTGCGCATATATAAATTATAACATGAACATTTTATAGAGAATGCTGAAAAGTGGTGAGGGATAAACAGCCAAAGTTCCCTGTGATAAAATGTACGGTATGACTGATCACGAAAAAATCATCGAACACCTGCGCAAAGAACTTGAGCCAAAAGACTATATCTATGCACTATGGATCGAGGGATCGCTGCCGCAGGGTTTTGCCGACGAGTATTCCGACATTGACGTTTGGCTCAGCACCGATGACGACAAAGTCCATACGATTTTCGACGAAATAAAATCAATCCTTGAAAAACTCGGCGAGATCGACTACGAACACGTTTCAAAACCGCGTGGCGAACTTGGCGCACGCACTTATCATATAAAAGGCATGGGCGAACATTTGTTTATTGACTTTAATACTCAAGGTATCAGCCGTGATGTTTATCTGTTAAGCGAGATTGACACCGCAAATGTGCTTTTTGACAAACGTGGAGTGGTAAAATTCCAAAAACGCGAAAAATATCAGGGCGATATTGAAGCAAAACGCGACAAATTGCGCAATTTTTATGAACAATTCTCGCTGCGAGTAGTTAAGTGTTTACACCGCAACCAACCGCTTGAAGCCCTGTATTATTGGCATTTAATTTTGCAATACGCCACGATTTTTCTGCGCCGCAAACATGGCTGGCACGATAAAACGGAATATGATTTGAAGCATATTCATCGTGATTTGCCGACCGACGTGGTTGAGAAACTGAAAGATTTTTATGATACAAAGACGGACGACTTTGAAAACAAGTTGCCAGAGTTAAGAAAATGGATTTGGGAGTTATAAACCCCAAATAACTATATAAACTTCTGGTTTACTAACCAATCAAATATCACATCCACCGTTTCTTGCTCTTTTTCATAATAGTAATGATTCGCGCCCGCTACAATTTTAGTTGTGAAATCTGGGCAATTTATTGCTTTTTCTTTTATCAAAGCTAAATCTTCGTGCAAAGACCTAATCTTAATATCGTCACTTTCGCCCATAAATGCCAAAATCGGCACGGCGATTTTTTCGAGTTGCGGAAATTTGTCGGGGTTTCGCAGAATCGGTAAATTGTCAGCGTGTATTCCGTCTTGGTAAAAACTCAAATATGTTTGCGAAGATAATTCGTATTCGCCCCATATTTCCGAGCGCAGTATCCTGCGTGGCTGTCCATTTTTAACATTAGTCTTTGCTTCATTTAATAGTTCTTTATAATTGTCCTGATATTTGGGCATCTTCTCTAAACCAACCATATCTGGTGGCGATGCCAAAACAACGCCTTTAATATTTTTATTGTCCGAACCTTGTTTAGACATGTAGAAGATGGCTTTGTTACACCCCAAGCTATGACCAAGCAAAACTATATCTTGATAGCCCAACTCTTGTGCCTTTTTGACAAACAAATCTATATCTGCCAAACAGTCATCAAAGACCTCGTAAGCTGTGCCGTATCTTACTCGTTCACCGTTTCTGTTGATTATATAGTTAATTTGCGAGTGACCACGAGTATGACCGTATAAAAAGCCGACATTTTGCTCGGCTAGTGTTTTTGCCCAAGTTCGCGCGAAACTATCTTCTACAAGGTTTTCAGCCATACCGTGAATATAAATAACGCATAATTCTCGATCGCCGGTGTCAAAATGGACAAGTGGTAATTTCAAACCGTCGCACGTAAGGTCTTCAAGAAAATTGATCGTGGTCATACGGATATTCTACCATACTGGAGAGACCAGGGGGACTTGGCCACGCCTGCCCAGTATAAAAAGTCGAAATCTCTACGACCCAACAGATGCGATTTAATTTTAATTTTGTACAGAATACGGAATGGCACACTTTTTGACACACTTTGGGTCAAACATGGTGAGTCGGGAGGGACTCGAACCCTCAACATTCTGCTTAAGAGGCAGATGCTCTAACCGGTTGAGCTACCGACCCATGTCCTGTATTCTAGCACATTTTATCGTTAAAATGCGAGTGGAAGCGTTGTTACATCAGCCAATTATCATCCTGGATTGCTTCTCCAGCCCTAGTTTGAAAAACTGGTGCTGGATCGCAATGACAAAAATTTGGATAAATCCAAACACACCATCTCTACCCTCTAGAGTGGTTTTTGTACCACACCCGTGCTGACCTACCCTATTGGAAATAGGGCCCGGCTTGAGCTCTGTTTAAAGAGCTCAAGCTAATTATATAACGAAATGAGAGCAAAAATAAAACTTTTTCATAAACCGTTTCGATAAACATGCTAAAATACAAACATGACAAAGGAGTACCCCACTACAACCACTAATGAATATATCAAGGTTGGTGAAATAACCAGCCCAAAGACTCTAGAGAGATTAGATATCTTGCACGGGCTAGCGAGTGAACTGGTGGCACAACTCGTGGAATGCTCTAAGCAAGATCACGTTGTGGTAAACTGCCCGAATGACATCAAAAGTAGATTTCGTAGCCCCGAGGCGGTTGATGAATGGATGAAAAAAGGTCGGCTCGTTTTGCCGTTGGTGCGGAACTTGGGCGAAAAACCAGTCCCAGAACTGTCTGGAATTATCTGGTATGGTCCGGGTAAAAATGAGCTTGATGATGATTTAACCAAGACATTCGCAATCAGGATCTATGAAGATGCTGTTGGCCAGGGTTTTGCCTCGCCGTATGTTGAGGAGACACTAAGAATTCATGGTGAAGAATTTGGTAACGACGGGCTATGGCTGGAAGTGTGGGCTGATAACCCGGCAGCAACCAAAACTTACGAGAAGGCTGGGTATAAAGTGATCGACGAACGAGTTG